>QWCW01000901.1_pt1 | contig 16310 bp, 31 predicted proteins | sample 1972691 | NCBI WGS metagenome assembly QWCW01 (sample SAMN09866698, study PRJNA288562) | Human oral metagenome isolate pre2_saliva, whole genome shotgun sequencing... | reverse complement strand
CCGGACCTGCGTCGGCTTCAAGTACGAGCCAGAAGTAACAGTCACACCCAGCCTCCTACACCGCGAAGTCAAACACTTCGCAGGACGCGCTCGCGGCGTGGAGGTCACGGGCACAGCTGTGCAGCGGTCGATCTCAATCAGCGCAGTCCTCACGGACGCCGAGTACGAGACGCACGTGCAGAAGCTCGAGCAACTCGCGGTCCTTCCCGCTCCGTTCTTGTATCGCGACCCTCTGGGGCGTCGGATCTACTGCAGTCTCTCGTCGATCTCAGCGCCTCGCAGCGTCGGCGGCATCTGGAAGATCTCGCTAGAGCTTGAGGAGGTTGAAGCGTGAGCCTTACCGGCCATCGGCAGGCGTCGATCGAGGTGATTCTTCTCGACTCTAGCGAGCGCGAGAAAGGCCGTCTCGACGGCGTCGAAGGCGGGGAAGTCTCGATGAGCGCGGGCTCACGCCTCCGCACGTCGGGGACCTTGAATCTGATCGATCGCGGTCAGGATATTGATTGGGCTAAAGACAGGGTCAAGATTGTCTACAAGCTTGCGAGCGGGGAAAGCTGGCCTCTCGGGGTCTTCCTTTTCGCCTCTCCGAAGCTGTCTTTCAGCGAGGGCGGGTCTAGCTTGCAGGTCGAGCTGATCTCCAAGCTTTCCCTCTTGGATGGGGATGCGTTCGTCGCTGCCTATCAGACAGTGCCCTCGAATCATCCATTGGCTCACGTCCGTCACCTCCTCACCGACGTCTCTCCCGTCAATATCAGCGACGGAGGCCCGATGCTCACGTCGTCGATGGTTTGGGATGCGGGGACTCCGAAGCTCACGGCTATTAATGACGTCTTGCAGGCGATCGGCTTTTGGTCGCTGACTGTGGGCGCGGGTGGGGCTTTCGAGGCTTCCCCGTATGTGGAGCCGCTTCGGCGTGCGAAAGTCTGGGATTTCGTCGAGGGAGAGAACGCTATTCACCTTGCGGATTTCACACGCGAGCAAGACCTTGCAGCTATTCCGAATCGTTATATTTGCGTGTCCCAGGGCAGCGGAGAAAAAGCAGGCTTCGTCGGATATGCCGAGAATCGCGATCCTGCGTCTCCAGCGTCCTATCAAGCACGAGGCCGCTGGGTCTCGAAAGTCGAAACCGGGGTCGAGGCTGCGAATCAGCAAGTGATCACTGATCTTGCGAAGCGTCGCCTCGCGGCAGCGTCGGGAGCGGTTGGGAAGATCGAGATTCAGCACCTCCCGCTTCCTCTCGCTCCTAATGATCTTGTTGGCTATCGATCTGGAGGCGTGAGCGTCCTTGCCACGGTCCAAGAGACCCGGATCCAGCTTGAGCCGACGGCTCTGCAGACGACGACTCTTAAGGAGGTAGGCCGATGGTAGAAGACCTCACAGCGTTTCTAGCCGAGCAGCTCGAGGCCGTCGCGGGACTAGCGGGAGAGAAAGTCTCCCTCCGATGGGGCACGATCTCCGCTGTCAATCCGGTCTCGGTCATCCTCGACGGCCAGTCCGCAGCTTTGACGAGTATTGACGTCGTCGGCGCTCCAGTCCAAGGGCAGCGCGTCCCGGTCCTACTGGCCGCGCGACGCGCTCTAGTCCTCGCGTCCGGATCCGCTGCAGCAGTCCAGACAAGTCCAGCGGTTCCCGTGGGCACAGTGATCGATTACGCGGGGGCATCTGCTCCGGAGGATTACCTGCTCTGCGATGGGGCGACGTATCCAGTCGTGCAGTATCCGCAGCTCGCGCAGGTCTTGGGTGGCCGCTTCCGCTTCGGGGACATGTTTAGGGTCCCTGATCTGCGAGGCCGGGTATCCGTGATGGCCGATGGGTCTGGGGAATTCTCGTCGGTCGGTCAGACGGGCGGCGAGAAGCGGCATCAGATCACGATCGCTGAGATGCCCGCGCACCGGCACGCTGGGAACGATCGCACGTGGTTTGACCGACAGAAGCGCAATGGGCGGCAGTCTTTTATCTCCCTCAACCAAAACAACGGGTCGTGGATTGCGACTGCGGCAAATGATGGCCTCACCACGGGAGACACCGAGACCGGGCAGACCGGCGGCAATCAGTCGATGAGCCTTCTCCAGCCTTACTACACAGTCCAGAAGATCATCCGCGCCAAATAAGGAGCAGCGACTAGATGGCTAATTTCACGGACTCAATCACCAAAGCGACGATCGACCTCGCGACCCTGACAGATCGTGACCTCGCGGAGCTGCAGACAATGGCCGAGCGGGAAATCCACCGGCGCTCTGTGATCGCGGAATCGCCCGAAAAGCTCAAGGCACTTTTCGAGGAATACGAAGCAGCGGGAGGCGAGCGAGGCCTCCTGCTCGATCGCGTCGATCCGTCCCTGCGCGCTCCCGATCCGTCGACACTGCCTCCCGCAGTCGACGCGCCGCTCTGATCCCCTCCCAATCCCACCTCATCCCATCCAATCCAATCCATATGGAAGAAGGAAGCACAGTGCTAGATCACGACAACGAAGAGGCGCGCGTCCGTCAGATGCCCGAGTTCGGCGACGGCCCAGCAGATCCCAAGACTGGAAACGAGGAGGCCTGACATGGCAGACGCAGCACAGGTACTGGATATCGCAGGATCCCAAGTTGGCTACACGCGCTGGGACGATCCGGAAGAAGGCAGCAAATATGGTCGCTGGTATGCGGGCAAGACTGGCTCAGGCTACTTCGGCGCTTCTGGCGTGCCTTTCTGCGCTATGGGCGTGTCATGGGTCCTCGACCAAGCAGGCACGAGCCTTCTCGGCGACGGACGCTTGTACGCTTATGTCCCGTGGATGGTGCGAGATGCCTCGCAGATGGGGCGTCTGATCGGCTTCTACGACATCCAGCCGGGCGACGTGCTCTGCTTCGACTGGGACGGCGACGGCCTCGCGGATCACACGGGCTTCGCCGACTACCGTGTCGGGGAGTACGTCCACACGGTCGAATTCAATACGTCCAGTGGTGCGGGCTCGCAGTCCAACGGAGGCGGTGTTTACCGTCGCGTCCGCGCACACGACGACATCTGCGCTGTCATCCGACCCGCATACGCTCCCGCACCTGCCGGTGACGGCACTCTTACCGTCGATGGTTATTGGGGAGCCGATACGACACGGAAGCTCCAAGAGATCCTCGGAACCACGGTCGACGGCATCGTATCCAGTCAGGACGAAGACTATGAGGATGACAATCCCGGCCTCACGACCGGCTGGGAATGGGTAGCAATGCCCGAGGGTAGCGCAGTCATCGAAGCCCTCCAAGCCACGCTAGGCGTCGAGCAGGACGGCATCTTCGGCCCTGAAACCGTGCATGCTCTCGAAGCTCATTACGGTTTCGAGCCTGACGAGGGCCTCGACGCTCCCTCCAATACGATCCGCGCTTTGCAGCAGGCCCTCAACAACGACGCAATCTAGGAGCTTAAGATGACACCCGAAATCATCACAATCGCCTCAATCCCCGCAATCCTCGCACTAACCAACCTCGCCAAATCCCTCGGACTCTCAGGCAAGGCCTCAGCACTCCTCGCTGTCGTCCTCGGAATCGCGCTCGCGGTCGCACAGTACGAACTCGCGGGGTACGGCTGGTATCAAGCCGCAGCCCAGGGCATGATCCTCGGTCTCTCTGCCGCTGGCCTGTATGACGTCTCGAAGCCGCGATCGTCCGGCTCGGACTCTTACGAGCCTATGCATCGTGCAGAATCGCGGTGAGGCTGGTTGCTACCGTCTGCGATTACCGACTTCTTTAGTGCGGATCTTGTCGCTGCAATCTCCTCCCTCCTAGTGATGGGGATCGGCGTCGTGATCGCTTATCTGAAGGTCGTGCAAAGTAAGATCAACGCTCAATTGAAAGACCTTCATCGAGGCGTGAGCGAGGTCGGTACTGTCGTCGAGTCCGTGAAAGATCAGACTCACAATGATCATTCCACGAATCTCCGCGATGATATCGACGCGCTCGGCGGGAAACTGGACGGCGTCAGCGAGCTTCTCGCAGACGTCGCCCACACCCAGCAGCTGCAGGGTCAAGAGATCAGTGCTCACGGCAAGGTCTTAGCTCAGCTGCAGGCAGCTCAGCAGCAGGACCGAGCAGAGCGGATCGCACTAGACTCGCACGCCCATGACGAGCACGAGCGAATTTGGCAGGAGCTGGATCGGATCAAGAAAAAGCTCTGAGCGGGAAAACAGCCCTCTATCTCCGAGAAATCGGGGGTAGGGGGCGTTTTTCGTATACTCAGGAGAAAATATTCTGTGAGCGGTCTATTCTCGATAAAAATTATGTGATTTCGAGCGCTAAGCACGCGCGCTGCTGGGGTATATAGATAGGCCCCATTAAGCCCCCATAATTTTGCGAGGCTGCGTTTGTGCAGGTCAGGTGGGATTGCGGTGCGTTTCCCTTGCCCTCCGCAAGCGGCCCCGGGACTTCGTTGAAGTTCCGGGGTTTTTCGTTTGTTTCCAGCGGTTTTTGGCTGGGGGTATTGAAGCCGATATATACCGATTGGTACGCTTGGGGGCGGTAAAAAAGCCCCCAATAAGCCCCCATCAATTTTGAGGTTCAGTCATGCCAAAGAAGCTACCTCCCGGTATCGAGTGGGATGAATCACGCGGAAAGTATCGAGCGAGCGTCTATGCATCAGGTAAGCGGTACCGTCTCGGGAGATTTGACACTTTGATGGATGCGAAGGCGGCTCTTGCGATCGCGCGTGCCGACGTCGCTAGGGGAATCTTCGTCTCTCCCTCGGCGAGGCGCGCAGAGGCGAAGCGCGAGGCTGAGGAGGCAGCCCGCGCGCAGACAACCGTCGCCGAGGTAGCAGAGGACTGGCTTGCCGATTTTGAGAGGCAGGTGGAGTCGGGCCAGCGGAAGCCCGCGACGCTCCGGGAATATAGGAGCGTGCTCTCGGTGCATGTCCTGCCTCGGATCGGCGGTATGTCGGCGCGAGAGGTAGCGTCTCGCGACGTGCAGCGGGTAGCCGATCGCGCGGCCAGCGTGCGCACACGCGCCAAAATCGTCGCTTGCATGAGGCGTCTCTTCAATTACGCGGTAGAGCAGGAAATCATCGCTTCCTCGCCTGTGCGGGTATCCGCTCCGAAGATTAAAAGCAGTAGCCTCGACGTCGGTAAGATCGCGTCGCCTCATCAGGTCGCGGCCCTAGCCGCAGCCATGCCCGGCCCGCTCCGTCTATCCGTCCTCCTGGCTGCTTGGTGCGCTCTACGCCAGGGCGAAGTCCTCGGACTCCAGCGGCGCGACATCATCGGGCTAGAATCCGGGTCCCCACGCTTGCGCATCGAGCGACAGTGGAATCAAAAAGCAGTGCCTCCGGGATATACAACGCCGAAAAGCGGCGCAGCCCGCGAGGTCACGATCCCCACAGCCCTAGTACCCGTGATCCGCGATCATCTCGACATCTACGTCGCATCCGACAAAGACGCTCCAGTATTCCCCTCGCCGCTCGAGCCAGGCAAGCCGATCTCGCAGACCAATCATAATAAAGCCTGGGCAGCAGCGCGCGTGGTGGCGGGCCTACCTGCTTTCCGCTTCCACGACCTCCGACACACCGGCCTAACGCTGTATGCGCAGCAGGGCGCGACCCTCGCCGAGATCATGGAAAGAGGCGGGCACAGTGACGTCGAGGTAGCCATGAGATACCAGCACGCCGCGGAGGACCGGGCGAGGAGGCTCGCCGACAGCCTCCCCGTCGAGCTATAAGAAAAGGTCCCGACCAGTCTCCATACTGGCCGGGACCTTCTTCTATCTGGTCACTCGCGGGGAATCTTTCCATATTGCGATTCTGTGTGGCGTATCACACACAGATATAGTGTTCATGGGGTAGACACCTACTGTGCACATGGTGTACAGTAGGTGTCATGAGGGAGAGAAAAGCTCCCCTCCCACTCGAAGGAGAAATCGAAATGGCTGAGATCACCGCCTACCGCGTACAGGATCAGCGCTTCGGTATCGGCGACCTGCTCGCCCCGGAGCGTATGAGCTTCGCAATGAGCGGAGACGATGAGCTGGCTCGCCGCGGAGTCTCCTGCATGGAAGATCTCTCCAGCCTCGCAGCGTACATCGCAGTCATGGGTATCGAAGCCACCGTCCCCGCGCTTGTCCGCGTGACCGGCGTCCTCTCGGAAGACGCTCCCGTCGACGAGGAGTACGGCGAGATCCTCCTCATCGCTTCCGACGCCGAGATCGTCACCGATGACGAAGCTTTCTTCTCTCTCGTCGGCGATCTCGTCGACCTCTACTACGAGAAGGGCCTCGGCTTCGAGGATCTCCGCGAAATCGCCTCCGACCGCATCTGACTCACACAATCCCAGAAAGGTCCCTACAATGACCACCTACACCGCTTCCGACGTCCGCGCCTGGTACGGAGCCTTCGCAGCAGACCTGACCGACGACCAGGTCGACGCGATCGCCTCCGCATGGGAGACAATCAGCGAAGTGACCGCAGCTTTCTACGAGGACTGCGACGCGGACGACCTCGCCTCCCTCGTCGAGGATCCGGATATCGTCGCTGCGCAGATCATTGACGGCACCGCGACTCTCGAAGAGATGGTCGAGCGCGAAAAGCGCGCTGCCCGCGCGCTCGCCTCCGCGCGCACCGCAACCGCAGCCGCGATGATTGCCTCTGTGGCAGCGGGCATGGACGTCGCCGAGGTCGCTCGTCGCGCCGAGATGTCTCGCACGACGATATACAAGCGTCTCGATACCCTCGCTCTCGAAGCGTAGGGCAGCGTCAAAAGGAAGAGGTGTCTTATGGCTACGAAAACAGCGCGTCGCGTGGTCCTGATGTCTATTCATCCTCGCTATGCTCACGCGATCCTCGACGGGCGCAAGACCATCGAATTTCGCAAGCGCCCTCTCGCCTCCGATGTCTCACACGTCGTCATATACTCCACGGCCCCCGACCAGAAAGTCCTCGGATACTTCGAGATCGACAAGCAGGTCGAGCTTTCTCCCAGCGCCCTGTGGGAACGATACGGAGATCAAGGGATCATTGAAAAAGACCTTTTCTTCTCCTACTACGAGGGACGTGAAGTAGCCACGGGGATTCTGGTTAAGAGAGTATTTCGATGCGAGCAGCCGCGTGCTTTATGTGATATCGACGTGAAAACAGCACCCCAAAGCTTCCAATACCTCTCTAAGGAGGCACTACAGGTTATCGCCTGATGTCGTCGCAGCTAAAACAAACTAGAGTGCAAAGGGCACCGGCGGGAATCCCGCCGGTGCCCTTGCTTACGTCTATATGTCTAGTTGTGGGCCGCGCGGTTGCCGCGCCCTGGCCGAGACGTAAGCCACTCGTCGATCGTCTCTTGCGTCCATCCGCGGATCTGCCCGGTCGGAGACTCGATCACAGCATCCGGAGCAGGCAGCAGTCCCTTGCGTAGGTAGCTTTTCAGAGTATTGACGGAGAGACCGGTGCGCGCAGCGATCGCTGTCATACCGAGGTACGTGATGGTCATATAGATTCCTCTCTTCTAGTCGTCGACGCCGACGATATACGTAGGGATGTCGGAGGCTTGGAGGGCGAGGGCCGCGACCGCGACGGCAGCGCGATACGTGGGCATCGGCAGGAGCTTACTCCAGTACGGCTCGAGGGTCTCGTAATCATCTTGATTGACATACGCGCGTAGGAAGAGCGGTTCGCCGGTCTCGGGCTTGTCTCCGTCGGCAGGATCGGTGAGGTCGTCGACGAGATTCATCATCTCGTCCTCCAGCCCGCCCAAGACCATATGGAGCCACATGGGATCGCGAGGCTCGGTCTTACCTATCTCCCAGCTGCGGACTCCGCTTTCTTTGACGTCGAGGATTTCCGCGAGCTCGCGACGCGATAGACCGAGGCCCTCGCGTCGGGTCCGGATCCCGACCGAAGTAAGTGGGTACATAATTCGCTCCTTAATGGGGGAGGCCCCTCCCGGCTGGGGAAGGGCCTCCGCTCCTTTGTCTGGCTATCAGTCTTCCTGCGCTGCGAGGTCTGCGGTGTAGTCCATGAGCGCGAAGCGGATCTCGAGGTCCGGCGTACGGGTCTTGGGTCCGCGCTCGCCGACGTACATCGGCTCCGGCCATTCTTCGCGAGGCACATACTTCTCGACGATCGGCCAATCCTCGGTGCTCTCGGTCGTGTACCAGTGGTCATCGTCATTCACAACGAACATCGGGAAAGGCTTGCCGTCGCGATCTTCGATGCAGAAGTAAACCTCGCGGTTCGTGGCCTCATCACTGAGGTCCGTGTAGAGGACTGCGTCGGGCATCCAAGCGGGGGCTTCGGTCCAAGTGTAGGTGCTCATTTCATTTCTCCTTTGAGTTTGTCGGGGGCTTGTCCCTTCCGACAAGAAAAAGAATACGCCGCCAGCGGTGTATGGTCAAGTTATTCTGCACCTAATTTATGTAATGTGCATCACATGCGCGAAGTCTAGCGGCAGCAACGTCTTATGAAGCGCGCAGTCGGGCCTCGGCCAAAGACAAGACCTCGCCGCAAGACGATCCCAGCGCGACAGCCAGGGCGTCCATTTCGCCGAGCGTCATGCCAGGAGACTCGAAGCGAAAAATTCGGCCCGATCGATTGTGACCGACCCCTGCAGCGATCGCGATCCGCGCGCGCGACACACCAGAGGCATCGATCATTCCCTGAAGTACTTTAATAGCCTCAATATCCAGAGGTCGCAGTGGCTTTGCTGCGTGTGGCATACCGAAAAGCGTAGCCACTCAGGTCAAAAAATCTGCACCTAATTCATATAATGCGCATCACATTGTTAGAGGGTTTGGCCGCAAGCACCGAGACCCCACGACGCCAAATCGACATCCGCGCCTAAGGTATCGGCTAGCTCGCTCAGAGATGAGCAGCATGCGCGCTCGCGGCTGATGGTGTCGGGGTCGAGAAGTAGGCGCGCAGCCAGTCGGTTGGCTCGCAGCTCTCCGCGCGCATCTTGACAGGATGTGTGGCCGAGTAGGACGTGAGCTAGCTCGTGAGCGAGTGTCGATCGTTCGACCGAAGCCCTTAATCCAGCTCTGATCCAGATATGTCTTCCGTCGGTCGCGCCCAGCGCGCCGGAAATTGAGGATAAGCTCAGATAAGGTCGTTTTCAGAAAGTTTCCTGAACAACAAACGTGGTGTTACCCACACGCTACACCTACTCCTGAGTTTCCTCACCAAGACTGTCGAGAAAAGCGTCTTCTCGCGATTCAGGAGAGTCATCTACGCGACGCGCTGCGAGAGAGACCTCCCAATTGTCAGGCAGCTGCAGGCCCACTTCTGAGCATGTAGCGGCTCGCGTCTCGGCCTCGACTAAGAGCTGCCCTGGCTCCACGCCGAGCAGCGCGGATAGCTGCAAAAGCTCGGAGACGGTCATTGCGCTCGAGGCATCCAAAATAGCCGCGACACGCGGACGCGAAATCGAAAGTTCGCGCGAAATTCGAGCCTGCGAAAATCCGGCCTCTGTAAACCGGGCATTAAGCAATGAAGCCAATTCTGCGGCTTCTGGAGCAACTTCAAGCGGGCGTTTTCCCATGCCTCAAATAGTGCCACATATGCAGTAATTATGGCAAGACTTGACGATGCAGTAATTACTGCATACTATTGCCAGCATGGATGCAGTAATTACAGCAGGTATCGATGAGGCCCTAGCCAGCGAAATCCGCGCCGAAGCCGCACGACAACGCCTAGCGGGGACCACGATCGCCGACTACCTCGGCTACACAAAGCAAACCGTCTCACAGAAGCTAAACGGGCGAATCAATATTACTGTCGCGGACCTTTTCGCGATCGCCAAGCTGCTTCACATCCCGGCCGCAGAAATCTTTCGCCGAGCCGAAGAAAGCCTAGGAGGGCAGGAAAAATGATCAAAAAGTTCGCGACCGTCAAAGAAACCGCCGAAGCCACAGGACTCAGCACACGAGCAATCCGCGTCTACATCGCCTCCGGACAGATCCGCGGATGCCGAAAAATCGGCAAGCACATCCTCATCCCAGTCGATCAAATCGACCGCATCGGCAAACCGCTCACGACAGCGCAGTCCCTCAGAGGTGACGCAGCATGACACTCCCAATCCCCGACAACTGCAAGACCGTCGACCTCGACACACCAGACCTCGGCGACGACTACGCACTCCAAGACCCAGACAGCGGCGTCATCATCCTCATGGCCTCCCACGTAGATCTGGAGAAGTGAACTCATGAAACCGCAGCTCTCATTCTTCTGGCAGCGTCTGCGCCTCGCGACAGCGATCACGCTCCTCGCGATCTCCCTCATCCTCTCATTCGCACTATGGGCACCCGACAACCAAACCGGAATCTCCCCCTGGTGGGCGCTCGCGGCTATCGCGTCGGCTGTGCAGGCGTCGCTCATGCTGCGTGCTCATTTTGTCGAGACGGATATTCGAGGAGGCCACCGATGAGCCCTCAAGAAGTTCTTTCGATTCTGGTTCGCGATTGGATGAAGCGTCAGAAGCTTTGCACGCGAACCGCTGCGAAGCGTCTCGGGATGGCCGAGATGAGTCTTTGGCGTCGCCTCCACGGTCATCGCCAGTGGCGTGCGGATGAGCTTCTGCGCCTGTGCGATGAAGGGATCCACATCTCGAGCGAGCTTTTCCACGCTCTCGTCGACGAGGAGGAGATCTCAGCATGAGCGAGCAGAAGAGCGTCGGCGAATGGATGGAAGATGCGCTCTGTAGGCGTCTCGGTCTGCCGACGGACATTTTTTTCGAGGGGTCGACGTATGACCCCATCACCGCGATGCAGGCATGCAGGAATTGCCCGGTGCGCAGAGAGTGCCTCGAATATCAACTCCGGTACGAGGCGCGCGGCACCGCGCAGACTGCAGGGATCTTCGGAGGCCTCACGGCGCAACAGCGAGGCCCACTGCGTAAGCAGCTTCGGAAAGCAATGAAAGAAGACAGAAGGGGGAAGCGCTCATGAGCCGCGGAAAAGTCTACATCTCAGGACCTATCACAGGGATCGATTTCGGTAATCGCTTCGCTTTCTCGTGCGCGCGCAACGCGCTGGAGCTGTGCGGCTACGAGGTAGTCGATCCTAGCGAAGTTCAGCTCGACGACGAAGCCACGTGGACCGATTACATGCGCGCAGATCTGAAGCTTCTGCTCGATTGCGATTTCATCTACATGCTCGAGGGCTGGGAAAAGTCACGGGGCGCGCGCATCGAGCTCGCGCTCGCAAAAAATCTCAGGATCAAGGAAATCGACCTCGACGAAGAGAGTGAGCGGGTCAAGAAGCGCGCGTCTGAGGAAATCGACGTCGATGCCTATTACGACCTGCAGATCACGATGGGCTTCGCCGACGTCGCGAAGCGCCTAGCAACGGCGATCTCTCGCTTTGAGGAGGAGGAATCCCGATGAGTGGCGAAACCGTCATCACGATCGTTGGCAATTTGACCGCTGATCCGGAGCTGCGTTGGACGCAGAGCGGAAGCCCTGTCGCGTCGTTCACGATCGCGTCGACGCCTCGGTCTTTCGATCGTCAGTCGGGCGAGTGGAAGGACGGGGAGACCCTGTTCATGCGCTGCACGGCGTGGCGAGAAATGGCCGAGAATATCGCCGAAACCTTGCGGAAAGGCTCGCGCACTGTGGTTCGTGGTCGGCTCGTGCAGCGCTCTTTCGAGACCCGTGAGGGCGATCGTCGAACTGTTGTCGAGATGCAGGCCGATGAAGTGGGAGTCTCTCTGCGGCATGCGCGGGCGCAGGTGACGCGCACCGGAGGCCAAGGCCAGCAGGGACAGCCCGCAGCTGGATCGGCCTTTGCTCCCGCGTCTGTGGAGCAGGAATCTTCTACCGGCTCGGATCCGTGGGCAGATGCTCTGATGCCCTCCGATCCTCCGTTCTAAGCGCGAAGGAGCGCAGATAAATGATCGAGACCCTTTACCTCGTCATCCCTAAAGCGCAGTGGATTACCGCGAATCTCCGATTGCATCCGATGGCTCGAGCGAAGCGCGTGCGCGCGCTGCGCAGGCGCACGGCGATCGAGGCACGCAAGTCAGCAATCTTCTCTTTCAAGGGACGTGTCCGCATCACGGCGAAAATCTACGCGCGATCAGCGCGTCGCTTCGACCCGAATAACGCTGCGGACACGACGAAAGCGATGGTCGACGGCCTACGGGATGCGGGCGTGCTCGTCGATGATGATCACACTCACGTTATCGGGCCGGATCACAGGTGGGCGGGAGTCGATCGTGATCTGCCTGTCGGCGCTCACGCTGTCGAGCTGATTATTACCGAGGCGGGCAGCGATGACTAGGAAGGCTGATCGTGTCTGCCCGGAGTGCGGGGAAAAGGTCGGCGCGGGGATTGTCAGGCATCCCAAGTGCTTTCAAGAGGCGTTGGAGAAGCGTCTCGGCCCGGTGCCTCATGCGCAGCTTGTCCCGGGGCGGATGTATCTGCTGAACGGAGGGAGGAGGTGAGGCAGGTGGAAGTCAAGCGCGATCCGCGCGCTCCCAAGATTTGCGAATCGTGCGGGGGCGTGATCAATCCGGTCACAGGTGAGTGTCGATGCAGCGACTAGCAGAAAGACCCAAGAAAGAAAGGAGGAAGCCAGATGTCATGGGTACGAGTCAGTGACGACGCTATGAGCCATCCGCGTCTTATCGACGTGTATGAGGTAGAGGAAGCGTCGCAGACCAATCGCCTCGAGATCTTTGGCTTCCTCATGGGACTGTCAACCTACTCTGCGAAGCAGCTGACAGACGGGATCGTCGGCAGGGGCGCGGCGTATAGCCTCACCTCTCCCGAGCGCGCCGATCTGCTCCTGCGCATCTGCGAGGCTCTCGATCTGATCGAGTGGGTTGAGGTCGACGGGCAGAGGAAGATTAAGCTCTTCACCTCCGAAGATTTCATTCACCTCCTGTCTAAAGCTGAGGTGGAGGCTCGTCGGAATCGCAGTCGCGAGAATCGCGATCCGAAGCTCAAGAGCGCGGTCATCTACCGCGACGGAGACATCTGCCGTTACTGCGGGGTCCCGGTCCGATGGACAGGTCCGATCGGTTTTAGCTCCGGCACTCTCGATCACGTCGACCCGACGTCGGTGGGATCGGCCACCGTCGACGGCCTCGTCGTTGCCTGCCATCAGTGCAATTCCTCGAGGCAGGACGCGCGAGCCGAATTTGACGCGGCCCATCCTCTCCGCGATGTCCCCGCTGATCCCTATTACAGTCAGTGGTCGGCAGAATTCCTCAATCGCAACGGATTTGAGGTCCAGTCTTCCTTGGAACCGCCGATGATCTCCTCAGACGCGCAGACGACCTGCGCTGTCCCGGGAGAAGCTTCAAGCGTTGATCCGGAAGACCGCGAGCGCGCACAAGCGAGGCGCAGAGTTGATCCCGGCGAGACTGATCATCTCGCGTCCGCGGATCCTCACGCCACGCCAAGCGGCGCTCCCTCAGCCGTCGAGGTTGATCCCGGCGAGATCGATCATCTCGCGTCCGCGGATCCCTCACGCGAAACCGGGGAGATTCTGCCACCACCGACTGTGAGTCCGGACTTAGTCCGAACCGAGTCCGAACTAAGTCCGGACTCGAGTCCGACCGTGAGGGGTATCAAAGCGAATTCTCTCGGGTCGGGTCGGGTCGGGTCGGATAGGAACCGGGTAGAGACCGGGCAGAGACCGGGCCGGGCAGAGACCGGGTCGAGTAGAGAGCGGGTAGGGGAGGCCCAGCCTTCCCCACAGCACAAGCCAAGACGCAGTAGACGTAAGAGGAAGTGACCTCATGGGTGAGTTTTGCCCAATTTCGGGAGAGCCCTTGCAGCCGGGACAGACGGTCAGCAGGGGAGCAGTCAATAAATTCCACACATACATCAAGACGCTTCCTTCCCTTATGACTGACGTCGATTACGCAATCGCAGCAGCTCGAGGAGACGGAGGAGGAGCACAGGCATGTATGCCCAAGGCTCCGATTAATCTCGCGCTTCTCGACGAAGCAGCAGAGATGACCGACGCGATCAACACTTGGGCAGTCGAATGGCTGACACATCTATCAGGCGAGGCTCCTCGAATCTTCATCGCCGGAGATTGGAATTTCATCGCGAGGATCTTCTCCTGCCAAGAAGGAAAGTTTGCACGCTGGGGAGATGCTCCGGCATGCATTGACGAAATCATCTACGTCCTCGACCGTCTCGAGTATTTGATCTCGAAGCCCTCACCGACAGAGAAGATCATGATCCGCTGCGGAGCGTGCCTTCTCTTCTACTCCGTACCGACCGCGAAGCTCTCGAGCCGATGCCCATCCTGCGGGACACAGGTAGATACAAGCGAGGGCCGGGATCGGTGCCTCGAAGCTCTCTATGACGTGCCCGTGTCGATCGGCGAGGCAGTCCTCGCCTGCCGACTCTACGGAGTCTTTCTCAAAATCGAGACCGTCCGGTCGTGGGTGAAGCGAGGCTATTTGGCCGCGAGCGCGGAGACCTCTTCGGGTAGGGGGCTGTTTACTCCGCGTTCGGTTGTTGAGGTTTCGTTGGAGAGGGGGCGCTGAGGTGCGGGAGTTCTGGGTCCAGTCGTTCGAGATCGTTCTTCGTAATTGGGATGGGTATGAGGTTGTTTGGGTGATGCCCGATCCCATTCGGTTTGCGTTAGAGCCGGAAGAGGCCCTTCGAGCCGCTCAGGCGTTTATGGACACGCTGCGTCGTGATGCGCGGGATGCGGGTATCCCGGTTGGCGTGGGTTTTAAGAATGTTCAGAAAACCGGGAAGGCTTGGTGAAGCTCGGTGGAGTACGGGGAGCGTGATCTTCTTCAGGATCAGGGTCCGATTATCCTGCTGCGTTTTTCTTACGCTGTGGAGCATCCGGGCGGCGAGGTGGTCGAGTGGTTTTGGGCGGGTCCGATGGTTCGTGGCCGTGCGTTTGATCTTTTGGATCAGTTGTGGGCGTTTGAGATGGCTGTGCGGTATGAGGCGCGGCGCGTGGAGCGTGCGGAGCAGTTGGCGTTTAAGAGGTTTCAGAAAGAGAGGAAGACATGGTAGATATGACGGCGTGGGCAGCGCTTCGCGAGTCTCTTCGTGAAGCTTTGGATGCTTTGGAGAATGCAAAGGATCTGATCCCTTGGGAGGACGCACACCTTTGCCCGGAGCGCGTGTCGCTTCGGCTGCGCAGTGCGTCGGGACAAGTACGAGAAGCCTATGCGCTCATGGTGGATGTTCTGAGGGGAGGCGATGAGGAGTGAGTCCAGACATCGAGCAGTTTGCTGGCCCGGGCGGCTGGGTCAAGTTTTTAGAGTCTTTGGTTGGCCGGGATGGGGAGCTGCTGTTTCATATTCTCGTGCCTCCTAAGAAGAGAGCCGGGGAGGGGGCCGTTAAGCTGCGCGGAACAGAATTGGTCCTTGAGTCGGTTTGTGAGGCAGGTGAGCTGGGATGAGGGCTAACTTCAAGATCTTTATGCGGATGAGTAGAGCTTTCGCGGATGAGTGGTTCCGATTCTGGGATCGTATGGATGATCTCATTGATCTCGTCGCTGACGTTTGCGACGCGGGGCTGGAGAGGGTCCGCGACGGTATTGATGCGATGACTGATGCGATCGCTCAGGCAGGTTTAGCGGTTGGGGCGATCAGTGTGGATTTAGCGCGAGCAGCGCGGAAATTGGCGCGTTTGCGGATTGACAAACCGGGTGCACCGCGCTAGTTTGATAGGGTAGCGTTACAGCTGTGGAAGGGTCGTCTCGAGAGATAACGAGACGGCCTTTTCTCATACCCTCCGGGGTCCTCCCACTGAGGTGGGGGGAGGGTCATTTTGGGTAGGGGTCTCGCAAATACCCCGGGGGGTGACGCTACGATTTCCGGCCCGCCGATGCGCGGGCTCGCAAGCCACACTATCGAAGCCAAGCCTTCCGACAAACGACGGGAGGGCAGGGATGTCACGGACCGGGACAGCTCAATACTTCCACTGGCGTAAGCGGGTCCTCACCGAGGCGAAGAATCGCGGCGTGACGCACTGCCCTTTCTGTCACTGCCTCCTCGACTACGAACGTACTCGGCTTCCAAACTCGGCTGAGCCTGATCACATTCTTCCTGTGCGTTGGGGCGGGAAGAATACGCTCGATAATGGTCGCGTGATCTGTCGCCGATGCAATCAATCGCGTGGATCCAACGTCGCTCCGAAGCTTTCCGAGCCGCGACGATCGTCGGTTGATGTCGATTGGTAGTCGATTCGAGGCCTTTTTAGAGCTTTTTGCCGAAAACGGCCTTGTTGGAAACGTTGGAATTCCGCGGTTTTGGGGGCACTACCCCCTCCCCCCGCCTTGGACTAGCGCCCACGAGGTATAGCGAGATACCCCCCCGTTATTTTGGGCCTTGACCTCGAAAACGGGTCGGAGGGCGTGAACGCACGGTAGGGGATCGCG
>QWCW01001048.1_pt1 | contig 16320 bp, 21 predicted proteins | sample 1972691 | NCBI WGS metagenome assembly QWCW01 (sample SAMN09866698, study PRJNA288562) | Human oral metagenome isolate pre2_saliva, whole genome shotgun sequencing... | reverse complement strand
TCTTATCAATTCATCAAGGAACATATTTCATCAACGACATAAATGCCACGAAAAGAACAGATAGTTTGATTTAAGGCTTGAACTATCAAAAAGCCATAACAAGAAAGGTAAAAAATGGTTAGCAAAAACTTATCTAAATTGATAAGTTTCTTATCGCTGATTAATAAGAAATCTTAATGATAAAATTAAGTGAAAAATAACTTTTCATTTCCAAATATGATGTAATTTCACTTTACAATTCATTAAGATTTCTACTTCCAAAAATCAAGGATAAGAAACTTATCATAAAATCAAGACCTTGTTAATTCAAGGTCTTGCATAAACATTTTATTCTAAGTTTTGGATAACCCTAGAACTCCTTAACTTCCTTTTTATGTTTGTATTATAACATTAATAAACTTAAAAGAACCTTAAAATTTAAAATCTTACAAAATTTTATAAATTTTACAAAATCTACAATATCTCTTTTGTTTTTGCATATTGCAACAATGCCAAAGCGTGTGCTTCACGCAATTCTTGAATATCTATTTCTACCTTTGAATAATCAGCCATTACCCATATTGTTTTTGTTTGTCCTAGTGTTTCACTTGCTATAATAGCGTCACACATATTTTGTCTTGCTTCTGAATTTGCGTCAAATACATTACCTTTAGAAGTAGTAACAACTAATTTATTGATTTCTTGCTTAAGATTAAATTCAGTTCTTTTAGGTTCTGTATAATTTTTAATCTCGTGCTTATAAATTAGTTCTTTTAATTCTTGTTCTAAATCATTACTGATATTATTAATATCTAAAGTATAAGGAATCCAACCTAAATTTTTATAATTTAATTCAAAATCTACCCTTGTTTGAGAAGGATTTGAAAATCTAACATTTCTTAAATCTGCTTTATTATACATTACAATATCCTTAAAAATAGTGCTTTATTATTTTCAAGGTTGCCACATTGTCGCCAAGTTCCTATCATTGATGAACCTGTTGAAGTTCTTAATTTAGAACCTTGTATAATATCATTAAAATTTGTAGTTTCTGATGTTTCAAAAATACCATAATATCCGACATCGCCTGCTACACCTGTTACAATAGATTCAATAAATTGCTCTTTTGTTGGTTTAATTTCAATATTACCTGAACCTACAATATTATTGTTATTGATAGTTTTAAGTTCTAAATTACCTGTTCCTTTAAGTGAAACATTATTAATAGACTTAATAAGAAAATCTGCTGTATTTAATTTTTCATTAAGTTTTTCGGCAGTTTCAGTTGATACAGGTTTATTTAAGTCTTTTGTTAAATCTATTTTTGTTAAATTTTGCTCTAATAAATCAACTCTATCTTTTATTGTTCCTAGTAAATCTGATAATTCAGTTGAACTTGACAAAGCCTTTAAATCTGAAATAACAGATTGAATATCTTTAATATATTGAACTAGATTTATAAAATTTGTATCTAGTTCTAAATATGTAAGAGTATCAAATTTAGTTTTTAATTCTAAATTTCTACTCTCTTTTAAAGCAGGAACATTATTAGAAGAATCAAGTGTTCTTAATGTTATTTTCATATTTGTTGCCTACAATTCAATATATTTAAACTATTTATCTTTATCACTTATCACTTATCACTTATCACTTGTCACTTGTCACTTGTCATTATATCTTTGATATGTTTATTCTTACCAAATATATCAAGAACAATATCATTTTTCTTATTGTCTAATACATCTTTATTATCAAAAACTTTTTTTGTCTTTGTTTTTGGTTTTTCAATACCTTCAGCACTATCAGATGTTTCAGTTTTTTCAACGTTTTCAATATTCTCTGTCTTTTCTGTATTTTCTTTGATATCAAAAATTGGCTGTTTTTTAGGTTTAGATTTGCTTGAACTTGAATTGATAGATTTTTTAAGTTTAGTATTTTCTTTTTCAAATGCTATGTATTCTTTAGCAGTCAATTTCTCGCCGTTTATCATTACGTGAGTAGCAATACCTTTTTTACACATTTCAAGAGTATTATACCAATATTCTTTACCTTCAAACATATCTTCAATCTCTTTATCAGTAAAGAAATTTGATAGTAAATCTCTCATCCAAATTTTATATTGTTCTCTTTGGAATTTATGTTGTTTATCAATATCAGACGCTTTTCCCCAATATCCACCACTCCAATCGTGAAACATTATCATACTTGTTCTGTGTGCTATACGTTCTGTTCCTAGTAGAAACATTAAAGCACCTGCTGAATACCCGTGATTGTCTAATATAGTAAATGTTCTATTTTGAAAATAATTCTCAATTACATTTTGAAATCTTTGTAAATCTAGCAAATATCCACCTGGACTTGAAATTCTAACTTCAAGTGTATCGTAAGACTCGCCGTCATACAAAGTATCAAATATTTCATCTAGTTTTGCGTCATCAAATTCATTTATAAAAAGACGATAGTTGTAAGTTACCATACCATCTTTTCTAAAAAGATTATGATTTTCTGAAGTTACAGAAGTAGTGGCATTTTTAATATCACGACCTGGTCTTCTGATGTTTTTATAAATTTTCATTAAATACTCCTTATTCAATTATTGAATTATATATTATTTACACTTAAAATTTCTTATTTTATAAAATTTGCCAACTCTACGCAACAAGCAGATAAAGTCAAATTTTTATCTCTTACATTACTTGATTGAAACTGATACTTAGCAATAGTTAATAAGATTTGTGGTCTTGCTTGCTGATTAAATTGATTTAAATTCTTATACATATATGTATAAAAAGAATCAGGATTTGTAACTAAATATGTTTCTTTTAATATTTCATCAAAGTTCTTATTTTTTATTTGTAAAATAAGATTATCGAATCCATTTAGTTTTTGAATTTGAGTTAAATCAACTTTAAGTGTATTATTAATTACAGATTTCTGTATAAATCCTACCATACCACGAACTGATGGATAATAAGTATTGATAATAGGTATCAAATCCTTTTTATCATAACTTACTTTTTCTGTATCTAATATAAAGCATAATCTATTAAAAATTTGTTTAATTAATGATTCTCTATTAGATTGATTATAGAATTCATCAAAATCATAAACTTCAAATCTGTTAATAATAGCAGGTATAATTTTATTGATATAGTTACAAGTTAAAATAAATCTGCAATTTCCTGAAAATTCTTCAATAAATCCACGTAATGCTTGTTGTGCTGAATATCCATCAAATTCGTCAAGTATAACAATTTTATGATTATCATCAAAAGACTTATAACTTGCAAAATTTTGTATAGTCGTTCTTATAGTATCAATACCATTACTTAATGAAGCATTTAGAAATAGTGTTTCTAATCCTGATTCTTTGGCAATAGCATTAACACAACTTGTCTTACCTGTTCCAGGTGTAAAAGAACTAAACAACATATTAGATAAATTTTTAGTATCTACCTGATGTTGCAATTTAGTTTTAACATCATCAGGCAATATCATATCTTGAATACGTTGCGGTCTGTATTTTTCGTAATATAATTGCTCTTTATCATTTATAATCATCTTATCACTCCTTATTATTTTTATTCTACTACATCAACACAATCTTTAAACAAAAATTTAAACTCTTCAGGCAATGCTTCATAAAGTTTATACGCTAAATTTCTTATCTCAAAATGTGCTGATTTAGATGTTCTAAGTTTTAGTAAATTTCTAAGTGACCTTACATTAATACTAAATGTTAAATCTGTTTTATAACATTCAGGCAAAGCATATTTAATCAAATCTTGTGTAACATTATAATTTACTGCATTATTGACTAATCGTCTTACATTTTCTAGTGCTTGAATAGAACATTCATCAACATTATTATTATCTGTAAGATTGATATATTTGCTTGCACGTTCTTTATCTTTAATAGTAAATTCAGTTTCATTTCTTAATTCTTTTAGTGTGTATCTAGTTGATTTAACACTATAAGAAGCAAGGCGGTGACGTGTAAGTTCCATAAGATTAAGTCTTGATATACCTTGTATAAAGAAGTTAAATACGCAATGTTCCGCAATACTCCCGTGAGAATACTGCATTATTACACGTTTCATCAAATCTAAATCTTTTTCGCCAAGATTATCAGATTTATCGTGTGAATCCCAACAAGTTCTTATGGCAGTATTAATTACTTCTAAAGGTGTATAAGATAGTAGTTTAACTTTAAAATTCATTATTTGTCCTTTTACTTTTTATTTTTCAATTTATTGATTTCTTCTTGCATAATTATATCAAAATTATGTGGTTTTATTTTGTTAATTTTTGATTGTTTGATTGGATTATCATTTATTTCAGATTTTTGAATTTCAGTGATTTCTGATGATTTATTTTCAGGTTTTGTATTAAATTGTGTAAATAATGATAATAATGTAAAAAACATTTGTTTTCCTTTATTAAAAATTTAAGGTATTATAACAATTTTAAAGTTAAAAATACCTTATAATCTTTTAGTATTTGTGTTATTCATCAATAGTAATAATATAACTATCTTCGTCAAAATGATTATAAAATTCATTTAATATCATTCTGTTTGCATAATTATCGGACATCCAATTTGATAAAATTGTAATTAAATAAATTATTTTAGAACTCTCTTTAACATTTAAAATAACTTTAAATTTTGATATTGCAAATATAATGCAAATATCTTTATCTGTTTTTAATGTGTTATTTTCAATTCTTTGTATCATTAAATTTATAGCATTTTGAATTTTCTGTTCTATTTGTTCTTTTGTAAGTGATGTTCTAACTCTTATACGTTTAATAATACTATGAACGTCTGAATGTTTAATTTTTATTAAATAATCTTTGTGTCTAAGATTTAAAACTTTTTCTTTGTTCTCTTCATTTAAATTATAATACATAATATTTAATTTCCTTTATATCAATAAAATCATAATTTTCAAAATCTCCATCTTCCTTACATTTATTTACTCTTTTTCCTTTATACATATTATGATACTCTGATATGATTCCCATATCATATTGATAATCGCAGTGCATAAAATTATCAACTTCAAATGTATTATCAAATGAATGTAATAATCTAATATGTTTTTCTGATTGTGTAAAGAAATATCTATTTTTATTATATTCTACAATAAAGAATTTATCTTTAATCTCTTTAAAGTCTTTGCATTTATCTAATAAATTTATAACATCAGATTTTTTAAATTTAGATTTACTAAAATAAACTTTGCGTGATTTATAATGTATTTTCATCTTAAACTCCTAATTGATTTAATCTTTTTATGAAGAGAATTATATCAGATTATAACTTAATTAAAGTTTAAGCAAAACTGATATAATTCTTAAATCAATAATTTAGTAGTTTTTAATGATTAAGTGTTTTGAACCTTTGGTAACTTGCCTACCTTTTATATTGATAGAATAGTTTTTATCATATGAATCTACTATATAATCTTTATATAATTCTTGTATTATATCGCAATCATTTATAATCAGTAAGCATTTTGCAGATGTTGATTTAAAGAAGTCTGATAATTCTTTTTGAGAATTATTATCAAAAATAGATTTATCATCATTGCCATATACATTATTATTAGTATCAACATATGGTGGGTCTAGGAATATAAAATCATCTTTATTAGGTTTAATCAAATCAAATAAAGATTTATAATCTAAATTATAAATTTCAGTATTTTGCAATAAATCAGAATGTTGCTTAGTCAATACTTTTCTTGAAAAAGTTGAATTGTGTGAATATGGTGTATTTAAATATCCTTTAGAATTATAACGCATTAATCCTGACACAACTAATTTATTGATATAATAATATAGTGTTCCTTGTGAATACTCTCTATCTCTAATACCATTAAACATATCCCTAAGTTCATAAAATTTTGTATGATGTAAATCAACACTATAATTTTTAACTAATTCATCAAGTTCAGAACTTATCGTATTGTAATCAAATTTAACAGATTTATAGCATTCTATTAAATTTTTATTTAAATCATTAATAATAGCAGATTTTGGTTCTAAATACCAAAATACTGCACCACCACCTACAAATGGTTCTATATATCTATTAAAATTATTTGGTATATAACTAAGGAAATTTTTAATTTCCTAGCCTTACCGCCTGAATGTTTTAAAAATGGTTTCATTTAGTGCAACTTTTATAATCGGCTTTATACCATAATTTCATTGCTTCAGGTGTTTTAAATTTAATCCATTTTTTCTTTTCAGGATTATACGCACCTGTTCTTGAATCTATTTCTTTAAATGTTTCAATCATTGCTTTAAATAAATCAAATTCGCAATAAGAATTATCAAGATTTAAAAGCATATATCTAATTGATTTATAGAGATTATATAGATTTTCATAACTAAATTCTTTACTTAATTCATCTCTAAGTTTAATGATATAATTAAAATCTATCCATTCACGAATTTCGTTTTCATAACTTAAATCTTTTAATTCAACTTTAACAGAATTAAAACTAAATACAAGAATATCGCAAAGTGCGTCTATTTGTTCGTAAATATCTAGTGCTGAATAATACTCTTGGATTTCTTCATCTGTTAAATTAATATAATTAGATTGTTGCATTTCATACGTAAGACTTCTTTTATTCATCCAATTCTCTAACATTTGTGATAAAATATACATTTCTTCAGAAATAGTCATATAAAACTCCCTTACTATTGTTGTTTTAATTACATAATCATAAGTATTATTATTTTCATCACGCATTGGTAAATTGTTAGGTGCTTGATTAAATCCTTCATAAGTTTTTTGGAATTCTTCCAAAGGTTCTAATATACACCCAACTTTTCTAATATCTTTTGAGTGACTTGCCACATAATCTAATTTTTCAATACTAATCATATATTAATACTCTTAGAGATTTCTAAAATTCTTTGATAATCATCTGCTTCTAATTTATCTTGTCTTAATTCTTTAAATCTAGGGTGCAATAAAGAATAAGTATCAGAATTCTTAGATTTTGATAAAGCAGTAGCAATTACTGACATTATACGACCTAATAATTCATCTTGATTATTAGTTATATAATCTAGTGTTAAATCATCAAATCCGCTACATTGACCTACTACTAATCCGTCTGATGATTCAAACATTACTGCACCAACTTTATCTGCTCTTTTACCATTTCCTTTAGTAAATCCTGTAATTTTAACATCTACATCAAATTCAGGTTTAATCTTTATTTGATATTTAGAAGTTTTATTTTCAAATTTAGTTTTAAGGTCTTTTAAAACACCACCTTCTTCGCCCTGTTCTATCCATTTTTTAGTAATACTAATTACTTCATTTATATTACTAACTTGAACTGATTTAACTAATTTAAGATTTTTATTATCTAAAGTATTAATATAATTAGATAAATTGCTAAATCTCTCAACATATGGTGTATCTGAATAACAATTTGAAAATTCATCTAATTCAAGATAATCCCACATATAAAAATCAAGTTCATCAGGAACTGATAAAGAGTTTAAAATTCCATTTGATTCATATCTATCTTTTGCATTAGGAACTAATAATTCGCCTATATATGCACCATCAGGCAATTTTTCAAATAAATTAAACAAGTAAGGATATTCATAAGATTCGCCACTTCTTGAATAACAATCAACTCTATTATTATTTTTGATAAATGTTCTAAATGTTCCGTCCATTTTTACTTGTAGATAAGCAGGATAAGATATATTTTTAACTTTATCCATTAGACTACATCGCATATACGGAAGTTCAAAGATTTTATCAGAATCTGAAACTATCTTATTAAACTCTTTTACACCTACACCTATTCTTAAATCTCTATCAATAATACCTTTTAGGACTTTTTTATTATCAGGATTTAAAGAATTAAATAGATTCTCTAAATATCTAATTGCACTGTTTCCTGTATATGTTCTATCACACAAAAGTTTTAAGTCTTTTATGCACTCTTCCAACGATATTTCATCAATAAACACATCAGGTTCATAATTTACTTGGGAACAAGTAATACCATATGAATATTTAACTTTATCGTAAGCGTGTTGAAACTCCATAAGAATCGACAAATGCAATAATTTGATTTTCTGAAGCGTCTATATCAAATTCATCTAGTGCGTCTGTAACTGACTCAATTGCTTGGCAACGTTCTGCTTTTTGTTTTCTAGTTAATTCCATTTTATAATCCTTTTGATTGTAATTTCTTTTGTAGTCTTATATAAGATTCTAAATCTTTAACAAATTCTGCAAGTGAATGTTTAAATTCATTTTTAGTATATTTGCTAAAATTTTCAGATTCAACAAAATCCTTAAATTCATCAGATATTTCTAATTCAACAATAAAATTATAAGTTATATTAGTTGTTTTAAAAACACCTATCTTTTCAACTGATTTGACACTTAGGCTTAATCCATCAATTATGCCTTCAAACTTCCAATAATAAGACAATGTTGCCTTGACATATATTTTAGTAATTACACTTGTCATATTTTCATTTAACTCCTTATTAAAATTTGAAGTAATTATATATTATTAAATCTTAATTTAACATTAACAATAGTTTAAAACTTGCTTAAATAAGCAAATTTATTGATAAATTTTTAATATAAATAACAATATGAATTCTTTATATGCTTGGAGTTTTGGCAACCTAAGACTTAGACATAGAGTTTTAAAATCTTAGCGATTTTATGTGATATTCAAATTTATTTTAAAGGAAAATTAAATGGGCGAATTATTGTCACCTGGTGTTTTGGTTCAAGAAATAGACCACTCAACTATTGCACCATCAGTTGCAGGAACTTCAGTTGCATTTGCAGGTAATTTTACTAAAGGTTTTGTAGATACTGCTGTTCTAGTTACATCTTATCAAGAATTTGTAGATAACTTTGGTAAGCCAACTAAATCAAATTTTAATGATTGGTATCAAGTTTATAACTTTTTACAATACGGAAATAAAATTTATGTTTCTCGTGCTTGTGATTTAAATGGAACACTAAAAGAAACAGGATTGCAATTTGTTTCTAAACAATCAGAACTTAAAGATACTATAATTCCTTATGATATTAAATTTAAATCTGTTTCAGGTAAAGATGTTGTTTTTGAGATTAAAGGCGAAAATTTGCCACAACCTAATGAAGAAATATCAATTGAAGGTGTGCCTAGTAAAGTAATTGCAAAAACTATTTCAAATGATACAGAATATAAAATAACATTTAATGTTGATATGGAAAGTAAAAATCTTACTGAATCATCTGTATTTAATAAGGTTATTCCTGCTAAACAATTACACGGAAATATAGCAAGTTTCAAAGGAACTAATGTATTTGAAATAGGCTCTAAATTTGCATTTTCTAATGAAGTTACAGACCATAAATACGAAATTCAAACTTTAGATACACAAGTTCAAAATGGTGTTAATTTTGTTGTAGTAACATATAAAGAAACAGAAGATGATGAATTTGTAATTCCTGATACAATTTTAGCAAATGCACCTGTTTATAAACTAAATTATACACAAAATGCACTAGCAGAAATTCCTGGAAGTTCTTATACAGGCAGTGCTTATGATATTAAAGAATATGATAAGCAAGACCATATTATAACAAATCAAGCAGTTTTTGAAGATAGTGCAACTATACCATTTGCTTTTGAAACATCTAAAGTTAAAGTGATTGCAAAATATCCTGGATTGGACGGCAACTATATTGATGTTGCTATTGCAAATCCTGAAGATTTTAAAAAAGGTAAATTTGTTAAAGACGGCATAGCACTTGATGATTTGTTTGAGTATTATCCATCAGCAGGCACATTTGGACTAATTGTTCTTTATAAAAATCAAGTTCAAGAAGTTTATACACTCTCACTTGATGAAAATTCTAAAGATTCTAATAATAAATCTAATTATATCGAATCTATTAATAGAACATCAAGTTATATTTACGTAAAAGTAAATGAAGCAAATCAAGATAAATCAATTAAAAGTTCTCTTGATAAAGAAATTATAAAACTTACAAATGGAACAGAATCTGAACCTGGATTAGATGATATTGATAATGCTTATAAAGTATTTGAAAATGCTGAAGAAATTGATATAGATATTCTAATTGCTAATGAGAAAAATCCTAGTTCTGCCATTAATATTGCTGAACTTAGAAAAGATTGTGTTGCTATTGTTGGCTGTCCTTTTGAAACTTCAGTGGGTCTTAAAGCAAATCAAGCAACTTCAAAATCAGTTCAATTTAGAAATGATTTGAATGTTAATAGTTCTTATATTTTCTTAGTTTCTAACTATAAGTATCAATATCTAAATGAAATGGACGCTTATAAATGGGTCAATTTTGCAGGCGATGTTGCAGGTCTTGTAGTTCAATCAACTGAAACTAGGGAAGCGTGGTATGCTCCAGCAGGTTTAAATCGTGGATTACTTAAAAATGTTAAGAAAATTGCATTTAGTCCTTCACAAGGTCAAAGAGATACACTTTATAAATCAGGAATTAACCCTATTACAATCTTTACAGGACAAGGTTGCGTTCTTTGGGGTCAAAAAACACTACTTGATAAGCCGTCAAGTTTTGATAGACTAAACGTAAGACGTTTGTTCTTAGTTCTTGAAAAATCATTAAGCAAAATGAGTAAATACTCTCTATTTGAGTTTAACGATTCATTTACAAGAAATTATATTACATCAACAATTAATCCATATCTTGCTACAATTAAAGCAGGACGTGGCGTTCAAGATTATCTTGTTATCTGTGATGAATCTAATAATACACCTGATATTATTAGTAGAAATAAACTTGTTATTGATATCTATATTAAACCTACATATGTTGCAGAGTTTATTCATCTACATTTTATCAATAGCGGAACTTCTGATTTTAAAATAATTACAAGTTCTAACTAATTTAAAGAGTGATTGGGATATCTCAATCACTCAAATTATTCTAACTACATTATATTAACTTAATAAATACACTTATACAAAAATACATAAGGGTATTAAATGGAATTTTCAAAATATGGCTTAGTATTAGGTAAATGTGAATATCCATTTCCTTATATATTTAAATTAGGAACACCAAAAATAAAATTAAACATAAAATCAAAACCTATATATAATCACGAAAAAATACATTTTAATCAATATAAAAGAGATAATTTTCATATTTTTAAATTAATATTTTCAAAACAATATAGATTAGAGTGTGAATTAGAAGCATATACAGAGCAAATAAAATATTTTAATTTAAAATCATTAAATTCAACACAATGGATAATTAAAAATATTATTGATAAACACAAGATAAATATAGATAGAAATTATATAAAAAAGAGAATTAAATATATTCTCAAAAGACGAAAATATATCAAATTTTAGGATTTAGGATTATGTATAAACACACTTTTTACGATGAAATTTTTAGAGATTATGCCTTAAAAGATTCTGAATTAGCAACAGAAACAAGGATTAATGCTTTTCCTAGAAAACTCAAAAAAGAAGCAAATGATATTTATAATAGACTTCAAATTATAGCAGACAAACCTTGTTTAGATTGGATAGATACTGAATTTTATGAAACAGGTGAGTTAGTTCAATATGAAAATAAGAAATATATAGCATTAAAAGATAATCAAAATAAAAATCCTAAATTAAAAACAGATTTTTGGCAAGAAATTAATATAAGAGATTTTACAAATTTTTATGCAGAAAACTATTTAGCAAAAGATAATCAAATTGAATATAATCCTGAATTAACACAACACGGCGAATTATCAAATGAATTCCACCCTGTAACAATTAAATATCTTAATGAAAGAATTAGGTGGAGTTTAGAGAACATTAAAGTTGCAAATGCTGATAGATTAGACGGAAAAGATTATAAGTGGTTTGCAAGTAAAGAAGAATTTGATAAACTACACGAAGACGCAGTTTTGCATTCAGAAGTTATAGATAATTTAACAACAGATAATAAATTTAATCCTTTATCAGCAAAGCAAGGTTTAGAATTAAAAAAACTAATAGATAGAATTAATGAAATTTTAACTTCAGATGACGTAAGTTTAGATGAACTTCAAGAAATAGTTAATTTTATTAAGAAAAATAGAGAAAAATTAGATACTTTAGGAATTAATAATGTAATAGGACTTCCTGAAAAATTACAAGATTTGACAAATGTATCATCAAATGCAGTTCCTAAAGATTGGTGGAATTCTGATACATTTAGACAAAGAGTTGTGGCAGTTTCAGGCGATGGTTCAGGTATTGACGCTGATAAATTAGACGGACTACATAGAAAAGATTTTGTGACTAAAGATGAATTTACAAAATCATATATTACTCAAATTTTAGGAACAACACCTGGTGCAGGTTCAGGATTAGACGCTGATAAATTAGACGGACTTCATTCAACTTCATTTCTAAGACGTGATACTAATGATACACCTAGTATGGATAATATTTTTGACTTGGGTTCTACTACTGCAAAATGGGCTAATATATATGCTACAAATTTTCAAGGAACATCATTACGTGCTAAATATGCCGACTTAGCAGAAAAATATAAAACAGATAAAAAATATAATTATGGCACTATATTAGGAATTGATGAAAAAGGTATTATTACAGAATATAAACGAACCTTGCCTAGTATGAAATTGATAGGTGTAGTATCAGAAAATCCTGCACTTAAACTAAATTCAGAATCTGATGGCTGTTATGTAGCACTTAAAGGATTAGTTCCTGTTAATGTAAAAGATATTTCTAAAGTTAATATATCTGATTATATTATTGCAGATGATAACGGATATGGCATAAGTGTAAAAGATTATGATTTTAATCAATCTAAATTAGTTTTAGGTATAGTTGTAGAAATTAAAGATAATAAAGTTTATATTAAAGTATAAAGAAAGTAAGGATTTAAGATGAATTATGAACTATCATCTAAACATAAATTTATTTTAAAGCAAAACTTAGATAAATTTAAACAATATTATAATATTAATTCTATTGATGAATTAGATAATATAAGAAATTTAGATAAATCATTTATTATTTCTAATGATAATTATAATAAAATTTTATCTGAAATAAATTCTTTGTTTAATATAAATCTTAAAAAATTAAATTTTGATTATCTTGGATATGATGTAAAAGATAAAATACAAAAATACTATAATATTATTGAAATACTAGATAATATTAAATTTAATAATACAACAGGCGAAAATGGATTTTTACTTAGTAATTTTGATTTTAATAATATATTAAATAATCAAGATTTGTTTTACCATTTTGGAAGTCCTAGTTGTAAGGAACAATTTATTGATAAACAAAATTTATTTAAGAAAATGATTTTATCTAGTATAGATGTTATTCAATATTGCAAGGAAAATAATAAAAAATTGATATTTGCTAGTTCTATGGGTTCTAAAGAATTCAATATTGAAATAAAATCAGAAACAGATGAAGTTATACATAACGTCGGAGCAATAGCAAATTCATATGATTATTCTTATTTATTAAAAACGTTGCCTAGTTCAGATAATTTGCAAGATTTATATAATACTTATAAGAAAATAATAGAAGATTTAATTATAGAATATTTAGATAATTATATAATTTTAAGAATCCCTAGAGTTTATGATAAAAAATCTAAAAAAGGATTATTAAACCCTAATAACACTGATTTTGATTTAGACAAATACCTAGATTTTATAACTTTAAATGATTTTAAGAAAGAAACTGAATTTATTATTAATTCTAATTATAATGGTATATATGAATATAAATGTATTCAAACTAAGAAAATTAAAGATATATTAAAATCTTATAGGGATTAAAGAATTTTAAATTAACATAAATTTAAGTATAAATAAAGTATAATGAAGTAATAAAATAATAATTAATATAAGAAAACTAAGGAAATAAATTAAATGTTTTTGTTAGAAAAATTAAAAAAGACTTTTTTAAAGCAACCTTCACAACAACCTTTAAATGTAAGTCCTAATAAAATTCAATCAGACCTAACTAATACTGATGATTATCTTGTATATAGGTCATTTTTCGATTCAGAATATAATAATCTAACAGGAGCATTAAATTCAGCACAAGTTTATAAGCAAGCAGAAAAAATTGATTTATATAGAAAAATAGCCGAATATCCTGAAGTATCTGACGCAATAGACGAAATAGTTGATGAAATTTGTTATACACAAGACTTAGAAGAATTTTTAAAAATAGAATGCGATACTGATAATAAGCAATTAGACAATGCAATAGTTGAATCTTTTGAAGAAATTTTAAAATTAATGAATATAGATAAAAATATTTATGATTTAATTAGACAAATTTATATAGACGGACAAGGTAATATATTATGTGAATATCACGAAGGCAAGTTGGTAAATTTAAAATATATAGACCCTAAATATCTTACTTTTGATTTTGAAAAAGGTGTCTATAAATATGTAGATGAATATAATAGTTTATACTTGACAAGAGTTATGCAAAACGGACAACAAAGAAATTATAGAAAGACAACAACTGACGCAGAAATAATAAATGAGTATAATATTGATGAAGTAGTGCATATAGATTTTGGAAAAATAGATAATAAGGAAGGTTTGATATTGTCTTACCTTGAAAGAGCAATAAAACCTGCAAATATGCTTAAGACACTTGAAGATTTGTTAATTCCGTTAAGATTTTCACGTTCAATATCAAGGCGAGTATTCAACGTAGATGTATCAGATTTGCCAACTTCTAAAGCAGAAATGGCAATGAAAAAAATTCAAGAACAATTTAAATATAAGAAATTTCTAAATACTGAAACAGGCGAAGTTACCAATCAACAACATATTACAGGTATGGTTGAAGATTATTGGTTTGCTAATAGAAACGGACAAAAAGGAACTTCTGTTGATACAATTGATGAAACAGGTAACTTAGGCGAATTAGGCGATATTATGTATTTCTATAAGAAACTTTATCGTTCTTTAGGAATACCGACAAATAGAATTTCAACATCTGATGAAGATAAGAATTTTGATTATGATTCTAGCCAAATAACTAAGGAAGATTTTAAATTTTACCTATTTATTAATAGATTAAGAAAAATATATATTGATATGTTTCTTAATATTTTAAAAAGACACGTAATAACTAAAGGTATTATGAGTGAAGACGAATTTAATCAATATCAAGACAAAATAAAAATCTTTTTCGTTGGCGAAAACTATTATTTAGAGCGTATGAAACTTGCTAATTTTGAGAAAAGATTAAACATATATTCATCTGCTAGAGATTATTCAGGAACATTATTTAGTGTTGAATATCTATATAAAAATATCTTTAAATTTGATGATGATGAAATTAAAGAAATGATGAGTGAAATTCAAAAAGAAAAGAAAAATCCATTGTTTAAACATTTATATGAAGAACCTATGGATTTTCAATAAAAGTATATAAGGTAAAATAATATGGCAAAACAAGATACTATGCAAAATGTTTATAAACCTTTTCATCACTTAAAATTAGGAAAATCAATTTATACTAATGAATCTGATACAGGATTAGTAATAGATTTAACTGCAAATAGAGTTACTATTATTAATAAAATAGGAACTATATATGAATTTATGGTTTTTGATAAATCTGATTATAATCCTGAAAAAGAACTTAAACCTTTTGTATATTTGCAACTAAGTTCTAAATCATTTAATAATATTAAGAAAACTATTGCTAAAATATGAGTTTTATTCAGTTATCTAATAAAGACCTAAATTGGTTAAGATTAAAATTATTAGAATTACAAGAAAATAAATGTGCTATTTGTGGCTGTGATGTAACAGATAAATCGCATATAGACCATAAGCACAAGACTTCAAAAGAAACTAATGGCGTAAATGGTGCAGGTCTTATACGTGGTTTATTGTGTCCTAATTGTAACCTACTATTAGGCAAAATTGAGAATAACGCAAAGAGATTTCAACGTGATGAAGATTTGCCAAACTTATTGCGTAGAATAGCAGATTATATTATAGAATACACAAATTATATACACCCTACTGAAAAACCTAAAATAAAGAAAATATCTAAACGACAATTCAACAAACTTCAAAAACTTGAACCTAAAGCAAAATATGGAACAGGTAAATTAACACAAGTTTTAGAGAAGTTATTTAATAAACATTCAATTAATCCTTTTATTGATTAAAAATTTGATTAGTAATTTAATAAGGAATTCTCTTTTATTTAGTATGTTACATTTATGTTACATTATAAGAGATATTTAAGTAGTTAATA
>QWCW01000461.1_pt1 | contig 16331 bp, 13 predicted proteins | sample 1972691 | NCBI WGS metagenome assembly QWCW01 (sample SAMN09866698, study PRJNA288562) | Human oral metagenome isolate pre2_saliva, whole genome shotgun sequencing... | reverse complement strand
ATGAAGTAATGAGAAAAAAGCAAGTAAAGAAGAGTTATTCTGCACCAGCGTGTATGATAATTCAAGTCAACGAAGCCACTTATTTGATGGACACGTCTTTCCCGAGTCAGCACAGAAAGGCAAACCATGCTACTGGTCCAGCTGCTGCTAAGGCAAGTCAATGGAATGATGAAGACTTAGAAGATGAGAGCACATCTTCATGGGAAGACTAATAGAGAGTTATTAACAAACAGAACAAAGTAACAATGAAGCAAACAATGAAACAACATTCATTCACATCACAACTCAAGTCCTTGGCTGTTGTATTCGGCATAGCCTTGGCTTTTACATCCTGCGCTAATGAGGATGTAGCACAGAACCCAACGAACCCCAATGAGGATAATGATAAGAACCTAACAACTTTCGTAGCAGGTGACGAGGCAAAGACTCGCACCTCACTAGATTATAATAGTAGTGACTTCTATTGGCAAGCAGGCGATTATATCTACGTAAAGGATGACGACGGCGTAATGAGAAAAAGTACGAACGCTCCAACTCAGAAGGTAGCTTCTTTCCGTTATAGAGTTCCTGGTAAGTTTGGTGCAAGTGCAAGCTATAAGGTTTATTACTTGGGAAAGAATAGTAACGGCAGCCAAGTAACAATTTCTGCTAACCAAACGCAGACAGCTCCAGACAATACCGAGCATTTCGGCACTGCAGGCGACTACGGCACAGCTACGGCAACAGGCACTGTAGGCGGTAGCATCTTTAGCTTCCAGTTAGAGCATCAGCCAGCTTATCTTGTCTTCCAGCCTTATACAAGTAACACAATTCTGCATAACTGTTACCTAACTAAGATTGAGGTTACCTCCAACGATGATATAGCCGAGAAATACACCGTCAACCCAACTACGGGTGCTTTGGTCGCTTCAGCAGTTACAGGTGGCAAGCAGATTGTTTTAGCAACAAAAGACCCAACATCGGGCAGTGCTTACAACAACGGATTCCCACTAACCAACAACAGCGCCAGCGTAACCACAAATGGTGCTTACATGGTAATTAAGCCAGGCACTCATACCTTAAAAGTGCGTTATTGGATAAAAGATTTAGTAACACAAGTAGAGGGTACTATTACAAAGACTCTTCCTTCTACAGTTTACGCTTCTAACACCTACTACGACATGACTGCATCGCTTGACGTAAAGAACTACGACGGTGACCATTACTACATGTGGGACGCACAGGAGCAATACTGGAAGGGGTACGAATGGTACAATGGTGGTAGTCAACCAACAATTAATAATGGGCTAACAGGAGCAACAACTTCAAATGATTACGCTAAGAGTAACGCTGACTCACGTTACTATCACGAGGGTGGCGGTTCAGGTCGCTTCGATGCTAACCAGAGTTGTGCAGGTCTTCCTAACGTGAACGAAATGACATGGTACGCAGCAAAGGGCGACCCTCGTTGGGACGGTGATGAACTATGGACAACAATGGGTCATTTATATAAAGGCGGTATGTGGTTTAAGAAGAAAGCAAACATAATCGGATACAACCCAAACACCGCAGTAGACGGAGCTGATTGGCGAACAAACGGCAATTTACAGGGCTGGTCTGTATCTCAGTCTCTTCCTTCCGCAGTCGATGCGGGTAATTATTTCTACCTGCCCGCTTTGGGTTACTATAACTCTAACTATGGTTGGCTGTCCGGTGTTGGCAGCTTTGGCTTATATTGGTCGTCAAGTGCTTACCGATGGGCCAGTGACGGCGCGTACTACCTGCTCTTCAGCAATAGTCATGTCAGCGTGTTCAACAACAGCCGCGACGCTGGGCTCAGGGTGGAGGCGTTTCAGTAGTCCTCGCGATTGCCCATTTACAGGTGTCGCCCTTTAAAAGGCGACACCAAAACTACCGCCGTAAGGCGATTTAAATAGAATATAGAATAACGAGTCTCAAAGGTGTTAAACACTCTTGGCTGTAGGTGTTAAACACCTTTGATCAATAGTGTTAAACACCCTTGATGAAGAGTCTTAAACACCCTTGAAACGAAGTGTGGAATACTAATAGAAAAAGAGTTTTAATAACATAATTATCAACCATTTAAAAGTATAATACTATGGTAGAATTTGAAGTAAAATCAAAGAAACAAACCATCGGAAAGAAGAAGGGGCAGACGGTGTACTATGCTGTGCCCAAGAGTAACCAACACATGACGCTTGATGCACTTTGCGACATGATTATGGACGAGACATCGCTCTCGCGTGGTGATGTGATGAACACGCTTATCACGTTGGGTAAGATGGCATGTCGATCATTGAAGATGGGTGCCAGTATTGACCTTGGTGACCTCGGTTCACTCCGCATTTACTTCCCTCCAAAGATGATGGACGACATGAAGGACGTGACAGCTGCCACACTCAAAACTCCTAAGATTATCTTCACACCTAAAGCTAAAATGCGTGAGGCTGCTCATGCAGCGGAGGTGTCAGTGGATAATCCTGCTAGAAAGAAAAGCCTCACCCCCGCCCCCTCTCCGAAAGAAGAGGGGAGTGAAGAACACCCTGGACCACAGGTAGGGTAATGCCCCCTCCACAAAAGAAAGCCTCCCCAAGCCCCTCCGAAGGAGCAGGGTATCAATCGTTCTGTAATAAGACAACTCGATTATATTAATTGTGAAATTAATGTCTTTCAAAACTAGTGTATTAATTTGGTTCTCTCGCTTCCGCGGTACAGCCTCACTCCAAGCTAACGGGGTGAGGCTTTTGTGTGAGACAGAAGAACATGGGATTTAGAGACAAAATGACAGAAGAACATATTATTTAATGACATAGGTTTTAGGCGGAATGACATGAAGAACATATTATTTAATGACATAGGTTTTAGGCGGAATGACATGAAGAACATATTATTTAATGACATAGGTTTTAGACGGAATGACATGAAAACATATTATTTAATGATACAGGATTTGAAGACATAGAAAGTTTATTTGTACCTTTGCGCCACTATAGAATGGTAATCTTCAGTAAATGACTTACGCAAATATCATCTTACCTTTGCCACTTGATGGCTATTTTACATATAGTGTACCTGAATCTTTGGCTTCACGGGTGCAGAATGGGATGCGTGTTACAGTTCCGTTTGGTAAGAGTAAGACTTATGTGGGTATAGTTGCTGAATATCCTGTTGATGTTCCTAAGCCTGCAAAAGAGGTTGCACAGCAAGGGAAGAAGAAGATTGAATATAAGAACATTGCTGATGTATTGGATGATAGCCCGATACTCCTTCCGCAGCAGTTGAGGCTTTGGAAATGGATAGCCGACTATTATATGTCGCCCATTGGAGACGTTTATAAAGCTGCCCTTCCTTCTGGTTTGAAGGCAGAAGATGGTTTCCGACCTCGCACGGAATTGTTTATTCGTTTGGCGGATAAGTATCGTGACGAACAAACGCTCACCCTTTTAATCAGTTCTATGAAGAGAGCTGTAAAGCAGTTGGATGTTCTTATGACTTATCTTAGACTGACGGGAGTTGATAATATAGAACATCTTTTGCCAGAAACAGAGCTACGTGAGGTTACAAGAGAGGAACTTATGAATGAGTCTCATGCGTCAATAGCTGTCATTCGATCGCTTCAAGAAAAGATGATACTTGTTACTTATGAGAAGGAAGTGGGACGTCTTAATCATAATATTGCTCCTCATCCAGAGAAGATAAAGCCTTTAAACGAGCCACAAACCGAGGCTTACAATCATATCTTGGTGCAGATGATGGGGCATCCTGTGACTTTGTTACATGGAGTAACCTCTTCGGGTAAGACGGAAATATATATCCATCTAATCCAGAAAGCCATCAATGAGCATAAGCAAGTGCTCTATCTTCTTCCAGAGATAGCCCTTACTGTGCAGATAACAGAACGATTGAAAGCCGTGTTTGGCAATCGGTTGGGTATATATCATAGTAAGTATAGCGATGCCGAACGTGTGGAAATATGGAAGAAACAGCTTTCCTCCAATCCGTACGATGTTATCCTTGGTGCGAGAAGTGCCGTCTTTCTTCCTTTTCATCGGCTCGGTCTTGTCATAATAGACGAAGAGCATGAGCAAAGTTTTAAGCAGCAAGATCCTGCACCACGCTATCATGCACGGTCAGCAGCCATCGTATTGGCACAAATGTATGCTGGTGCGAAGACATTGTTGGGTACAGCAACTCCCTCAATGGAATCATATTATAATGCAAAACAAGGCAAGTATGGACTTGTGAAGCTAAGCCGTCGTTATAAAGATATTCAGTTACCCTCAATCGAAGTGGTGGATATGAAAGATCTCTATCGTCGGAAGATGGTGTCAGGTCCTTTCTCTCCTCACTTGTTATCGGCTGTGCGTGGTGCTTTAGAGCGTGGGGAACAAGCAATCTTATTCCAGAATAGGCGTGGCTTTGCACCTATGATAGAATGTAGACAATGTGGTTGGGTACCGAAATGTCCTAATTGCGATATCTCACTGACCTATCATAAGAGTATGAACTACCTAAGTTGCCATTATTGCGGATATACAATGAAGGTGCCCGAGGTATGCCCTTGTTGTGAAAGTAAGGATATTCGAGGACGTGGTTATGGTACGGAGAAGATAGAAGATGAGATTCGTTCCATCTTTCCAGAGGCTCGTATTGCCCGAATGGACTTAGATACAACCCATACGCGCAATGCTTATGAGCGATTGATTAATGACTTCTCAACGGGCAAGAACAATCTTCTGATTGGTACGCAAATGGTTACTAAGGGATTAGACTTTGGTAAAGTCTCTGTTGTGGGCATACTAAATGCTGACTCAATGTTGAACTATCCAGACTTTAGAGCTTATGAACAAGCCTTCATGATGATGAGTCAGGTGAGTGGTAGAGCCGGTAGAAAGGGAAAGAGGGGAGAGGTGATACTTCAAACCAAGACTCCTGATTTACCCGTTATCCAGTATGTTGTTCATAATGATTACCCGACATTCTTTAAGGAACTATTGGACGAGCGACGCGAATTTCATTATCCCCCGTTCTATCATCTGGTGTATGTCTACTTAAAGCATAGGGATGAGAACATTGTCAATACGGCTGGGGTAGAACTTGGAAGTAGGTTGCGTGATATCTTCGGGGCTCGTGTTCTTGGTCCTGATAAGCCTGCAGTAGCACGTGTGAAGACATTAAGTATTCGAAAGATAGTACTGAAATTAGAGAATGGTATTGATTATCCTCGTGTCCGCCAGTATCTTCGTGGAGCATTAGACGCCATGATGAAAGATAAGCGTTATGGAGCTTTGCAGGTGTATTATGATGTTGATCCGTTGTAAGGCAATATGGTTGTTTGCCTAGAAAGGATTACTTAATCGAAATAGGGATACAGCTCCTTAAAACCATTAACAATGTCTGTGATAAGCTGAGGATTCTTCTCCATCTCCTTTTTATTTACCAATAAATAAGCACTTTTCTCAATATTGAATAGATGTTCGTATTCGTTATGTCCAAATAGCGTAAGTGTATATCTTCTGTAAACACGGAATCTACTTGTATTCTTCTCTTGTTCATCAATTCTATTAGCTCCAATAAAACCAAAAGAAGCACAAGAATCTTTATCTGCTATTTCCTTCATGATAGCCATGCAGGTATAGATACATTCCCTTGGTTCATTCAGTCCAGTCATAACATTGTACTTCTTATCACTATCACGATGAGCCTTTAGATGGAATTTAACAGCATAGAAATGATGTCGATACACTTCTATCCATACCCAATAAGTTTGATGTGACTTTGGTGACTTGAATGAATACAAGTATTTATAAAGCAAAAAGCCTTGAGGTCCATCCCAAGGCTCTATGACTTTCTTTACAAAGCGATAAGGATAATGCTGTATACCCATGTTCTTTTTGTTTTATTGTATGAGGTAAGGATATACATCAATCTTCTCTCGTTTTGCTTCTTCATCTGGGACACGTACAAAACCATCCCCACTGAAGAGGATTTTCTTCTCTTCTTTGGAAAGACAAGAGGCTACTCGTTGCTGATATTCTTCCGTCTTCCGAGCTTGATAGATTCTACGTTTAGCTCTTAGAATCTGTATTTTTTTGTTTGTATCCATAATAGAAACGTATTTTCTGCTGCAAATATATGAATATTACTTGATATTTGCAAGTGTTTAAAAGGAAGTCTTTTCGAATCTTAATGAATTGATATGAAGGAAAAAATAAGGCGGAGATAAGTTGAAGTCATTCAATTATCTCCGCTTTGTGGTTAGATGAACTCGGTTGTGAGTTATTGTTTTTAGAAATCAATATCAAGTCCAACACCCAATACCTTATTCGTGCGGGTGAAGATATCCGTATTCTTGGTATTAATTACGATAGGTTGTACCTTTACAGAACCATCAGGTTGTGTGATTTGATCTTTACCGACAGTAATTGCATCGTTGTATTCCTTCTTAAAGTTAGAATAGTTCGTAAAGAAGTAAGCAACATTGAGGTGTGCATTCTTAGCAACTTTAATCTTTGCACCAAAGCCGAAGCTGTAACTGCTCGTAACGAAACTGAGATCAGTAAGATACTTACCATCGCCTAGTCCATACTTTGTGCGTTGTCCGCCAGCACTAACCGTCACTGCAGGAGTAATATCCCACTCAACACCAGCAAGGAATTCCTGTGTATTGTGCGCAAGGAGCTTCTGCTTATTATTTGCCATTCGTGCTTCTTTATCGAAGTAATAGTTGTAACCAGCCATAACGCGCAGGTTTTTCAATACTTCATATTGTGCGCCGAGAGAAAGAATACCAGGAATATCGTTAGGAGTTGTTACGCCATCTTCATAACTGTGCGTATCATCTGGGTTAGCCTTTGTCTCAACATTGAACTTAGTTGTGAACTCATAGCGAGCTGCAAGATTCCATTTTCCATTGTGATAATCAATGCCGAGGATAGGAGTAATACCCCAACCACGTTGGCTCACTTTTACATAACGATCCTTTACGAGTTCCTTACTGCTACTGAGTTTGTCGGCTCCAGCACTCACTAACATCGCTCCGTTACTAGCTTTCTCAGCACCCGCAGCATATTGATTTGCTGCAGCCGATAGTTGTGCCTTGGCTGTTGGATCTGTCGTTGCATTAGCTTGTGCCTGTAAAGCTGCAGCTTGCGTTCTAGCCGCAGTAGCTGCCGCCTGTAACGAAGTAGCTTTTTCGTTAAGAGCTTTTACCTTAGAATCGAAGTAATCGTATAGATTTTGATTGTTCCCACCAACATTTGCAGAGATGTTGGTAAGGTTTCCTTCGTATTTATTATAAACATAATTGAATCGTGCACCCCCATAAACAGCAAGATGATCATTGATTTTATATGCTGCACCGAGTTGCAAACCGAAATCGTATTGCTGCCCACTCATATAACTCTGCATACTATAAGCCGTTGCAGGCGTCTCCTTCTGATCAAGAAGTGCAGCGAAAGTTGGGAGTTTTTGGTTGATTAATGCAGGAAGAAGTGATACCTGACGTTCGAAACTTGGAAGTCCCTCGTTGAAAGTTGCCTTTCCACCGCCACCTGTCAAGCCAAAACCAGCTTGAAAACTCCATTTATCCTTATTATAAGCTACTTGAAATGATGGAAGGATGGGCACAGAAGCCTTACCTTTATAAAACTTACTGCCATCTTCTTTTCCTCCATTGAGCTTGAAAGGTTTTGCAAATGGTTGTAATGCAGGTACTTGTTCAAATGCTGGAACAGAGAAAGATGATGTTATTTCACGTGTTTGATAAGCGTTTTGGAAGTTGAGAGATAGGTGGAATCCATTACTGAGGAATGCAACGCCGGCAGGATTAAAGTAAACTCCATCGATACCAATCGCACCAACACGTGCAAAATTACGGTTGAAAGCAATGCTTTGATTGGTATTTGTGAGTAAACCTCCGGCTTGTGTTGTTGTAGTCATTGCTAACATTGTTGCAGCAATGATGATTTTTGAATACTTCATTGGTTGTTTGTTTGTATATAAAAAACCTATAAATTTGGTTGCAAAGTTATATATATTGTTCTAAACTTCCAAATCTTTCCTGTCTTTTTCTCATTTCGTCTTAAAATGTGCATATATATGTTAAGTGCGAAAGTAAGGGAAGTTGTTTGTGAAATGATAGGTGCTTTTATAAGAATATACTTTACATTCTATTTTTTCATTCTAGCGTTTTATAGCAAAGTAACAAGCCAGAAAATGGTATTGATTGTAGGTTTTTGAAAAAAAGTACTATCGTTTTGAGTGAAAAGTAGTATCGTTTTCATGAAAAAGTACTATCTTTTTTGATGAAATGTAGTATTGTTTTTTGCAAAAAATACGATGATTTCGGTTAAAATTAAGTCTATTTTCATAAAATAAGTGGGTGTGTTCTCTTTATATTGTAAGTTGTTTTTAGATAAAAGGTTGATAGTTAATGGGTTGTGCTTACTATACAAAAAGCCACCATAATTTGGCTATTTGAGTCCAATTATGGTAGCTTTTCAGAATAACGCCAAAACGAGTGGCAGAATTAACAATATTCTATTACAAAATAGGATAGTTGTTTACGCCTTTAACGTTGGATATTGAATACGTGTATGATACATTGATTTGAGTCGTTCGATGAGTACAGCCTTTGCCGCAGTAATATCTCGGAAGGTGATAGGGCAGTCTGTAAAGTTTCCGTCAGCTACCTGCCCATCAATAAGTCTATTGACGAGTTCACTGATACTATCCTCCGTATACTCCTTCAGCGATCTTGAAGCAGCCTCCACCGTATCACTCATCATGAGAATTGCTTGCTCTCGTGTGAACGGATTAGGTCCTGGATAACGGAAAAGATCCTCATTGACTTCCTCGTCAGGGTGCTCATTCTTGTAATGAATGTAGAAGTATTTTGCCATTCCTGCACCATGATGTGTGGTGATAAACTCTTTGATTTCCCTTGGAAGATTATATTTTTCTGCGAGTTTCAAGCCCTCGGTTACGTGACTGATAATAATGCGTGCGCTCTCAAGATCCGTCAATTTATCGTGCGGATTAATACCCGCTTGATTTTCTGTGAAGAAAGCAGGGTTAAGCATTTTACCGATATCGTGATATAGTGCCCCTGTACGAACCAGTTGGCTCTTAGCTCCAATCCTGTTTGCTATCTCAGTTGCGAGATTTCCAACCGTGATTGAATGTTGGAAAGTACCAGGTGCAACCTCGCTCAATCGTCTTAGAAGTTCGTTATTCGTGTTGGATAACTCGAACATCGTTACAGTGGAAACGAAACCGAAAGTCTTCTCAATCACTAACATAAGCGGATAAGTAAAGAGAAGGAAGAAAGCATTGACCCCAAAGTGATAATACATTGTGTGGTCGAGCTTAGAAAGATCGTCGGATTGTATGAGTTGTAAGGCTAAATACATAGCAGCAGAACCGATAGTAACCAATAAAGCCGTAAGGAAAATCTGACTACGTTTGGATAATTCTCTAAGAGAATAGATGGCAATCAAGCCTGCCACTAATTGTACGATAATAAATTCGTATTGATATTTCACCGCCACAGCACAGATAAGAATCATTGTTACGTGCGCTATGAAGGCTGTTCGTGAGTCCATAAACACTCGGAAAAAGATGGGTGCCATGGAGAAAGGCAGGATATAAACACTGAGAATGTTATGTTCCATCATTAGCGAAGTGAGGATAGGGAATATGACTATCATCACATACAATAAGGAAATGGAGCGCGGCTTATCGAAATAATCTCTGCGGAAGAGAGCGAGGTAAAGAGTGAATAATCCAATGAGGATTAAAACATAGATACTTTGTCCGATGATGGTTGATGTTATCTCTGCTTCGGATGCGTTACGTTTCTCCATTGCCTGCTCGAATGAATTGAGCACACGATACGTTTTTGCATCCACGATATCGCCTCGGTCGATGATTCTCTGTCCTTCCAATACCATTCCTGATGCTTGCGGAATGAGACTGAGCATATCATTCATCTCTGTCTCACTACGATCTTTATCATAAATAAGGTTTGGTTCAATGTATTCGTTTAGATTACATTGTTGTAAGATAGCACGCTTCGAACCTAAAGTAGGATTCACAAAGAGATGCTCATAAGCTCCGAGGGTTGAGAAGGTCTTATTGATTGGAACACTCACAGCTTGTTTACCAGTGACCACACGAATCACATTATCGCTATCTTTCACGAGTTTAGAATATTGCTGTGGGTCAATCACTCCAGCTTCATAAATATCATGCAGGTGTTGGGCAATGATTTCTACATACGATTGCGGTAATCCTGGAATACCATTCTTGTAAGCAGTCTTGAATTGTTCAATCTTCTTTGCTTCGATAGACGGATTAACGTTATAATACGGCTGGAAATGCTTCATCATCGAGTCACGTTCCGCCTTCAATGCTTCATCAGTCTTGAAGATTGGAAAGTCAAATTTGGCAATCAACTGCCCATACATCCATGGTTTTCCCTCATCATAATGGAAGAGTTTTCCCTTTGTTCGTGGTAAGAAAAGCACTATCATCACCACAGCAACAATGACCAATGCCGTTCTTGATGCTACATTTCGCCAATAGTGGTTTTCTAAGTTTCTGAATCTTATCATATTTCTATATTGTTTCTATTAACTTCTAAGGACTTGCGAAAATACTAAAAATATGGCGTATACTCAAAAAAAAGCATTAATTTTGCAGGAAAAATAATAATTAAGACAATGGCAGAGAGAAATGTAAGAGTACGTTTTGCACCTAGTCCAACGGGCGCATTGCATATTGGTGGTGTACGTACGGCTTTGTATAATTACCTTTTCGCACGTCAGCATGGCGGTAAACTCATCTTCCGTATAGAGGATACAGACTCTAATCGCTTTGTTCCTGGAGCAGAAGAATATATCCTTGATTCGTTTAAATGGTTAGGAATAGAGTTTGATGAGGGCGTTAGCTTCGGAGGTGAGCATGGTCCTTATCGACAGAGTGAGCGTCGTGAAATCTATAAGAAGTATGTTAATCAGTTGTTAGAGGCTGGTAAAGCATATATTGCCTTTGATACTCCAGAGGAATTAGATGCTAAGCGCAAAGAGATTCAGAACTTCCAATACGACGCACATACTCGTCTTCAGATGCGCAACTCTCTGACCATGTCGAAAGAAGAGGTTGATAGCTTGATAGACGATGGTCAACAATATGTTGTTCGCTTTAAGATAGAGCCAGGTGAAGAGGTGCATGTCAATGATATGATTCGTGGCGATGTATGCATTAAGAGTGATATTCTTGATGATAAGGTCTTGTATAAGAGTGCAGACGAGTTGCCTACTTACCACCTTGCTAACATCGTTGATGACCATTTAATGGAAATCTCTCATGTGATTCGTGGTGAAGAGTGGTTGCCAAGTGCTCCTTTGCATGTATTGCTCTATCGTGCCTTTGGTTGGGAAGATAGTATGCCCCGTTTCGCACACCTTCCATTATTATTGAAACCAGAAGGAAAGGGAAAGTTAAGTAAGCGTGATGGTGATCGTTTAGGCTTTCCTGTGTTCCCATTAGAGTGGCATGATCCTAAGACAGGAGAGGTTAGCTCGGGTTATCGTGAGAGTGGATATTTCCCAGAGGCAGTGGTGAACTTCTTAGCATTGTTAGGTTGGAATCCAGGAACCGAACAGGAACTCTTCTCTCTTGATGAGTTAGTAAAAGCATTCGATATAACGAAATGTTCAAAGAGTGGAGCTAAGTTTGATTATCAGAAGGGAATGTGGTTCAATCACGAGTATATCCTTCGTAAAAGCGATGAAGAGATAGCAGAACTCTTTGCACCTATCGTTGCTAATAATGGTATTGAAGCTACGATGGAACAAGTAAGACAGGTTGTTCACATGATGAAGGATCGTGTTAGTTTCGTGAAAGAGCTTTGGGAACTTTGTTCTTTCTTCTTTATTGCTCCAACAAGTTACGATGAGAAGACGGTTAAGAAGCGTTGGAAGGAATATTCTGCACAGCAGATGACAGAATTGGCTGAGGTGCTTGAAGGTATAGACGACTTCTCCATTGAAGGTCAGGAACCTGTTGTGATGAAATGGGTAGAGGATAAAGGCTATAAGCTTGGCGATATAATGAATGCTTTCCGATTGACATTGGTTGGTATTGGTAAGGGGCCTGGTATGTTTGATATCTCAGCTTTCCTTGGCAAAGCTGAAACCTTAAAACGTATGCGCAAGGCTATAGAAGTACTTGGTTAATGATAGAAATCGAATAGATGAAGTATCAGATAACATGTGATAATTGTGGTACACAATTTATAGTGGAAGCTAGTGAGGGGCAGACAATCGAATGTCAGTGCCCTCATTGTCATGGAACGATGGAGGTAACATTACCTCTTATTAGTGCAGGACAGCAGTATCAACCACAGAATCAAGTGAATGCACAAGTTCCACAAACGGCTCAAACAAACACGAAGAACAATCATGCCATCTTATGGGGTATCTTGATTGGTTTAGTTGTATTAGCGATAGGAATTGGTGCTTATGTTGCCTTCCGTCCAACACCACCAGCGGTAGTTGCTTCAGATAGCTTGTCTGTCGATACAATTCCTTATGAAGCGCCAGTCCAGAACACAGCTCCTCCTGTTGTGGATACAGTTGTTACTGCGCCAGAGCCAGCAGAGCCCGAGGAAGAAGCAACCCCTGCGCCAAAGGAAGAGAAACAGCAAGCTGATACCGCTGCTGTCGAAGAGGAACATCGGCAATAGGATTATGCAGACTTCCTATTAATAACGTAAATAAGAAATAAAGATACATGGGAAAGATTATTTTAACGGGTGACCGCCCAACTGGTAAGTTGCATCTTGGTCACTATGTGGGTTCACTTCGCCGTCGTGTGGAGTTACAGAACCTTGGCGACTACGATAAGATGTTTGTCTTCATGGCAGACGTACAGGCGTTGACAGATAATGCTGACAATCCAGAAAAGATTCGCCAGAACATTATTGAGGTGGCTTTGGATTATCTTTCTGCAGGACTTAGTCCAGAGAAATGTACGCTCTACATTCAGAGTCAGATTCCAGAATTGGCAGAACTGACCACATTCTTTATGAATCTTATCAGTGTAAGTCGTGTGCAGCGTAACCCTACTGTGAAGACTGAAATCAAGATGCGTAACTTTGAAGCCAATATTCCAATGGGGTTCTTTGCGTATCCAGTTTCACAGGCAGCCGATATAGCAGCTTTCAAGGCAACTACCGTACCAGCGGGGGAAGATCAAGAGCCAATGATTGAGGTGACACGTGAGATTGTACGCCGCTTCAATCAGATTTATGCACCTGTATTAGTCGAACCAAATATCATGTTACCAGAGAATGCAACGGCTCGTCGCTTGCCTGGAACGGATGGAAAAGAGAAGATGAGTAAGAGCTTGGGTAATTGTATCTACCTGTCTGATGATGCTGATACGGTATGGAAGAAGGTGAAGACAATGTACACCGACCCAACTCACTTGAACGTTTCTGATCCAGGCCATGTTGAGGGTAACGCTGTGTTTACCTACCTGGATGCTTTCTCAACAGATGAGGACTTCGCTGAGTTCTGGCCAGAGTTCCAGAATCTTGACGAACTGAAAGCTGCTTATACAGCTGGTGGTATCGGTGATATGAAGTGTAAGAAGCTCTTGAATAATGTGCTCAATAAGATACTTGACCCTATTCGTGCTCGTCGCCATGAATACGAGCAAGACATTCCAGAGATCTATAACATCTTGAAGAAAGGATCTGTTGAGGCTCGTGAGGTAGCTGCAAAGACGATGGATGAAGTTCGTGCAGCTATGCAGATCAATTACTTCGAAGACACAGCTTTGATTCAGAGTCAGGCTGAGAAGTTCAGGAAGAAGTAAATCATAAAGTCAAAGAACGTTCTCCTTTTTTGTGAGAAGTTAAACTAATGATAGGGACGTGTTAGAGGTTTATTTAACCTTTGATGCGTTCCTTCTTTTTGGGGAACATCGTCTTGTGTAATTGGCGAGAGTCTTTCCTTGTGAATTGTTGATGTCCCCTTTGAGTGGAGAAGAATTATGAGATTAACCAGTAATCACAATTTAGAACTCAGGATTTTGATTTATGTTTGATCTTGCCAACGCTAATCTTTTGTTTTACCAACGCTAATCTTTTGTTCTAATAACGCTAATCTTCAAGCATACGAACACTAACTTCTAAAACTTGAGAACACTAACTTCTAAACTTCTTGGGGCAATCTTGCTATCTGTACTCCTCTCCATTACTTTCCTTCGGTCAGTGACCGTTGGTTCGGGGAGGTCGGCTGGGGCTGTTGGGGTCGGCTGGGCTGGTTGTTATTGGTGAGGCTTTTCTTTCTGTTTGCAAAGGTAAGCAAGTTTATTCTGAAAACAATCGTTTTTCGGGGTACTGGAGTAATAAGTTCCGCAAACGCCATTGTAACTATCTGTTTTATAGAGAGATAAGTAAAAGCAGCCTCCCCAAGCCCCTCCGAAGGGAGGGGATGTGTTCCCACAACGTGCAACACAAAACAAAGTTCAAAACTATGATTACTTCGATTGCTGGAGTAACTATAGTAATAAACACGTTAACTTGCACGCTAATTATCCGTTATCTATTGTATGCCCCTTGTATGGGAAAAGGGCTCCCCTCCTTTCGGAGGGGTCGGGGGAGGCTTTTCCTTTCGGAGGGGTCGGGGGAGGCTTTTTATTCCCAATCACAAAATCACAATCACAAAATCACAAAAAGGATTTTCAATGTGTAAAAAGGGATTCTTATATAATATAATACCTTATTAATAAATAATAATATATAATGATACATTATCTAAGTAAGAAAAAATGCGATATTACCATAATTGATTTTGTGATTTTGTGATTGTGATTTTATGATTGATATGGTCTGCCATTTAGTCATTTTATCATTCAATTTGTCAATCTCTTCACCAGGTTCTTTTTCAATTTATTTACTTACTTTTAGGTATTGTCTTATATTTTGTTATTCTCTATCTTTGCAACGTTATTTAATTACATTTTAGTTTAATAGTAAGGACTTAAATCAATGTTTCCAATTAAGTCCTTAATTGACAAGTCACATGGAGATACAGAGAAAGAAACCTATAGGAGAAGTAGCTTCTAATGTTTATTTGTTGTATAAGAAAGCATTTTGTTTAATATTGTTTTTGAGTCTTAGCCTGCTTACATGCTATGCGCAGGATGTTGTTAAGCGTGATACAACCTTAGAGATGAAGGAAGTTACTGTGACAGCACGTAGCGAGATTAGGAAGCTGAAGGAGTCGGCTATGCCTATATCCGTTATAGGACAGCGTCAGTTACAAGGTACAGCGACAAATATTAATGACGTACTTGCGCGTACAGTTGGTGTCACTGTACGAAACACAGGAGGTTTAGGTAGTGCCTCTCGCATCTCTCTCCGTGGCTTAGAAGGTAAGCGTATGGGAATGTATGTGGATGAAATTCCGATGTCGCAGTTGAGTAACTTTGTTGCCTTAAACGATATTCCTACGAATATGATAGAGCGCATTGAGGTTTATAAAGGTATTGTCCCTTATAAGTTTGGTGGCTCAGCCTTGGGCGGAGCTGTTAATGTAGTAACAAAGGAATACCCACCAGTCTATTTTGACTTCTCATACGAGTTAGGTTCATTTAACACACATCAGGTATCAACGGTGTTTAAGCGTACCAATCATAAAACTGGTCTACAATTTGGTATTGGTGGAGCCTTCTCGTTCTCAAAGAACAATTATAAGATGACCTTGGCAAATCTTGATAATAGAATAGTAGAAAGAGATCATGATAAGTTCAGTAAAGTCATGGCTGGAATGTCAGTTAAGGCTACGAAATGGTGGTTTGATGAAGTGAAGTGGGAATTGATTTTCTTAAAGACACGTCAGGAGATACAAGGGATAGACCTTGATGTGCGTGAGGCTTATAACCATTCTGTTAGTGGATTGACGACATTGGCACTAAAACGTAAGAATTTCTTTTTAGATGGTCTTGATTTTGACTTTGATATAGGTTATTTCATAGGTAAGTATGGTTTGAATGATAAGGCTTCAAATCGTTATGATTGGGATGGAAACAAGTTGCCTGCAGTCTCTCCATACGGAGGAGAGCAGAATAACTTCCCTTCAGACGGAAGAAACCGGTCGAACGAGTTGACGTCGAAGCTTAATTTGGGATATACCATAGATAAGCATCATGGTATCAATCTGAATGTTTACTTTGATAGGAATTCACTTCATCCAAATGACTCTTTAATGGATAAAGCCTTGGGATTTCAATCAAATTTCCCAAGTAAGATGAAA
>QWCW01000607.1_pt1 | contig 16353 bp, 32 predicted proteins | sample 1972691 | NCBI WGS metagenome assembly QWCW01 (sample SAMN09866698, study PRJNA288562) | Human oral metagenome isolate pre2_saliva, whole genome shotgun sequencing... | reverse complement strand
AGGTGAAACTGAAGATTCAACAATCGCTGACATCGCAGTTGCAACTAACGCAGGACAAATCAAGACTGGTTCACTTTCACGTACAGACCGTATCGCTAAGTACAACCAATTGCTTCGTATCGAAGACCAACTTGGTGAAGTAGCTGAATACCGTGGATTGAAATCATTCTACAACTTGAAAAAATAATCGTTGATTTAACAACGTTTTAAGCCCCTCGGATTTTATCCGAAGGGCTTTTTTGATGTTCAGGGGGCAAAAAGGGGCAAATTTTTATAAAAGATTCTTCATTACTTTATCAAGTACATTGATTGCTTCATCTTTCATATTCTTTGTGACGTGGGTATAGATAGAAGTTGTGACCTCTGAATCAGAATGACCAACACGATCCATAATCGTTTTGAGAGGGGTTTTGTTTTCTGCTAAAATACTGATTGTGGTATGTCTGAAAATGTGGGGCGATAGTTGTTTTGGAATAGGCTTTTTAAGGCGCTCATTCGTTCTTTGAAGAGACTTGCTTAGAATTGAACTATGGATAGGTTTGCCAGTGTTTGTGACGAAAATACGAGCGCTCTTATACCAATTAGGGTCAGTGTCTTCACTAAGTTGATTGAGTTCAATCATCTGATCAAGGATTTCAATTTCTCTTTCAGTGAGATGTGTGGTTCTAAAACTAGTGAATGTTTTAGGTCCATCATCGTCTGGTATGTATCGGTTTAATTCTCCAACCCGACAACCATTCAGGATTATGAACTCGCAATCTAAAGCATATCTTAGAGTAATGTCTTTTCGATAGAGTTCTTTTAAGATTGCTTTATATTCTTTTGGTTCCAGGTATTTGTCTTTCGCATTTTTAATCTGCTGCAAACTTTGTTTTTTTCTAGGAAGCTTGGCTTTTCTCGCAGGATTATTTTCAATAAAGCCCTGGTCAATAGCGTAGTCAAAAAAACATTTAAAATAGATTTAACAAGGTATTTTTGAGTGTAAGTCCATTCTTCGGTATCAAGTAATCTTTGAATCAATCTTACATCCATATTTTCTATCTTAGTACCTTTTTCAACTTTGTCCAATATTCTATTATAGGTCGCTAACATAGTCTTATATGTGCTTAGTTTTATTTGTTTCCGATGAAATTCCCACCACTCTGAAAAAACTGTATGAAAGAGTGCAGAAGCAGTGGTCAACTTTTACAATACATTTTCTATTTTATCGTCTAGTAATTTCTGAGCTTCCTTTTTCGCTCTGGCTGATCCAGAATCTAGAGTTACTGAAACTCTTTTCCATTTTTCAGTGTATGGGTCTTTATATCTCTCAAAAAATTTAAATTTTCCATTTGGAAGTTCTTCCATCCACATTGCTTTTTCCCCTTTATTTTGTTAAAATGGGTATAGAAAAGAGGGTTTTTTAATGCCATTCTTTCTATAAACAGTACATCCTCACACTTTAGCTTGCAGGCGGTGTGAGGATTTTTTTAATAGTGTAACCAGATGATATCTTCAGGATGATTGCCAAAATCTTTATCGTGACTAACGATTTTAATTTTCCCTTTTGTCATCTTAGTATAGAGAAGATCGTTGTAATCCTTCATTTGATGGTAATCATTTAAACTTTTGCGAATATGCCATAATTTGATCGGAGATATCTTACTATATTTCAAAATATCATTTTTTACACTTTCGCAAGCTAATTGATAGTAGTGATAGAAATCTGTGGTTTGTTGATAATCACGTTTGAACTTAAATCTATTTCTAGTTAATCCATTAGCTCTTAAATACTCTTCATAAGCCGTTTTACAAATAACATTGATATACTCTGAAATGATTTGTGAGTTTATGAAGAGCTTGCAATTCTTATTTAGAGCTTCGGATAAGAAATTTTGATATCCAAAGTCATTGGTTGAAAACGGAGAGAAAAGATATATCCAGACATTTGTATCAACTATGAAGCTATCACCTGGACTTAAAGTATAAGTGTTCAATTCTTTACTAATAGCCATCCTGCATTACCTCATCTTGCAAATCGGCTAATTCTTGTCTTTTTTCTTTGCTATTAGTTAGAACAAGACCAATCTTTTGTAAATGAGAATTGCTGACTGATGATTTTTTTATCTTTACTAACTTTGTTAGTTGTTCTGTTGGTTTTAAGTCATAAAGCTGCCCAATTGCCAGATTCAGAAAAGCTGTGGTAAGTGTTTCAATTCCTGTGAAATCTAGTGTTACCGGTTCATCTTTTTCAACGTATTCTTTAATTTTTTGGAAAACAATTTCTCCAGTGTCAGATAGGATAGCTGATTTATTGTTGATAATCTCAGCGATATTTAGTGTTGTCATGTTTGCTCCTTTATATAAACCAATCTTCTAGTAGTCCTGATAAATCTATTGTATCAGAAAGGGAAGGGGTTTGGCAATCATCAAGAAAAATAGTGATGATAGCAAGTGTTCCAGAGATGTTAAATGGGAACTCCAAATAGGTGATATAACCAGTTTTATCGATGTGATAATATCCGTTATTTGATACTATTTTAATCTCGCCTTTTCCGTTAAGTTTTTTCTTTAGTAAGTATAATCCGACCCCGCTGTCAAAATTTTCTTTTGTAGATGTACCTTTATCAAAGGCCCACTCAAAGTAATCCACTGAGTCAGAGAAAGAATGTCCTTTGTTTTTTATGTTTTCTATCATGCCAATACCATTGTCGGATATAGCAAAAGATATGGTTCCCTTTTTACTATCTCTAGGTTTACGAGGGTAGTGTTGGCCGCACATATAGAGCACGTCTGAATGAGAATGATCTCGAACATTATGTATGATTTCTAACAAGGCTTCTTTAATCTCGCCTAAAAAATCCTCAGAGGTTTTAGTCCGAATCTGCCTTAACAACTCATCATCTATATATTCGTCAATTTCTTCGATATTTTCTATACTTCTTCTAAAAAAAGGAATGGTGGTGTTATAGGTATCATCTAACTCATATTCAAGACCAAAATGTTTTAAAAATCCATTTTTTAAAAGGATTTCCTTTGATTTTAGGGAAAAATTATCTAATAAAGCATATACGGTTGCTCCTCTAGCATTAACTTCGCTAAATATCATCCCTAAAAAAACAGTCATTTCAGCATTTATCCAACGGATATTTTCAAAGTTAAAAATAACACTATCTTTTTCTTCTAGGACTGGAAGAATATTCTCTATTTGTTGATAGAGTTCAAGTAGAATGGAATATTCGTTATTCAGAGTTCTTGGTAAAAAAATTTCATATTCCGCCATCTTCACGCTCCTACAATATTCTTAAACTCTTCCTGAATCATTTGTTCACCCCAAGTAGTTGCAATCCTATGCCTTTCAGCAAATCTTAACCAATTAAACTCCGAAGGCTTACATTGATACAATTCTTCAGATATAAGATGACGAACCATGAAGCGGTATGCCTCGTTTTCGTATTTGTAGAGTAGTCGCTTGTAATGCACTGGATTGTGGTTTATATGCCCCAATTCGTGCAGGATGACCTTTTCTCGCTCCTCTAGGGATAAATCCCCATTGACATAAATAACGCGCTCATCGGGGAAATAGAAGCCTCTACGCTCCCACATAGTCTCAGGGAAGAGATAGAGTGTAACCTGGTATTCATCCAGTAACTCATTCACTTTCAATGTCGGACACCCCCAAAGAGAGTTTAATGATCTGCGCAATCTTGTCTACATCCTCATCTGATAGTGGTTTTCCATCAAAGAGAACCACACGTTCACGAAGATTAGACAAGTCGACCACACGGCCGTCAGCAGTAGTGACAAGGTCGCTTGAAATAGCAGGATTGTCAGTACGGCCTAGAAGATAATCTAAAGAAACACTGAAAAAGTCAGCAATTTCTTGCATTCTTTCAGTGCTAGCTTTTTGTTTTTTTAATGAATAAAGTGTATTTCTACTATATCCTAGCTTTTCTTCCAAGGCATTTAAAGAGAGACCTTGTCTTTTTGCTAGTTCTTTAATTCTTTCAAATGTCAGAAACATTGTTTTATCAACCTTTCTAAGCATTACGAAAAAAATCTAAACTATATTATTAAAACTGTTGACAAAACTAAATAAATAATTTAAAACGATATTCGTAAGCTAAAGAGTTAGCGAAATAGAAAACTAAAAAATAAAAACCTAAAAAACTGATTGGCGTCCGATTTGAATAGGTAAACCTTACTTTTTAGTAAGTCTTTTCTCTATGCCTTGATTTTAAATCATTCATTTAAAATTGTCAAGAAATTCGATAACTTTTTAGATAATATTTTTAAAAAGGAGGGTAGAAATGGAGGAAGAAGAAATAATCGAATTATTGAAATTCTTAACTACTGATTACGGACGAGGGTATCTAGCTGGATTAGTTAACGGGATGTCAATACTTTTGAAAGTTTTAAAAAAAGCAGTGAAGGAATAGAGAGGAGTATAAAGATGTCAGAGCAAAAAGAAAAATACCACGATAGACGTGGTAGGCCTGATGAATTGAAGGTTGAAAAAGTTATTCACCTTTCAATTTTGAGAGGCGAAGGAACTGAAGCGGATAGCATTCGAGTTGTGGAGCAGTATTACAATATGGACGGCGATCTAATATTCGAATTAGATCCTTGTTCTCCACATTATCAGGAATTTTTAGGCTTACGTTGATCTTGTTTATCTTTGTCCAAATCTAAAATATCTTGTAGTAATTGCTCGTTATCATGGCGTTCAATATACCATTTTTGCATAAGTAATTCTATAAACTTTAGCAACTTGTGAGCCTCATTCGGTTCAATATCCACTATAAGATTTATATCTTTTTCTGGATGGGCACCAATGTTTCCAAGTTTTCGTAAAGCATCGAGTACATTTTTAGTGCTTGGGTCAACTGACTCTTTTAAAGCAACTATCTCGTCTACTAACCTTGCTTTAGAAATTCCCCAAAAATCTCTAATCATTCCTTGTAGACAACGTCTAGAGAGGGTAGCAGAAGCTTTGGGGCTGAGATTTAAGATAGCGTGAGCTTCTTCATAGTCACTTCTGATAGCTTGAGGGATGTAGTCTGGATAGACTTTTGCGAGTGAAATAGGATTGAAGTTCATAATGCGATTTGGAAATTGACTACCAACGCCCACGATATCAATCGAAACTTTATGACAATTTGGACATTTCATTGTTTGTATTGTTATTTTGTCGTTCAAATTTTCCTCAACCTTAACATGTGGACGATGAATCCAAAAGTAGTGTTCTTCTTCTCGGAATGTATCGTAGTGCTTTGGAACAGAATAACCGCAAAATAAGCAGAATAGTTTATTAGAATCCATAAGATTTCTCCAATCATTTTATTTTGATTATACCAAATTTAGAAAGGAAAATATATGAGCCAACAACATAAAAAGTGGATTCAACTCGTCAAAGACAAATTGAATTCAGAAGGAATGACACAAACACACCTTGCTCGTGCTTGTGGAGTAAAGAAGCCAACCATTTCAGAATTACTGAAATATGGTAAAGGCAGCGATAGATTAAAAAACCGAGTATGTGATGTCTTGGACATCGACGAAAGTTGGGTTGATTTAGGAGAGTAGGAGGGAATGAAAATGAGACCAAAAAGATATCCGTATAGTAGAAAAAAATTGTATACCTTGATAAAGGAAGACCCTGAATTTGTAGAAAAACTTTTAAGACCTAGTAGTATTCTTCTAGATTCTCAAAGTCTGACAACAAGATTACAAGCTAAAGACACTAGAGCTAACAACATCATTCATATTGATGATTATAGATAAAGGAGATAGGTATGAGTAGTATTTCAATGACCGTTGAAGTTAAAGTAAATGTTACGAATATGGATCAATTTAATAATCTTGTGAGAGAATTCAATAAAAAAGCCCATGAGCTTGAAGAGCTTGCTCATGAGCTGAATAACTTTCGTTTCGAAGCAGACATTTTACCAAATGGCAGCAATTAGTTCAAAATTAGCATTTTCTGGGAACAAATAAATTGGATATGATTCTTTGGTTTCGAGATTACGGAACTGGTAACCAAAATAATCTTTTTTGGCATTTGAATTTTTTTCAGTGAGTGTTTCAAGATTAGCTTGTGATAGCAGCTTAAAAATCTGAATACGAGCTTGTTCCAAATCAGACATTCTGTTCAACGCTCTTAGTTCGTGTTCATTCGGGAATGCACTTATCAAATCTACTCGATCATCTAAATAGGTTATAGAATCATCTAGATAATCATATTTTAATTTGAAATCGATAAATGATAAATTCCTGTACTCTTGATAGGTTACAAACGTAATATTTTTATCTTGGAATCGGTAGACAAGGGAATCGTTTTGTAATTCATCCTTAAATTCCGTAAGACCAATTAAAAATTTATGACAAGCTTCTAAAATACGGATTTGATTTAGATTCATTTTCTTTTCCTCCTTTCTGTTGAATTTTTGACTAAAATGGTGAGAGGTCATAGTCAAGATTATTATAGCAATTTAGAAGGATATTACATCAGTCTTGAGACTGATATAGGAGGTTGAATGGAAGACAAAATCATAGAACTAGCTGATTACTTCATCAGCGAGAATACCGTGGATTGAAATCATTCTACAACCTTAAAAAATAATCTCTTTATGGGATTTGAGGCTGTAAAGCCTTTATAATAAGCACTTTGGGGCGCTTTCCCTTAGTGCTTTTTTGATTTTACTACCCTTTTTAGTACCCCTACTAATTTTTGGTATAGTAAGAGGGTAGCCCAGAAATGGGTCACCCTTATTCTTTATAAATTGCTGATAGCTGTTTCATAATTTGAGACGGCTTTTTTTGCATTCTCTTGGTTAGTATGCCAGTAAACATTTTCAGTCACTATTAAGTTAGAGTGTCCCAGTCTGTACTGAACATCTTTAGGGCTGGCTTGAGCGTAGAGCATCATAGTAGTATGTGTATGGCGGAAACCATGAAAGGATACGTTAGTTACTCCAGCAGCCTCAAAATGCTTATTTAGGCGCTTTCGTAAGTTACAAGCATAGGCATATTTTTCTGTAAATACAGAGAATACAACCGTTTCAGATCGGCCTAATTTCCAAGATTGAATTTGTTGACGGTTTTTGTATTGCTTCAGTAAAAGTAATGTGGCTTTGTCTATTGGTATATCTCGATAACCAGCGCTTGATTTAGGTGAATTTATTTCCTGATAGCGGTTTAGTGTCTTATTGATACTGATAACACCGCTTTCTAGGTCAATATCAGACCATTCAAGAGCCAGAGCCTCACTAATACGGCAACCAGTGGCCAATAAAGTCTTATACAGGACAACATCAAATAAGTTCTCATAATTTGATTGATCCAGAGTGTCTAAATAATCAAGGAACTGTTTTAATTCTTTGTTGTCTAAGTATTTGACAGCGGCCTTTTCTTTCTGCTGTTTGCGTGGAACGATGACATCATTAGCTGGGTTGTATTGTATTACCTGGATAGCTACGCCATATTTTAAAATACGCTTATTCATGTTATGGAGCAAGGAGTAGTTAGCAAATGCTCCTTTTTCGCCTTTATTTGCCTTGTCAGCCCATTTGTTTACTTGCTGTTGAAGAATAGGCGTAGTGAGTTTAGATAGCTTGTAATCGCCAAATACAGGCAATAAATGCACTCTAACCAATCCATCCATAGATTGGCGAGTATTTGGCTTAACTGTATTCTTGTAACTATCCCACCAAACTTTTACAAGCTCATTGTATGTTGTAATTGTCGGCTTGTCTTTAACTGTATAGCCATTAGTAGCAAAAGCATTGATCGCATCACGCGCTTTTACTTTAACGCCCTTTTTAGTGGTTGCTGTAACAGTTGTACGGGCTTTTTTGCCCGTTAGTTGGTCAACACCTAGATAAACACTAGCATAATAAACTCTTTGGCCATTCTTTTTGATTTTCTCTTTGATATTCATGTATTTGTACCTTTCTTTCCATCAGCAGGCAAGGCGCGTGGTTTTGTTAGGTATTTATACATGAGAATAAGATATTACTTATTTAAGTTGTTTTTACTCACTAAATAAGTTGCAAAATCGTTTAATTCTATACGATCTTGATTAGGTAAAATAGCGCACTTTGCAACTAAATTATCAAAAGGTGGGGTAAGACTTGATAACAACTTGTAGAACTCAGTTAGTTTAGCAGCAGGTGAACTATAAATGCTTTGTTCAAATTCATCTAGTTCAGTTTCTAAAAACTTTCTTTCAAATTCTTTAATAATATCTGGTGTAGTTACATTTGAGAGTTTTAATCTTCCTGATACGTTTACATAATTAGTTTCTTCAGTAATTAACTTAGAACTTTCGTCTTCGTCATAACCTAGCAATGTAGCAACTGAGATTTTAAAAAAATCTGCAAGTATTTTAGCCTTTTCAGGTTTGATAGTGTTTCCTAATTCCCAATGTTGTAAGGTTCTTAGTGGAATTCCGGTTCGTTTTGATAGTTCAGATTGAGAAATACCATATTCTTTTCGTAATATCTTTAATTTATTCATAGCTCCTCCTTATAGAAATTATATCACAAACCGCAAAAAATTGTGTAAATATATCTAAAAATATTTTAAAAAAGCTATTGACAACACAAAAAGTTGCGGTATAATATATTTAACGCAAGAAGTTGCGTAGAAGGAGGTGAACCAATGCTTATTACTTTATCACTTGCTGAAAAAGTACGTATCAAACGTGCTAAATTACAGTTAACTAAAAAAGCAGCATCAGAACAGTTAGGTATTCAATCAAATACTCTAACCAAAGTTGAGAACGGAAACTATGATGCCCCTAAGCGTATCTATGAGAGCGTGATGACTTGGCTAGTAGAAGAAATTTAAAGAAAGTAAAAAGCCATGTACAGGCGACCAAACCAACGTACACGGCTAAGGAAAAATAACAAAACTCAAGCAAAGGCAAGGCGCGTGGTTTTGTTAGGTATTTAGCAAAGGGGAAACCCTTATGTAAATATTCTCCTTTTATTTTATCAAAATTAGAGGAGAAAGACAACTTAATTTATAAAAAGGAAAAATGGAGGATATAAATGGAAATTCTGTCTAAAGAAATACAGTTACAAGGTTTACAACTTCTTAAACAGACTCTTGAAACTTTAGTTGAGCTAGAAAAACAACGATCTAGTAAGTTAGATTTAATTTCTCGTAAAGAATTAATGGATCTGCTAGGTATAAGTGCTACAACCCTTGATAACTGGGAGGTTCTTGGCCTTAAACGTTATCAGACCCCGATGGATGGAGCTAAGAAAGTATTCTATCGTCCGTCAGATGTGTATTTATTTTTAGCAATAAAATAGGAGTTATGAAATGAAAATTGTTACTTTCAAACCAACTAAACAAATAGACGATGGGTTTTATCTACCAGGCATTGACATTCTATTTGTCTCAGATAAAGCAGATGCCAAGAGTACAGAAGATGTAATTTTATTTCTTTCAAAACATGGGTTAAACAAGTCTTGAATGATATTAGAAAACAAAGCTACTATTCTGCGGAGGAAATAGAGACAGCGCTACAGGCCTTTATAATGGCCTCAAATACGTTATGGAGAACAAGCTGTAAAATTATATTGATACACTAGCCAAAGCCATTGTAGAGGTTAAAATAGGGGTTAGAGGAAGCAATTAAAAAGTAAGCTAGCCAAATTTATACAGGAGGTAGAACCGTAATGGAACTAGTCTACATGGACGGCAAGAAAGATCCGTATACACTAAGTAGTATTATTACAGAGTGTACAAACCTGCAACATCACACAATAACTAAAACGATCTGCAAACATCAAACAAGGTTTGAGCAGTTCGGAAAGGTTGGATTTAAAATCTAAGCTACGGACAGTGGCCAGAGTACCAAGGACTATATTTTGAATGAGCAACAAGCAACCTTGTTAGTTACATTCTTAAAGAATACCGAGCAAGTGGCCAACTTCAAAACAAACCTAGTCAAAGCATTTTTTGAAATGCGTGAGGAGCTTTCTAAGTTTCGTCTGCAGAGAGCGTTAGAAAAGCCGAAAAGGAAAACCTTGCATGACAGTATAGAAACATGGCCTAATGCACCAAAGCACGCGCATAGCACCATGAACAACTTGCTACTAAAGGCAGCAACAGATATGAACGCTAAGCAGTTAATGGCAAGCCGTGGGGGAACAAACGGTATCGATAGCTTGACTAGTGAGGAGCTGGAGCAGTACCAGTCATTTGAGGATATGGCAATAGCTATGATTGAATTGAAAATGAGTTATCAGGAAATTAAGACAATGATGTTTAGAAGTAAAAAAATAAGCTAAAAAATCACACAAACAAAGAAACAGAGGTAAAAACATGTTAGCAGATAAATTAGAAGCTATTTCAACAGATTTAGAAGAAATACAAGGAAGTCTTACAGGGATCAGAAATATCATAGCTAAAAGAGCAATCAGTAGGGTATTGAATGACTTGGATGATGTCTACAATGAACTAACCGGCACAGAATACCATGAGCAACAGCAAACGCTTAAGGAACAGACGGAAATGATGAAACAGAGGGTAATTGCTGAAGTAATAGGAGAATTGGAGTGGAAAGAAAGATCATTGTATGGAAATTTTTGGGGTAACACTGATTTTATAAAACGAACTTCTAGATTTGATGGATTTCTTTTCTTAAACGCTTATCTAGCGGAAATAACTAGAGAGAATGACTATCCTATGGATCAAAGTCAATTATTAAATTATGTATGGGAACTTTTGGCAGTTGATATTGCCAAGAAAAAACGAGGTAAAAAGAATCTCTTGGACTTATGGACAAGTTCGATTGAGTATACCCGTGGCATGATGATTCATGAGGAGGGTTAACATGAATGAATTAGATTTAACCAATACACAGTCGGTAATCTTTATGGTGGTATTGATCGGCTTGCTGCTTTATTTAAATTACCGAGACCGCAAAAAAAGCGCCCAAATGGAGCGAGAAAACACACAGGCGATAGAAACACCTAACAGGGATTTAACCCCCGATTATGGGCGTTATATTCAGCTTACAGGGATCAATGTATGGGGAGGAATTGAATGAGTTTAGCAAGTAATCGTAAGAAAGTATTAAAACTAATCAAGTTAGAGAATTATAAATGAGCAAGGGAGGGGACAATGGCAAAAACAAAAGTCTATTTTTGGCTAAAAATTGATAAGAAATTTTTTGATAATATTTTTATCAAGAGACTAAAGACGGTACCTGGTGGGTACACTATGACAGTGATTTATATTAGGCTCATGCAAAATTAGATGTATCAGAAGATGATATAGATATGACCATGGCATACTTTACAAAATGCGGTTTAATACAGATTGACGAAGATAAAAACGCAGAACTACCACAGGCAAAAGCCTTGGTTGAGAGTGAAACAAACTGGGCAAACTATAAACGTGAACAACGAAAAAAAACAAAATTGGAAGAAGTCCAACCATCTTTGACATTTTCCAACTCGTGTCCAACAGAGATAGAGAAAGAGATAGATATAGAGAAAGAGATAGAGCTACAGCTAGAGCAAAAAGAGGCTAACGCCTCAAAAAATATTGGTGCTGGCGGTGGCAAAAATCCAATCTTTGAAAAACTCAAACAAGCTTTTGGTGAAATGTCGGTTAATGGGACAATGATAGCAGAGGTTGAGGATCTACTAGAGATTCATGGTCAAGCGTTGTTAATCTATGCCCTCAATGAAACTATCTTAAATGCTGGAAAGTCTATCAGATATACACGTTCAATTCTTGAAAGATGGCAGGGGCAAGGACTTAGAACAGTTGAGCAAGTCAAGAAAGATAAAGAGGCTTATGAAACTAAAAAGCATCTCCAACATCAAGCAGAACCTATTAGCCGTGAAGAATGGCTGAAAACACGAACAGAAGAAAACCCATTTTAGGAGGGTGAGCAATGGAAAATAAATTTGAGCAATATAACAACAGAAAAATTAGTGATAAGGTATGTGAGGTTCACAAGGTCAATTATTGGCAAATATCAACGCCGATAAGAGGCAGTAAGGAACGAAGTATACAAGAGTTTTGCCCTGAATGTTGTCAGGAGCAAATAGATAGGCAAGAGCAAGAGGGAGTAAATAATAGCCTAAACGCTGAGACGTACCTGAAAACCTATAATGTGCTTATGCGAGACAGTACGATCCCTAGGGAGCTTAAAGAGGCTAGCTTTGAGAATTTCATAGCTGAGACAGCCGAGGAAAAGCAACTATTAGCATTTGCTAGGGAGCAGGTAGATAAATACCTGGACGGTATGACAGGAAATACCCTATTTACAGGATCTACAGGGATAGGAAAGAGCCATTTGAGCGTAGCCATTGCTAAGGCCATAAACGAGGGTTACAAGGCCAAAGGAGAGCCTAAAAGCGTGTTATTTGTCAATCTAACAGAAATCCTTAGACGAGTTAGAGAGAGCTTTAACTCTCCTACTAGTCTAGAGGGGCACTACTCAAGAATGCTGAAAGAGGTTGATTACCTGGTACTTGATGATTTAGGTATAAAATCGGACAACGCTAGTAGTAAAGGTAAATCAGTCTGGGAAGAAGAGTTTATTTTTGATATTCTCAGTAACCGAGATAAAACCATTATTACTACCAATCTAAGCAGCTCAGAGATTGTTAGCTTGTATAGTGAACGAGTGGCCAGCCGTGTCAGAACTGGACTAGAGGGTAACTTTTTCAAGTCATTCACTATCAAGGACAAGCGATACTCAATTAATCAGTTAAAAAATAAAGTAAAGCAGTTAAACTGAAGTAATTGACTTACAAACCTAAACAAAAATAGACACTTTTCACAGAGTGAGAAATCACCCTCTTAAAAAATTACTATGCTTTCCTCGGCCAAATTAATCAAGCATGGTAATTTAATCAATGACGAAAAAAACAACTATTGGGTACACAAAAAGGGTAGTATTTTAGAACACGAACCTTAAAAGCCTAGTCAAATCAATAGACTAGGGATATTCAGATTATAATAAATTGAAATAAAGGAGTTTTAAATATGGATTTTAAAGATATTCAACCGATGGAATCAGTATCTGAATTATTAAGCCAAGGCTGGATAATTTTAGAGAAAGGTGGTATAATTAAAAAAATCAATAACCTAAGTCATGGTAGCGTTGAAATCCACTTTAGGGATGGCGTACCATATAAAAAGACTGAACATGTTGATAATTTAATTTAATAAAGATTGCTAGAGGAAGAACCCAACGCATATTTCAGAGTTTAAGCTTTGTTATGGTGTCGGGTTCTTTTCTTTGCCATAAGGAGGATTTAAAAATGACAACATCAAATGTACTACCAAAAATTCAATCTATTGTATCTCAAGTAAATACTAAACGTGATGCGATGGATGATTATAAACAAAAACTAGATATTGCCAAAAATGAATTAGAACAAGCTAAGAGCGCTAGGGAAAAGAATTTTTCATTTGAAACTGACAACAAAGTTTCAGAATTAGAAAATTATATCTTACGAGTTGAGAGCCGATATAACATCTTACAGAGTGAATTTGATGAAGATGTACCTAGTAAATTACGTGAAGTAGAAGAGTTGTATAATGCGTATTTAATTGAGCAATGGGGGCAAAATGAAGAAGTTAAAGAACTGACAAAGCGTACACTGGACAGTTTTAAAGAAACCGTTGCTTTGCTAGGACTTTACACTAAGAAGCCATCCGAGCTTAATAAACAAGTGCTACCACACGTTGTTAATGACGATTTTAGAAAGGCTTTCAAAGGACAAATGACGTTTATTGGCGCTGATAATCATTCATTAGCCAATGGAGTACCATTGGACTATGATACTTACCAAAAGTTGTACACTGCTGGGCGTGCTTTAGGGGTTAATCTTGGATGATCTATAAGAGATATCATACGGCATTAGTGTTTATACTTGTTTTGCAGCATTTACTAAAAGATACCAAATTAGAAGAAAAAGCTTTTAATTTGTATGCTGATATTTTAGAACTTGAGCAAGTTCCGAAACATCAAATAAAATCGGCCAACCTATACGCCAAGCGCATTGTACAAGCTTACGATGGAGGGGAAATTTTGCCTCCGTCACCATTTACACAATCGCAGAGACTAAAGCAAATAATTAGTAGGGGTATTAGTAAAGTGATTGCATATTTGACTGGATAAAGGAGATTTTTTCTTTAATTTTAGGAGGTAACAGATGGCAGGAAATGAAAATGATGGCCTTACATCCAAACAAATTAAATTCATAGATGCCATGCTTACCGAGCCAACGATAGAAAAAGCGTGCCAAAAAGCAGGGGTGTCAAGGGCAACAGGTCATAAGTATCTAAAAGTTGCAGCAGTTAAAAAAACATTGAGACTAAAACAAGATGAGATGATGGATAAAACTACACAGATGCTATATCTAGCCTCATCCAATGCTGTTTCTGTACTTAATGATATTATGATGGATGCCAAGGTTAACCCGTTTATAAGAACTCAAGCAGCAAAAGCTATACTTGAACAATCATATAAAACTCATGAAATTTTTGGAGTAGTAAGACAAATTGAAGAATTGAGGTTAGAAATTGAGGAAGTATCTAAAGGAGATAAAAGAGTTACAAGAACTCAAGGAGTTATTGAGTAGTAGAAATACGCCTGAAGTTATCATCGTCGAGGGTAACGATGATTTGGGAGAATTTTTCCAAGTTGATGGTGAGTTGTTTAGTGATATTGAACTTTTAGAAAACCTTAAAAAGTGGAGTGAATGGGAAGTACAGGTTATCGTTAATGATTGGTGTAACCGTAGTCTAAATGAAGATGAAACAGAAATATTATATTTTCCAACTCATGAGGATAAAATGGACTATATCCGATTTAACAAAGGTTTAGAACCTTTATACCACGCGCTAGATGAACCTTATACAACAATCTCAAAAAGTGAGTGGTTAAAGCTATTAGACTGATAATGAGGAGGTAATCATGCCAAAGAAGAAAATTGAGCGTATTTCAGTAATTCATAGGGAAAAGATTTTATGGCTCAAATGGTATTTCATGAGAGACAAAGAAAATCCTAACTATAGTGTCCTTGAGCGTAAAATGTTTGATGCTGCTAAAAATAAAGATATGCTAACATACAAAAAATATGCTACGATTAAGCAGATAACAGATATTAGGGTACAGACAAGTGAAGATGATATTTTAACGGCTATTAAAGAGGTTTATGTGTATAATCACATGAATGTTATCGGAGCTTGTCAGCGTATATTATTTGTTAGTCAGTCCCCAGCCTATAACAAGCTAAATAAATGGTTTGAAACTTACTCAGATTTGTATTTTAGTATTATTCCATTACCGAATGTGGGAGCATATCATGAATTGGTAGATATCTAGTTGATTGTATGATAAAATATAATAAACTTGATGAAAAATATAAAAAATTTGATAAAAATAGTTGTTTTTTTGAAGTTTATATAATATAATTATCATGTAAGATATCAATGGCCTCCCACGCATATGCGCAGATACGTTCTGATGGGAGGTTTTTTTATAAAAATGTTAAGTGAGAATACTATGATTGAGCATTTTGAACATAAAAGCTATGAAGAACAAATAACACTCCTTGAATCAAGGTCAATGTGTTTTGAGAACGACGCATCTAGGAAAAAGGCAATAAATAGTTTGTCAATGGTTTCCTACTATAAAATTAAAGAATTTGCTAAACCATTTGCAAAGATAACAAAGAATGGTACACAGAAAACTATTGATTACCAAAATACTAAATTTGAAATTGTTATTTCAAGATACTATCAAGATAAAAATTTGAGGTTGAATCTATTACACGCAATTGAAGATATTGAGGTTGCGTTAAAAACAAAGATAGCTTATGTTTTAGGTAGGAGTAATTTAAATAGTTATGGCTATCTTAATTTCTCAAATTGGTGTAATAAAGAGGAGTATTGTAAGCACTATCTTCGGTATAGTGAAAATAAATTCAAAAAAAATTTGTTGATTGAGTTAAGGAAATCTTCTAATTCTGAAATAGATGAAAAATTAAAAATTGATCAATCAAAATATCCGCCTATTTGGCTTGCCGTAAATGTCCTTACGTTCGGTCAAATGGTTAATATGTTAGAATTGATGTCAGTGAAGAAACTTGGTCAGATATCTAGTTTTTTTGATTGTGAGAATTCAGAGTTAATATCTTGGTTAAAATGTATCAATCTAGTTAGAAATATTTGTGCCCATAATTCAAATATTATTGATTTTAAATTTAAAACAGTTCCTCAATTAAAGGATGAGTGGAAAGATTATCTGTACGAATTGAAACCAGGGGTTTATTCAAATAGAATTGCATTACCATTTCTTATAATTAGTTATATGATGGATAAAATTAA
>QWCW01001018.1_pt1 | contig 16509 bp, 18 predicted proteins | sample 1972691 | NCBI WGS metagenome assembly QWCW01 (sample SAMN09866698, study PRJNA288562) | Human oral metagenome isolate pre2_saliva, whole genome shotgun sequencing... | reverse complement strand
TTGCCGTTGCCGTTGAAGTCAATCGGCTGGTTGGCGGGCTTGCCCTTGTACAGGAAGCCAGCCGCGCGGGGACCGAAGCCACGCGCCTCGTACAGCTTCGCCTCGTTGAGCATGCGGTATTCGGCGGTGGAGTAGCCGAAGTAGCGGCTACCGTCAGCCATGGGCACGCCGGTGAGGGTGTACTGGTAGTTCATGACGCTGTAGTAGTTGGGCTTGTAGTTGATTTCGTCCCAGCCGCCGTGGCTCAGTGCGAGGTTGTGGCCGAGCTCGTGCACGAACACTGCCACGCGGATGTTGCTGCTTGCCTCGCCCCAGAAGGTCGGGCCGACGGTGACCATAAAGTTACGACCGCCAAAGTTAGCGATACCGGAGGAGTAGCTGTCGTCGTAGTAGTCGCCCCAGATCATGTAGTGGAAGGTGCCTTCGCGGGCGGGGTTGAACTTACCTTCGGTCGCCTTGATGCGGTGGAGCGCCTTGAATTCGCTGTCCAGTGCCTGGTAGCTGATTTCGTTGCCGCCGCCGAGGTTGTACTTGGCGCTGCGAGCGCTACCTGCGTCCAGGTGAATGTTCACACCGGTGGTGCCGTCGGGGTTGCGCAGGGGCAGGTCGGCGTAGATCTTGGTGATGCGGTCCAGTTCGTCTTCGCTGGGCAGCAGGCCCGCCATGTAGTCCATCTCGACGAAGATGTCCTTGTGGTTGGGGTCGGCGCCCAGTGCGGGGAAGTCGACGTCGATCTTGCCGTCGCCGTCGGCGTCGTAGCCCTTCAGTTCCCAGGTGTTGGGGATGCCATCGCCGTCGATGTCGGGGCTGTAGGCGTTTGCCGCGGGGGCTGCGATGGTGCCCAGGCAGAGCACTGCGAGGGAGGCAAGCGTGACGCGTGCGCTCTTCAGAAATGCCATGTTGTGTTCCTTAGTGTGTGGTGACCGGTGGTGTTTCTGTGGAGTTTTCCGGGAGGGCGTTCTCCACGGTTTCCATGATGCTCCCGTTTCACGCGCTAGGTGAGCTGGGTGCCGTAATGTTCATACATTGAAGTAAAAGTTGAGATAATTTTGAAGATGAGCTGAATTACATTAGAGTATCAGTAATTCAAATCACACGCATCACCACATTCTTAATGACAAGAGAGATCCCATGACTTCTTCCCCTAATACCGCGCGCAACCTGAACCGCCGCTCCCTCGTCAAGGGTGCCGTCTGGAGCGCCCCCGTTATCGCAACCGCCGCAGCGGTACCCGCCTACGCGGCATCCACCGACGCGCAGGAAACCCCGACCCTGAAGTTCGGTGTCTTCACCCAGGCGTTCAACTCGAACCCCTCCAACGACTTTGATACCCGCTACGGTCTGGACTCCTACACCGTGCAGGTTCCCAACATCACCGCAACCTCCACCACCCCGCAGAGCCGCGGCGGCGGCACCTTCACCCCCGGAGGTAGCGTCGGTGCCGGCCTGTACGGTGGCGCGGGTCTGTGGATTTCCGCACCCATCAACTCCAAGGGCGAGTTCCAGGGCAGCTCCTGGCTGTACCCTCAGGCGCATCTGCAGGTGACCTTCGAGTTCACTTTCCCCACCGCCGAGGATGTCACCGACCCGCTGCTGTGGGATGTCGATAACGACGTTGAGATCCCGGCATTCGCCAAGAGTGCGGGCGGCGCAAAGACCAACAACCCCGCCGTGGCGGCGTTCAACGGCATCGCATACACTGCGAAGTTCTACGAGCCGGTCATCGAGGACAACGTCTGGACCGGCGTGCTGGATATCCGCACCTCCGACTACCTGGAAGCCACCGCGAAGGACGGCGTGAGCTACGCGCAGGTGCTGGCTTCGCTGGTTCCGGTGTACTTTACCAAGGTGACCTCCAGCTACACCCTGACCACCACCGCTCAGATCACCAGCGGTAACGTCGCAATGCAGCTGACCGAAGGCGGCGAGTACACCTTCCAGGACCTGGCTGGTTTGCGCGCTTCGGCAACCATCAGCCGCTAACGCCACAGCAAGCAGAGAGGGGCCCGGCATCCATACTGGATGCCGGGCCCCTCTGCTTTAGGACTCAGCCTACCGGCTGCCGCCGAGGTAAATTGTCGCAAAAAGTAGTTCCCAAAAAAAGAGAACTGTATTACAATGTATATATAGTCTTTAGGAACGAGGTACCAACTATGGAAAACCTAGTAATTTCAGTCTTTAACACCGAAAGCGAAGCTTATCAGTCCTTTGCGGATTTGAAGGCTTTCCGCCAAACTCAGACGACCAAGGTTGCTCAAATCGCCCTGGTCAAATTGATACGGCAGAAACTGGCCTGATTGACGTTGTTTCTCAGAAATTGACTAACGGTGAAACAGCCGTTGTTGCCTTGGTGCAAGAAGACAACGAAGCAGTCATCGATGCTTACTTCACCAAGTACGACACCCAAATCATGCGTTGGGATGTAGCAACCGTCGTAGCCGAAATCGAAGCAGCTCTGCAAGTCCAAGAAGACCTCTACAACCAGGCGCGTGCACAGATGAAGGCTGAACGTAAAGCCGAACGCAAGGCTAAGCTTGAAGAATTCAAGGCGAATGTCAAAGCAAAGTTTGACAAATTGAAAGCGTAAGCACCCAAGCATCTCATAAAAAATAGGCTATCTACTTCTGGTAGATAGCCTATTTTTTTAAAAACTAGATTTTAGAAAGAGGAAGTGAGGATTTTGGCTCAAGATCTTGAACAAATCAAGGAAGACAATGGCAAAAATACCAAACTCAAGGTGGGGATTTTAGCCATCTCTCTTTCTCCAGGTGGATGTTGATGCCGGTGGTGCCGTTCGGGTTGCGGAGGGGAAGCTGGGCGAAGGATTCGGTGATGCGGTCGAGCTCTTCTTCGCTAGCGAGCAGGCCGGGCATGTAATCCATCTCCACGAAGATGTCCTTCTTCAGCGGGTTGGCGCCCAGTGCGGGGAAGTCGACGTCGATTTTGCCGTCGCCGTCGGCGTCATAGCCCTTCATCTCCCAGGTGTTGGGGATGCCGTCGCCATCAATGTCCGGGTTGTGCGCCTGTGCTGCGGGAGCTGCAACCGAGCTGAGCACAAGCAGTGCCGCCGAAGCGAGCGCGGTACGCACCACGCGATTTGAGGTCAGAAAAGACATAGGATCTCTCTTCATATCTTGACCACGCGGGAGGTTGCATCATCTGACGTTGCGCACGGTATGGGTCGTACGGGTCCGGTTTTATGGTGAGTATCAGGCGGCTACCGCGTGGTTCAGTGGTCATGTGTGTCGCTGCCGCCAGCATGTAACCGGTGTGCCGCAAGTGAGCACGGCGTTTAAAAGACAGCGGGTCACTGCCGAACCCTCCGGTGGAGGCAAAGGAACCATTCTTGGCTCCCCTTCTGTTCGACGGTGACCCGCCTCATCATACACAGAGTGCATCTAGTTTGTCCCGGTATTTGCACCGCATCTCAAGTTATGCACCGTTTATGACGTAAAACGTTTTGATAAGCCTTCTACTTGGTGGTCTCCACCCCAGCGTTCTGTGCGGCGCCCTTCGCCTCGGAGGTCTTCTTGGAGGCGTAGAACAGGCACACGACCGCGCCCACCGCCGCGGCGACCAGGGGAAGCATCATGGAATCTGCCATTGCCGCCGCGTAGGGTTCACGCAGGACCTGCGGAAGCACGCCTCCAGCAGCGCTGCCGTGAGAGCTACCGCCCGCTGCGGCAGCCGGACCCAACGCGGACAGGTGCGAGGTAATCGCAGAAGCCATAATCGTGGTAATCGCAGCCGACCCGAGCACCGACGCCATCTGGCGGGTCTCGTTGTACACGCCCGAACCGGCACCGGCACGCTGCGGCGGCAGGTTACGGGTCGCAGACACCGACAGCGGACCCCAAATGCAGGCGTTCGCCGCGCCCAGAATAATCATCGGGCCAACCATCAGCCACAGGTTGCCGTCCGCGACCATCGTCGGGCGGAGCAGGGCAAAACCAACAACCAGCAGCGTAAAGCCAATCACGGCAATCCACTTCGGGTCGTTACGGTTCAGACGCGCACCCACCACCGGCGCCAACGCACCCGAGAACAACGCCATCGGGGCAGTCATCAGCGCAGCCTGGGTCGGGTCCAGACCCTCCACCTGCTGCAGGTACAGGGTCAGCGGGAACGCCATGCTGATAGCAACCACACCCATAGCCGAAATAGCCACATTCGATACGGAGAAGTTACGGTCACTGAACAGGCTCAGCGGAACCAGCGGCTCACGCGGGTTAATAGCCTGCCACCCGATGAACAGGCCCAGCACCAGAATGCCGGCAATAATCAGGCCCCACACGCTCACCGGAACACCGGTGCCCATGAACGAGTCAGTGATGGTGCCCCAGTCGTAGGTGGCACCTTCCTGGATACCGAAAACTAGCAGGAACAGACCGACCGCCGAAAGCACCACGCCCAACCAGTCGAAGCTGTGCTTCTTCTGCTCGAACACCGGCACGTTACGCCACGCCAAGAACAGGCCGACCAGGCCAACCGGAATGTTGATGAAGAAGATCCAGCCCCAGCCGAGGGTATCCACCAGCACGCCGCCCAGAATCGGGCCGACCAGCGAGGCGACACCCGCAGTCGCACCCCAAATGCTCATGGCGACACCGCGCGCATTCGGCGGGAACATCAGCGTAATCAGAGACATGGTCTGCGGGGTCATCAGCGACGCGCCCAGGCCCTGCACCACGCGGGCGGTAATCAGCGACTCAACATTCGGCGACAGACCACACCACAGGGAGGCAAGCGTAAAAATAGCCATACCGATCATGTACAGGTTCTTCTGACCGAAGCGGTCACCCATACGGCCGGTAATGAGCAGCGGCACCGCATACGCCAGCAGGTAGGCGCTCGTCACCCACATGCCCGCCGACAGCGACGCATCCAAATCCTGCAGCATGTGCGGCAGGGCGATGGTGACAATATTGCCGTCCACCAGAATCATGAAGAAGCCAACAACCAGGGACCAGAGAGCAGGCCAGGGCTTGTACGGTGCCTTCGCCGGGTTACCGACGAGAGGCGCTTTTTTAGGGCGTGAACTCAATGATCCTCCAGGGGATGGGTTGTATGCGGGTAGATGTCTGTGTGTTCAGTATTGCCGCTAAGTGAATGCCCCTAATGTTACTCCTTTTCAGGCCGCGGCTTCGGTTGCTCTACCCTTATTCAGCTCTTCACGGCGTGTGCGCGCGGCAACCAGGCGACAGGAACGCCGAACCCTCTAGACTAAAGCTATAGAAGCTATCAGAGCGCCACCACCGGCGCTCACCCCCATCAAACCACCCTCAACGAGACGACCACGGGAGGACCCATGGGTTTCTTTGATTTCTTCACCGACCGCACCCCGGCAGAACCCGCCGAAATCCGCCTCGTCGCTTTCGTCAGCGGCAAAGTGCAGGGCGTGGGCTTCCGCTGGTGGTGCGCCGGAACCGCCAAGCCTATGGGGCTGACCGGCTACGCCGAAAACCTCGACGACGGGCGCGTGAAAGTCGTTGCGGAAGGTACCGCCGTCTCCTGCGCTCGCCTGGTGGATGTGCTGCGCGGTGATGACACCGCCGGGCGCGTGGATGAGGTTCTCGTCGAGTGGGAGGAGCCGAGCGGCTCGTTCCGCGGCTTCGGCATTCGGTAGCTAGATAGCCTCCGAGCCTTAGTTAGCCCAGAGCGCCGCGAACTGGGCGCGGGTCATATCGGTGCGGCGCACCCGATGCTGCACGGGGTGACCGTTCTCGTCCGGGCGGCCGGAGTTCGGGTCAATATCGTCGTAGATGCCGGTGAAACCCGCTTTAACCGCCACTCGTTCGGAGGCCTCGTTACCCGCCAGGGCGGTCCAGCGGACGGTCTCGAGGCCCAGCCCGAGCGGGTCGAAGGCGTAGCCGAGGACGGCTCGCAGCGCCTCGGTCATGTAGCCCTTGCCGCGCGCCTTCGGGGCGGTGTAATAGCCCAGTTCGGCGCGGGTTCCGGGGCCTTCGGGGGTGCCGTCAGCCAGGCGTAATTCAATGGTTCCGGCAAACACGCCGGAGGCGTCAATCGCCCAGCGCTGGATTTGCCCGGCGGCAATCTGGCGGGCAGTGGTGAGCAGGTAGTCCTCGGCGTCGGCGCGCGTGTAGTTCAAGGGAATGCGGGTGTAGCGGAGGGTTTCTTCGTTGCGGCAGGCTTCTACGATGTCGGGGATATCCGCCTCGCGCAGGTGGCGCAGGGTGAGGCGTTCGGTAATGAGTTCAGGCTGGCTGGGCTCTGCATGTTCGCTGTGTTCTGAGAAGTTACTGTGTTCGGGGGTCATGATTCGAGCTTAAACCCTCAGGTTTGTGCGCCGGAAAAGCTTTTGTGAGCATCCCAGGATGCTCGGTGATGCAAATCATAGTTAAACACTTCTGTTTTAATGCGTCATCACTTGATTATTATGAATTATTCATAATAAAATAGTAGAGAGCCCGCCCACTGGGCACCATTTAGAACAAGCGCCGCGCAACGAATCCGCGCGGCACGAAGCAGAAAGAAGAACACTATGGCAGTTCTGACCATCGGCGACCAGTTCCCCGCATACGAGCTCACCGGCGTTGTCCCCGGTAAGCTGGCTGACATCGAAGCAACCAAGCCCGAAGACTACTTCACCACCGTCTCCTCCGAGGGTCTGGACGAAGACACCTGGCGCGTCGTCTTCTTCTGGCCGAAGGACTTCACCTTCGTTTGCCCCACCGAGATTGCTGCATTCGGCAAGCTCGCTGACGAGTTCGAGGCACGCGACACCCAGGTAATCGGTGTTTCCGTTGACAACGAGTACACCCACTACGCATGGCGCCGCTCCCACGAAGAGCTCGTGGACCTGCCCATCGTCATGGCATCCGACCTCAAGCGCGAACTGACCGCAGCACTGGGCATCCTGAACAAGGACGGCGTTGCAGACCGCGCAACCTTCATCATCGACCCCCACAACACCATCCAGTCGGTCTCCATTACCGCTGACTCCGTCGGCCGTAACACCGACGAGGTGCTCCGCCAGCTGGACGCACTGCAGTCCGACGAGCTGTGCGCATGCAACTGGAAGAAGGGTGCAGCAACCATCGACGCATTCAAGGAGATGAAGTAATCCATGAGCATCGATAACCTGCGTTCGGCTCTGCCTTCCTACGCGAAGGACATGAACCTCAACCTGTCCTCCCTGCCCCGCATTAGCTCTCTCACCGAGCAGCAGCTCTGGGGCGCAATCCTCGCAACCGCAGCAGCAACCAAGGTTGACTCTGTTGTTGTTGAGATTGCTGCAGAGGCTAAGGAGCACCTGAGCGACACCGCTTACGAGGCTGCTCTGGGTGCTGCATCCATCATGGGCATGAACAACATCTTCTACCGCACCCGTGGCTTCCTGAATGGTGCATACGATGACCAGCGCGCAAACCTGCGTATGCAGATCATCGGCAAGAACGGTGGCATTGAGAAGCTGGACTTCGAGATGTTCGCTCTGGCAGTGTCCGCAGTCAACGGCTGCTCCCACTGCGTTGAGGCTCACGAGCACACCCTGCGTGAAGAGGGCGCAACCAAGGAGCAGGTCAACGACCTGATCCGTATTGCTGCAACCCTCGGTGGCGTGGCACAGGGCATTCAGCTGGCTGAGGCACTGGGCTAAACCCACTAAGCGTTAGAGCTTACACAAAAGCGGCGCATCCACCCGTCATGGGTCGGATGCGCCGCTTCCTTTATGCGCACATCAAGCCCTGCAACGTGTTGGGCGGCAGCTTCCTAGCTCCCCCGATTTGGCGCTATACAATGCCTGTATGCGGTACTGTATTTTGGACTCCACCAGCCCCCTTCCCAGCGTGGAAGAACTTACCGAGCTCTACGACTCTGTCGGGTGGAGCGCCTATACCAAAACGCCCGAACGCCTCATCCCGATGCTGGAAGGCTCACGCTATCTCTACACCGCACGAGAGGCAACCACGGACGGAACGGGACGGCTCGTCGGGCTAGTCCGCGCCGTCGGGGATGGACATTCTATCGCCTACATTCAGGACCTCCTAGTGCATCCGCACGCCCAACGACAGGGCGTTGGTTCTGCGCTTCTAAAGCGTGTCATTGAGGACTTTGACCGAGAAGACATTCGACAGCGACTCATTACTACCGACGTCGGTACTGAACACGCCGTTGCGCTCTACAAACGCTACGGTTACGCCCCCGTAGAGGCAGCAGGATGCATCACCCTTGCATGCTATCGATAAGGCAATATCGCATGCGGCTTGATACGGCTCGACTCGTTCAAGCTGGCTGAGGCACTGGGCTAAACCCACTAAGCGTTAGAGCTTGAAACAAGCGGCGCGTCCACCCCTTTGCGGGTCGGATGCGCCGCTCTGTTTTAACTACTTTTGACTGTCCGCAGAGACAGCGCGCAGGGCGGCATCCCAGCCGCTCGCCAGGCGCGTCGCCGCGGCCATCAGAGCCACCAGATCCTCGGCGTACACCGGGGTCGAGCGCACGCCTGCGCACCAGTCAATCGTGCCCAAACCCAGCCAGGGCTTACCGGGGAAGAACTCGCGCCGCAGCGCCACGCGGCGCTTACCCAGGGCGCGGCGACCCGGCACGTACCCGCCGCGGCTGATGAACAGCGCCTCGCGGCCCTCGGACTCCACCAGCGCCTCCAGGGCCCTCAGCGCAGGAACCCAGCTCGGCTCCCCCACGCTCGCCAGGTCGGCCAGTTCGGGATACTCGCTCTCGTGCTCCGCCACGCTCACGCCCAGGATGTACTGGTAGCGCACCTGCCCGAGCTCCTGCGGCAGGCCGCGGTCGGCGGTCTGAATCGTACCGCACAGGTGCCGAACGACCGGCTCGCCCTCGGCGTTCACGCCGGCCAGGGGCTCGCCGTCCCGGTAGATTGCGGGGCCGTCCAGGTAGAGCCCCACCGCGCCGGTACCCGTGATATTGGGGCGCACCGACCAGCCGGGAAGCGCCTCCTCCAGGCGGGGCACCACGCCCCGCAGGATTTCGAAAACTTCGTCACGCGATACCGTCACGGCGGCTCCTTTCACCTTACGCAGATAACGATTTGCGATGTGGCCCGGTCTATCAAACGACCGGGCCACATGCCTCTAGTATTCGTCTAGACCCAGCTTAGCGAGCGCTCCGCTTACGGGAGGGTAGCCACACCATGAGCGCCGACAGCGCCGCACCGGCAAACATCATGATCGCCATAGACTCCACCGCATTCAGGGGGCTCAATGCCAACAGTAGCGAAGAAATGATGCCGCTACCGTACTGGAAAGAACCCAGCGCAAAAACAATCATGACAGAGCATTGGGGGTGGAGATTCACTCATTCTACGCCCATCTTTTAGCGCGCCCACAAGCTTCTCCGTTACGTCTCAGAGCTCGTCATGAGCACCTTTCAACTAGGAGCAGAGGCGGCGGCGGGTCTACAATAAATCGGTGCCATTTCAGGTACGCGCGCAGGCAAACAGAGCCGGATGCGGTGATAACGTCGTCACCCGACCCCCCGTTGCGTACACTTCCCCTACCGGCACCCAGACACGCATCACGTACGCAGGAGAACGCCCATGCACGAGCTCTTTGACCCGAACCAGGTATTCCGCATCGTCGACATTGCCGCCGTTGTCGCTAACGGCCTGCTCGGCGGTGCCGTGGCGCGCGCTTTCCGATTCGACATCGTGGGCTTCCTGCTGCTCGCGGTCGCCTGCGGCATGGGCGGTGGTATGATCCGTGACATCCTGCTGAACTCTGGTCTGCCCGTGGCGCTCACCGACGGCGGCTACTGGGTGGGTGCTATCGGCTCCTCGATTCTGGCGTACAGTATCGATTTGAGTGCCCGCTGGGCGACCCGAACCATGCTCATCATTGACTTCATCGGTATGGGCGCGTGGGCGGCAACCGGCACCATTAAGTCCCTGAACCTGGGTCTGCACTGGCTGCCCGCTATCGCACTGGGTGTGACTACCGCGGTCGGTGGCGGCGTTATCCGTGACATTATGGTCAACCGTATTCCGGCGATCTTTGGTGGTAACTCTCTGTACGCTACTGTGGCGTTTGTGGGTGCCGCTGAGACCGCCCTTGTGACGGGCCTATTCCATCGTCCGAACCTGGCGATGGGCCTGTCCATTCTGCTGTGTTTGGTGCTGGGTGTGCTCGCCCATATGAAGAATTGGCAGCTGCCGACCACCCCGGCGGAGCTGCGTGTGCCTCGCCCGCGTCTCTTCGCTTTTGGTAAGCAGGAGGACCGCACCGTCGCTAATGAGGGCTGGTCGCCCGGTGAGCCGCTCACTGAGCAGCTTGAGGTTATTAACGCTGAGCAGCTGGAGGAGTACCGCCGCTCTAAGGGGCTTTCGGAATAAAAGCCAATATATGCTGAATATAGAATATGGGCTGGTTTCCGCTGGTTAGATGCTTATCTGACGGCAGAAAACAGCCCATATTTACTATGTGCAGTACAGCTAAATCGTGTACTCAGTGCTGTCGTACACGGTCAGGAACTTGCGGATACGCTCATCATCCGAGGCGAAGAAGCCGTTCGGCTCACCCTTCTTCGCAAACGCCATATTGTGCGTCACGATGACCAGGGAGCGGCCCTCCTTCGCCAGCTGCATGAGCACGCGGATGACCTCCGCCTCCAGCTCGGGGTCCAGGGCGCTCGTCGGCTCGTCGAAGAGCAGGTAGGAAGGTTCCAACGCCAGGGCGCGAGCAATCGCCACACGCTGCTGCTGACCGCCCGAGAGGGCATCCGGGTAGGAATCCACCTTATCGGCAAGACCCACCTTCGCCAGCAGCTCGCGGGCACGCTCCTGCGCCTGCTGAGCACTCAGGGTGCCGTTCAGGGTCGGGGCGAGCGCCACGTTCTTCAGCGCCGTGTAGTTCGGGAACAGGTTGAACTGCTGGAACACCATCGCCGAACGGGAGCGAATATCACGCACCTGCGCATCGGTGAGCTTCTGGCTGTAATCTACCTGCGCGTCGTCAATGGTGAGCGTGCCGGACTGCGGGGTTTCCAGCAGGTTCAGGCAGCGCAGCAGAGTCGACTTACCGCTACCGGAGGGGCCCAGAATCACCGTGGTCTCACCGTCGGGGATGTCCAGGCTGATGTTCTTGAGCACCTGCGTCTCGCCGAAGCTCTTCGACAGGGAATCAACGCTAAGCATTGTTGCTCCTCACGTAACGGTTGCTGTACTTCTCCAGCGCCGACTGCGCGGCGGTCAGCAGAGTGAAAATCACCAGGTAAATAATGGCGACTTCGGAGTACATTGCCAGCGGCTCGAAGGTACGCGACGCGATCTGCTTACCGGTCTGGAACAGGTCAACCATCGAAATAACCGACACCAGCGAAGTGCCCTTAATCAGGTCAATAAAGTTGTTGCCCAGGTTCGGCAGCGCGATGCGCACCGCCTGCGGAATCACCACGTGGCGCAGGGTCTGCATGCGGGTGAAGTTCAGGGTTGCCGCCGCCTCAAACTGGCCACGGGGAATAGCCGCCACCGCGGAGCGGAAGGTTTCCGCCACGTACGCGCCGGTGTGCAGGCTCATCGTGATGATCGCGGCACTCCATACGTCCAGTGCGATACCGACCTTCGGCAGGCCGTAGAAGACGATGAACAGCTGAACCAGCAGCGGGGTGCCACGGAAAACCCAAATGTACACCCACGCCAGCCAGTTCACCGGCGCAAAACGGCTCGTACGCGCGCCAGCAGACACAATGCCGACCAGCAGCGCCACCGCGAACGAAATCAGCGACAGCGGAATGGTCACTGCCACCGTCGAGGCCAGCAGCTGAGGCAGGGACTCAGCCCAAAGATTCAGGTAGCGTTCCATGAACGGAACTCAGCTCCTTATAGAAAGTATTAGTTCTTCGGGGAGAGGTCTTCGCCCACGTACTTCTCGTAAATCGCCTTGATGTCACCGTTCTGCAGGTGCTTCTTCAGCGACTCGTCGATAGCGTTGCGCAGGGCGTCCTGGCCCTTAGCCATCAGGATGGAGGAGTTGCTGCCGGTACCCAGGTCACCGGAGAGCAGGCGCAGGTTAGCGTCCGGGTGCTCCTTGAAGTACTCAGCGAAGGACACGGAGTCGTTCGCGGTCATCTCGGCGCGGCCCGAGAGGACCTGCTCGATGGCCTCGTCGAAACCGGAAACAACCACGATCGAGGCGCCCTTCGCCTCCACCATCTTGCGGAAGTTCGAGGTCTCAGACTGCGCCGAGGAGTGGCCGGAAATCTCGCTCACGTTCTGCAGGGAAGAATCCTTCTTCACAGCAACCTTCGGCTCGGAGTACAGGTAGGGTACGGAGAAGTCGTACTTCTGCTTACGCTCATCGGTTGCGGAGACGTTGTTAATGACAATGTCGTAGCGGTCAGCGTCCACACCGGCAATCAGCGAATCCCAGGGGGTCTCGACGAACTCGGCGGTCACGCCCAGGTCCTTGGCAATCAGGTCGGCGATTTCCTTCTCGAAGCCGACCAGGGTGCCGTTGGACTCGTGGAAGGAGAAGGGGCGGTAGGTACCCTCCAGGCCCACACGAATCTTGCCAGCAGACTTGATAGCCTCCAGCTTGTTAGTGCTGGATGCGGAGGTGCTGCTGGACGAACCGCACGCTGCGAGCAGTGCAGCCAGGCCGGTGAAGGCGGTGCCTGCGAGGACGGTGCGGCGGTTAATCATTGCGGACATGGTTCTTCCTTTGCGTCGTAGTCGATGCTCTTGTAGGTGCAGGTTGTCACCTTGCGATAACCCTGGGGCATCATGCGGTGTGCCCCTTACTCTGCGGGTACAACGCTGGCTATCCTACAGCTATTCCCAACCCGAGAGAATTCAACATAATATTCCGTCACAATCTGCAAGAGAGGAAAACCCGGCGGTCGGTACGCGTGTGTGCTGAGTACCGGCCGCCGGGCTCCACACTAGGATACCGGCTCAGCACCCCAGAACATAAGGGTAGGTTTACCTTAAAGCTGAACTGCCCTCCACTAGGGGCGATGGAAACCAGCCAGGTGCAGGCCACCGTGGAAACGCGCATGCTCAATCTTCACGCACTTATCCATCACCACGTTCAGGCCGGCAGCCTCACCAATCGCGGCAGCCTCCTCACTCCAGGAGCCCAGCTGCATCCACACGGTCTTCGCGCCCAGATCCACAGCCTCCTGAACCACGCCCGGCAGGTCCTCATTACGGCGGAAAATCTCCACCAGATCCGGGACCTCCGGCAGGTCCTGCAGCGACGGGTACACCGGCTGACCCAGCACAAGCTTGCCCTTCGCCGCCAGAATCGGGTTCACAAAATACAGCTTGTACGGCGACGCCGACTGCAGGTACGTCGCCACAAAGTACGAGGCACGCGAAATCTTATCGCTCATACCCACAATCGCGATCGTGCGGGTATTACGCAGAATGTTCAGACGCTCAGGGGCGGAAGGACCCACCCAGGTACGCTTCTCAGTCATTACTTCTCCTCCTGAGTGGTAGTAGGCAGGGAGCAGGATGCGCCAGCAGCAGCCTCAGCGGCGGCAGCGTCCTCGGCGGCCTTAGCGGCGGCAACCGCCTCCTCAGCCTCCACAACCTTGTCTGCGCTGGACTCGCCCACACGCTCACCGGCGTGGTTCAGGCCGGTCGCGTAGGTCAGCGCCTGATCCAGGTCCCAAATGATGTCTTCAATATCTTCCAGACCCACGGAAATGCGGATCAGGTCCTCACCGACACCGCCAGCAGCCAGCTGCTCAGCGGTCAGCTGCTGGTGCGTGGTCGATCCCGGGTGCAGCACGAGGGTGCGGGCGTCACCGATGTTCGCCAGGTGGCTTGCCAGCTGCAGGGCACCGATGAACTCTCCGCCGACCAGGCGGCCGGAAGCCTTCTCGGTCGCCTTCACACCGAAGGAGAACACGGAACCGACACCCAGCGGCAGCAGCTTCTTCGCACGCTCGTGGTGCGGGTGGTCTTCCAGACCTGCGTAGTTCACGTAGGCGATACGCTGATCCTCAACCAGCCAGGCGACAACCTGCTTAGCGTTCGCCAGGTGCGCGTCCATACGCTGCGGCAGGGTCTCAACACCCTGCAGCAGGTTGAACGCGGACTGCGGGCTCAGCGACGGGCCGAAGTCACGCAGCTGCTCAGAACGCAGCTTGGTCAGGAAACCGAACTCACCGAAGTTACCCCACCAGGACACGCCGTTGTAGGAGGGAACCGGCTCGGTCATGGACGAGAAGTTGCCGTTACCCCAGTTGAAACGACCGGACTCGACGACGATACCGCCGAGGGTGGTGCCGTGACCTCCCAGGAACTTGGTGACCGAGTGAATGACGATGTCCGCGCCGTGCTCGATGGGGCGGATCAGGTAGGGGGTGGACAGGGTTGCGTCCACGACCAGGGGGATGCCCGCCTCGTGGGCGACCTCTGCGAGGCCTTCCAGGTCGGCAACCTCACCGGAGGGGTTCGCCACGATCTCGGTGTAGATTGCCTTGGTGTTCTCGGTCAGTGCCGCCTTGTAGTCGGCGGGGTCGGTGCCGGGAACGAAGGTGGTCTCAATGCCGAAGCGGCGCAGGGACACGTCCAGCTGGGTGACGGTGCCGCCGTACAGCTGCGAGGAGGCGACGATGTGGTCGCCCTGCTGGCAGAGTGCCGCGAAGGTGATGAACTCGGCGGCCATGCCGGAGGCGGTCGCTACCGCACCGATACCGCCTTCGAGGGAGGCGATGCGCTCCTCCAGCGCGGCGACGGTGGGGTTGGACAGACGCGAGTAGATGTTGCCGTACTTCTGCAGGGAGAAGAGGTTCGCCGCGTCGTCAGCGTCCTTGAAGACGAAGGAGGTGGTCTGGTAGATGGGGACCGCGCGGGATCCGTGCTCGGCGTCGGGGGTGCCGCCCGCGTGTAGTGCGCGGGTGCGGAAGCCGAAAGTGTGTTCAGCCATTGGTTTGCTCCTGGTGTATCTGCCCGCCTGTGTGCGGGGAGTCGATAGTGGCTCGACTTTATACTGTGCCACCGGCGCGGGGGTGCACCAAGTACGGGTACCTATGTGTCGTTTGTTGCGGATTATGACGGGCTGTTTTCGGTGAGGCGGGGCATCATATCAGCCGTCATAACAGAAGTTGTTATGACGGTTGTTATGATGCGCGGTCAATGAGAGCGATGGAAACACCCGGTTTTAGCCTGCAATTCCGGTGTTTTTAAGATTCTAAAAGTGGTGAGAATACCGCATCATAGCAACATCATCGCAGGATCATAACAACATCATGACAGAAATTGTTATGATGTTGTTATGACGTTGCTATGACGTTCACCAAGAAGTAGCCATCGGGAGCATGCATGGAAACAAACACCGCCGAACTCATCAAAAACCTACACCGTAGCCAGGCTGAAAACGGGCGAGTAGAAGTCAAAGCTGCAGCTGGCGGGTTCCCCAAGTCCGTTCTTGAAACCGTTAGTGCCTTCGCCAATGGAGACGGTGGCACCATTCTTCTTGGCCTCACCGACCCGGCAGAAGGTCTACAGCCAGTTGAAGGTTTCAACGCACAGGCAGTCCACGACGCATCCGTTGAGGCAATCCGTTCCAAGATCACGCCTCGACCCCCGGTAGATATTCAGATTGAGGCGGCAGACGAGCAACACCGTATCGTGCGCATCGATGTGCTCCCCGGCGACCCGACGCAGAAGCCCTACTACATCGAAGCACACGGCATGTATAACGGCTCCTACCAGCGCGTCGGCGAGGCCGATATTCGCCTCACCAAGTACGAGATTGACCGTCTCCTAGAGAACCGCAGTCAGCCCCGTTATGACGAGGAGCTGATTAGTGAGGCAAGCTTCAAAGACCTCTCCCCCACCCTTGTGAGTGCCTATGTCGCTCGCCTGCGCGAGGAGCAGCCTCGTGTTTTTGCGGCGCTTTCTGACCGTGAGGTTCTTCTGCAGGCACGCATTCTACGCATCGATTCTGAGGGCCGAGAAGTACCCACTCTTGGAGCGCTTCTCGCCATGGGCTCATACCCGCAGGCGTTCTTCCCGCAGCTGATGATGAGCGTTGTTGTTCTTCCCGGTGAAGAGCTTGGTGAGGTTACTGAGGACGGTCGACGCTTCCTGGACAATCACAGCTGTACCGGCCCTATCCCCTCCATGTTGGATGAAGCTATGGGCGTTTTAGTTCGCAATATGCGCAAAACGTCCACGATGGAGGGCCTCAACAGCAGCGGTATCGGGCGGGTTGAGCGCTACGAGTATCCGCTGGAGGCTATCCGCGAGCTCCTGGTCAACGCCCTCATGCACCGCGACTACTCGCCGGGTGCGCGCGGCTCGCAGGTGCAGGTTGAGCTCTACACCAACCGCCTGGTGGTGCGTAGCCCGGGCGGTATCTACGGTGCTGTGACTATCCGAGATTTCGGTCAGCCCGGTGTTTCTTCAACCCGCAACAGCTACTTGGCAAGCATTCTGACTGATCTGCCCGATCCGGGTACGGGGCGTTTGATTGCAGAGAATAGGGCTTCCGGTATTCCCACGGTTCTGCGCGCGCTGAAGGAGGCGGGTCTGCCCGCTCCCCAGTTTGCTGACCGTCT
>QWCW01000822.1_pt1 | contig 16546 bp, 10 predicted proteins | sample 1972691 | NCBI WGS metagenome assembly QWCW01 (sample SAMN09866698, study PRJNA288562) | Human oral metagenome isolate pre2_saliva, whole genome shotgun sequencing... | reverse complement strand
ACGAACCGACTCAACAGCCTGGTTGAACGCAACCTTCGACACCGCGGTCACCACAGCAGCGTGAGCGCCGCCGCCGGTCAGCTCGCGAATACGAGCCGGGACATCCTCAACCTCACGGCCGTTGATGACGTGATCAGCACCGGTCTCACGAGCCAGATCCAGCTTGTCGTCGTTAATGTCAACAGCGATAACCTTGGCACCGAAAACCTTCTTAGCGTACTGAACAGCCAGGTTACCCAGACCGCCAGCGCCGTAAGCAACCAGCCACTCACCGGGGCGAACCAGCGACTCCTTGATTGCCTTGTATGTGGTCACACCAGCGCAGGTAATGGAGCTTGCCTGTGCCGGGTCAAGGCCCTCGGGAACCTTCACAGCGTAATCAGCGGTCACCAGGGTGTACTCACTCATGCCGCCATCAACCGAGTAGCCTGCGTTCTTCACCGAACGGCACAGGGTCTCACGGCCCGAGGTGCAGTACTCGCAGTGGCCGCAGCCCTCGAAGAACCAAGCCACCGACACGCGGTCGCCTTCCTTCAGGGACTCAACACCCTCGCCGACCTTGACGACACGGCCGATGCCCTCATGGCCCAGAATACGACCCGGAACCTCACCGAAATCACCGGAAGCCACGTGCAGGTCAGTGTGGCACACGCCCGAGTACTCAATCTTCACGAGCGCCTGGCCGTGACCGACAGCCGGAACGGGAACCTCACGGACAACAACCGAACCGTCAACCTTCTCAGGGACAACAACAGCCTTCATGGTTTCCTTGCACATGACCTAAACTCCTTAGTCATCGGTGGTCACGCTCAAGCCGCAATCTGCAATCTGCGCTGTGCAACCTAGCGGGGTGAGCGTGCGTATTCTTTACATTTCCACCGTAAAATGATGAGCCGCCAATCTAAAGGACCTTCCCCGAATATGACAGAGGGGTTAGATAGAGGCCTTCTCACGAGCGAGGATGATCTTTCGATAAGGTCTATTCCGACCAATGCGCTAAACCGCCAAAGGTTGATATGACGCTATGACGAAACAACACAGAAGATGAGAATGCCTCCCAAACAAGCGGTTTGGGAGGCACTCAGAAAAAATTTAAATATTAAGTTTGAGGCGCATACCACCCTAAAGAAAGGGTTCAATCTGCACCTATACGATTCCTACAGGCTCACAGGAACTCTTAGCCGATGAGACTTAGCTGCCTAGAAGCAGAAAGCAACCTCAATATAGCCAGCGCCGCGCTCACCCGGACCATTCGGAGCGTTCAACGCCCAACCCAGATCCATGATGCGCACCGTAGAATCCATGAACGTACCGCCGCCAGCGCCACCGCCAGCCAGCTGCACCGAACCCACCGCATAGCGGGCACGAGCCGCATCATTATTCCACTTCTGCGACACCACACGAGCCGAAACGCTCAACGCAGCACCGGAACCGCCGCCGCCATAACCGGCGCCACCGCCTCCAGAAACCACAGACTGGTAGCCGTTAAACAGCTCGCCAGCGTTCGACGGGCGGTTATCGGTACCCTCCGGCGTCTGATCCCACTGGTACGAATAGCTCGCCACACCATCGGCGCCCTTCGCGCGGAAACCGCTCGCACCCGCCGCACCGGCAGTCGCAGTGCTCACCAGCTTCTGGGTGGAGGTGCTCGAAAAACCAATCACCGGACCATTGACAGTCGGCGGGTTCAGCTTCTCACCGCCAGCACCGCCCACACCACCGGCGGCACCCGAACCCGGGTTCACCGTCAGAATCGGATTAGACTGCGCCTCATACGAGGTGAAACCAACAAAACCGGGCGAACCGTCGCCGTCACCCGAACCAGCGCCACCACCGGTGCTGAACTGGTGCTCGCCACCGGAGCTATCGAGCGAATAGTGCGCGGTCGGGCGCACAGCACCCGCATTCGCGGGGTTCGGCAGAACCGTCGCATACGAGGCCAGAACGCCAGCACCGCCGCCGCCACCGGCAACAATCATCGGCACGCCATCCACCTCAATAGCGGAGGAACCACCGCCGGACGCCGAATACAGCACAGCGCTCATGCCACCGCGACCGGTCACACCGCCAGAAATGCGGGTCAAATCATTAATCGCAGAAACAACGTTCGCGGGAACCGGCGAAGAAGCCTTCGAGGAGCCGCCCACACCGTAGCCGTCGCCGCCCTCAGCGGGCTTCAGCTCACCATTACCGATACCACCCGAACCGGCAGTCAGAGTAATAGTCTGGCCGCCGCGCACAGCCATAGAACCCTCCACCATGGCACCGGAACCGGCATCAGCCACAGTGTAGTTCGTGCCGCCGGCACCACCCACAGCGGTAAAACGCATACGCTTAGCGCCCGCAGGAACCGTCAGCACGGCAACCTTCTTCACGCCGTCACCGGCAGTGATCATCGTCGAATCCTCGTAAGGGCCGGTGCACTCGCCTTCCTCATCAGAAGCCGCATACGCCGGAATCACCGAAGAAGCCACCACAACCGGGGCAGCCCACGCCGCACCAGTCACAAGACGACGACGGGTCAGACCCGGACGAGAAGAAGGAGAAATGGGTCGCGAAGAATCGCCGGCAGAAGAGCTCACGATAAAAATCCTGTACGTTGAGTGGGTGTTTCTAAACGCAGACGCGACGGGCGCTCAAAGAGCCTCATGCTCCTTACGCGGAGCCTCATGCCCCTTACGCGGGTGCCCGCCACACGCAATACCTCTATTATGCCTTCTCAACAGCCCAAATCCACGCAGGGTCCCGGCACATGCCACCATGAGAACATCCATCAGCAAGAAGCAGACAGCAGCAAGAAGCAGACAGCAAGCACAAATAGCGGGCATAAAAAACCGCCGGATGGGGGCACTCCCCCATCCGGCGGTTTTTCTATGAAATTTAGACGGAGCTAGAAGACGAAAGCCAGTAGATGAAAGCTAGGAGCCCTTCGTCGAAGACTCAGAAGAGTCAGAATCCTCGGCGGACTCTGCCTTCTTGGATGCCTTCTCCTCAGCGTCCTCTGCAGACTCATCTGCGGCAGGCTTCGGAGCGAACTCGGCAGGTGCAGGCTCAATACCCGCAGCAGCCTTCGCCGCCGCACGACGACCAGCCACCACAAAACCAGTAGCGCCCAGCAGAACCAGTAGCAGAGCAGTCCACACGTGAATACGAACGCCCCAGAGCATCTCCGAGGTATCAATACGCAAGAACATTTCAATGAAGAGGCGACCCACACCGTAGTAGAACACGTACAGCCACAGGGTCTGCCCCAGCTTCAGCACGCCCTTCTTGCCCAGCCACAGCAGCAACGCCACACCCAGCAGGTTCCACAGCGACTCGTACAGGAACGTCGGATGGAACAGCGTACCCGCCGGATACTGGGTCGGGAAATTACCGCTCGACGCGCTAATCTCCAAGCCCCACGGCAGAGTCGTCGGCTTGCCGAACAGCTCCTGGTTGAACCAGTTACCCCAGCGGCCAAACGCCTGAGCCAGCAGAATACCCGGCGCTACCGCATCCGCAAAAGCAGGGAAATTCATGCCGTAGCGGCGGCAACCATACCAGGCGCCCAACGCACCGACCGACACGGCACCCATAATGCCGATGCCGCCCTCCCAAATCTTCAGGAAAGCCCACGGATCAGCAACATTCGGACCGAAATAGCTACCCGGGTCAGTAATCAGCACATGGTAGGCGCGGGCACCAATAATACCCGCCGGAATAGCCCACATCGCCACGTCAAAAACGCGCTCAGGGGTACCACCCGCCGCCTTCCAACGGCGAGAACCCAGCCACAAGCACACCGCCATACCCGCAAGAATACACAGGGCATAGAAATGCACACGGAACGGGCCCAGCTGCAGGTACGAAACGCTCGGAGAGGGAATCGAAGCCAGCACGTTAGCTACCGGCACGCTCGCCAGCGACAGCACATCAGACATTAGCCTTCACGCCCCGCCAGCTCACGGGTCAGCTTAGCCACCGCCTCAACACCGCCAGAAGCCAAAGCCTTCACTAGCGCAGTACCGACAATCACGCCGTCCGCATACTCGCCAATCTCCTCAACGTGGGCACGAGTCGAAACGCCCAGACCCACGCACGCACGAGGCGCACCGGCAGCCTTAATGTCCGCAACCAGGGTGCGAGCCGCCTCCGACACGGAGGTGCGGGCACCGGTCACGCCCATCACCGACACGGCGTACACGAAGCCGCTCGACGCCTTCGCAATAGTCGCCAGACGCTCCGGCGAAGAAGACAGAGCAGCCAAGAAAATACGGTCCAGACCGTACTCATCAGAAGCTTCAAACCACGACGACGCCTCATCAGGCACCAGGTCCGGGGTAATCATGCCCGCACCGCCGGCAGCCGCCAAATCACGCGCAAAATTCTTCACACCGTACGCCAGAACCGGGTTCCAGTACGTCATCACGACAACCACCGCGTCGGTCGCCTCGGTAATGCGGCGGACCGCCTCAAACAGCTGAGGAAGCTTGAAACCGTTCTCCAGCGCCACGCCGGTAGCCTTCTGAATCACCGGGCCATCCATGACCGGATCAGAATAAGGCACGCCCAGCTCAATAATGTCCGCGCCGTTATTGCCCAGAGCAATCGCCGCGTCAATCGACTCGTCCAGGGTCGGGAAGCCCACCGGCAGGTAGCCAATTAGCGCCGCACGGCCCTGCTTCTCGCACTCAGTCAGACGAGCCGCCAGAGGCGACTGCGCATTCGGAGCGGGGAAAGAACCATCCAGCACCGTGAAAGGTGCCGCCTGAGAAATAGCGTCCTGGTAGCTCATTACTTAGCCTCACTTTCAGCCTGTGCGTTCTGTGCAGCGGATGCGGCAGCTTCCTTATTACCGGTCATCAGGGTCGAGGACGGAATCGCCTTACCCAGGCCGAACCACTTCAGCGCGGTCTCCATGTCTTTATCGCCACGACCGGACAGGCAGACAATCATCGTCTTCTCGCGTGCCGCCTCCGGATCCTCAGCAACCCAACGCTGGCACACGCGCAACGCGCCCGCCAGAGCGTGCGAGGACTCAATCGCCGGGATAATACCCTCGGTGCGGCAGAGCAGACGCAGAGCGTCCATCGCCTCGGTGTCAGTCACCGGCTCGTAGGTCACGCGACCAATATCGGACAGGTAGGAGTGCTCAGGACCCACGCCCGGGTAATCCAGACCAGCAGAAATCGAATGGGACTCAATGGTCTGGCCGTCCTCATCCTGCATCAGGTAGGTCATCGCGCCGTGCAGCATGCCCGGGCGGCCCAGAGTAATGGTCGCCGCGTGACGGCCGGTCTCCACGCCGTCGCCGCCAGCCTCAAAACCGTAAATCTCAACCGAAGCATCATCCAAGAACGCGTGGAACAGACCAATCGCGTTCGAACCGCCACCCACGCAGGCAGCAATACCATCGGGCAGGCGGCCAGTCTCAGCAAGAATCTGCTCGCGCGCCTCAGAACCAATAGCGTCGTGGAAGAAACGCACCATCGCCGGGAACGGGTGCGCACCCGCAGCGGTACCCAGCAGGTAGTGGGTGTTCTCAACGTTCGAAACCCAGTCGCGCAGCGCCTCATTAATGGCGTCCTTGAGGGTGCGGGAACCGTTCTGAACCGCAATCACCTTCGCGCCCAGCAGCTGCATACGAGCCACGTTCAGAGACTGACGCTCAGTGTCTTCCTCACCCATGTAGACCACGCACTCCATACCGAAGAGCGCAGCCGCGGTCGCAGTCGCAACACCGTGCTGACCCGCACCGGTCTCAGCAATCAGACGGGTCTTGCCCATACGCTTAGCCAGCAGAGCCTGACCAATCACGTTATTAATCTTGTGGCTACCCGTGTGGTTCAGGTCCTCACGCTTGAGGAACACACGCGCACCAGCATGCTCAGAGAACTTCGGAACCTCAGTCAGCAGCGACGGACGGTTCGAATACTCAGCAGAAAGCCGCTGGAACTCAGCAATGAACTCGGGATCGTTCTTCGCCTCGTTAAAGGTTGCCTCCAGCTCATCCATGGCGGCAATCAGCGACTCGGGCATCCACCGCCCGCCGTACTCACCAAAATAGGGGCCGGGGGCATTCTTCAACGACTCGCCGTTGAGGAAAGCATCTGCCAGGTTCTCGCTCATCACTATTCCTTCCCTGGATGGTTGCCGCCGGATGCACGCCGCGGGTAGGGCGGGGCATCAGGCCTGATTATAGCGAAACACCACGCCAACCGCGAATAGGTGGGCGGTGTTCGCACATATCCCCCTATAGTACCCGGGCGCAGGCGGTGACCTGTACCCCGGAGTGCACATGACCATTCCTAGGACATGTGACGTTCGCCGGGGTGGGTGTGCGGCGGACTACAGCAGCTCGCGCAGCTCCTCCATCTGCTGAGAAAGCACCGTCGACACGCCACCGCGCATCGACACCCCGTACAGGGTCTCCGCAATCTGCATCGTGCGCTTCTGATGCGTCACCACAATCAGCTGCGAACGCTCCCCCAGCTCACCAATCACCTGCAACAGGCGCGACAGGTTGCGGTCATCCAGCGCCGCCTCAACCTCGTCCAGGGCGTAGAACGGCGACGGGCGAGACATATAAATCGCAATCAACAGCGCCAGCGAAGCAAGCGAACGCTCACCGCCAGACAGCAGCGACAGGCGTTTAACCTTCTTACCCGCCGGGCGCGCGTGAATCTCCACGCCCGAATTCAGCGGATCGGACGGGTCGTCCAGCTCCAGGTGGCCCTCACCTCCCGGGAACAGGGTTTCAAAGATGCGGCGGTAGTGGGTGTTAATGTCATCCATCGCGGCGGTGAACACCTCCGCAATGTGGCTGCTGACCTCGTCCATGACCGTGTTCAGGTCGCGGCGGGTCGCCTTCAAATCCTCAATCTGCTGGTTCAGGTAGGCGTGGCGTTCGGACAGCGCCTCGTACTCCTCCAGCGCCAGCGGGTTAATGGCGCCCAGCGCCTCCAGTTCGGCGCGGGTTGCCTTGAGGCGAGCGCGCACGCTCTCGGTGGAGGCTTCGGTAGTCTCTGATGCCGTTTCGGTAGCAGTATTTTCGGAAGCGGAATTTTCGGAGGCAGCATTTTCGGAAGCCTCATCTGCGGGCACGTCAACCGGTAGCTGTTCGGAGTACTCCTCCTCCAGCTGCTCCAGGGTCAAACCGGTCACCAGGCGGGCACGCTCAGCCAGCGCCTGCACGCGCTCCTGCACGCGCGCCGCCTCCGTCTGGGTACGCGCCAGCAGGGTCAGCGCCGCCGCGTGCGCCGCCTGCAAATCCTGCACCTCATCGTTCGTGCTGGTCAGGCCATCCTGGGCGTTCTTCAGGGCGCCGCTCAGCTCGTGCAGCTGCTGCTCACGCTCGCTCACCTGCTCGGCAAGCACCTCACCCAGACGCTGGGCGCGGCGCTCAATCTTTGCCGCCGGTGCTTGCTCCCCCGTGCCCGCCAGGTAGGAATCCTCGCGGGTACGCGCCGACTCGTAGGCGGTGCGCGCTTCGGCTACGGACTCCTCCGCGGCGGTGAGGCGCTCGTTCAGGCGGGCACGCTCATTCTGAATGTTCTGCGCGGAGGCTTCCAGGGACTCCGCCTGGGCGCGGGCGCGGGCATGCTCGGCGCTCGCCACGCCCGCCGCCTTCGCCGCCTCGCGTTCTGCTTCGACCGCCGATTCTGCCGCGGTCTGAGCCTGCTGAACGGCCTGTTCGGCTTCGTCCAGTTCGGCGCGAGTGCGGGTCACGACCTGGGAGGCAGCGCGGTATGCGGCGGCAAGTTCCAGGGGGCTGGCACCCTCAGCCGGGTAGAGCAGGCTGTAGCGGGTGTGCTCGGCGCCTGCGGGGTCAAAAATACGCCACATAGTGCGCTGACCTGCGAGGTTATTCTCTGCGAGCAGGTGCAGGGCCTGCTCTGCGGAGGCGGCATCCGGCGCGAACAGCACGCCCGCCAGGCGCTCACCCAGCGCCGCGGTGACGCGCGCCAGGGCGTGCTCGTCGATACCGGCGAGTGCGGCGGCGTCCTCGCTGAGCGGTTCAATCATCTCGGTGGCGGGGCGGATACCCAGCTCATGCAGCTCGGCGGTGCAGGATTCGGGCAGGGTGGTTTCGGGCAGTTCTGTTGAAAGTTCCTTCGCGGCAGATTCGTTCCTTTCGTCCCCCTTATCACCGCGCAGGTGCGACACCTCGGCGCCCTCAACCGGCACGCTCAACGCCGCGGTCGCCAGCGAGGTCAGCGCAGCAGACGCCGCACGCGCATACTCGGGGTCAATCTGCACGGCATCCAGCACGCGCGGCAGGCTCGCGCCTTCGCTCGAAGAATCCATGAGCTCGCCGGTCTCGGGATCGAACACCGCCTCAGCAGATTCAGTGTCCAGTTCGGCGGGCGCCTCTCCCAGGCTCTGGCCCAGCGCCTCACGCAGAGTTGCGGCACGCTCGGCCGCCGCCGCGTAGGCGCGGGTCGCCTCCACCGCGGCGGCGCGGGCGGTATCCAGCTGGGCCTGCGCTCGGGCACGAGACTGCGCCGCCTCACCCGAGGCGCGCTCAGTCTGCGCCACCTCGGACGCCGCCTTCTCAACGTTCTTCAGCGCCGCATCGTAGCGCTCCTCAAAGCTGGCGTAGCTTTCCACCGCGCGCTCTGCCTCTTCGCGGCGTTCTTCCAGCAGTTCCAGGGCGCGTTCGTATCCGGCGCGGGCGGCGGCGGTCGCCTCGGTCAGTTCCACGCGGTAGGTGCGCACGCGCTCGGCGGCGATGGACTGCACGGTGCGCACGCGCGCGGCGGACTCGCGCAGAGTCGACACAGCCTTCTGGCAGGCGGTGACCTCGGCGTTCAGGCGGTTCTGCTCCTGCTGATGCTTCGCGGACGCGGCGCGCGCCGCCTCCAGCTGTTCTTTCAGGGTTTCGGCGCGGCGGGTACCTTCCGCCTCGGAGGCGAGTGCCTGCGCCTGCTCAGCCTGCAGAACACCCAGCTGACGAGCCAAAAGCACCGCCTCCAGCTGACGAATGCGCGTCTGCAGCTGGCGCGCGGTCGCGGCGGATTCTGCCTGCTCGCTCAGCGGCTGCAGCTGCGAATCCAGCTCGGCAACCAGGTCACTCAGGCGGGTAACGTTCGATGCCACAGATTCCAGCTTGCGGCTGGTCTTCTCCTGGCGGCGGCGGTACTTGACCACGCCCGCCGCCTGCTCGATCATGTCGCGGCGCTGCTGCGCGGTGGCGTGCAGGACCGCATCCAGCTGTCCCTGGCCGACGAGCACGTGCATCTGCTGGCCCAGACCCGCCTCCGAGAGCAGGTCCTGAATATCGGATAGGCGCGCCGGGGAGCCGTTAATCTCGTACTCGCTGCCGCCGGAGCGGAACATGGTGCGCGAAATCTGCACCCGATCAGCGGGAATGCTGAGGGTGCCGTCAGAATTATCGAAAGTCAGGGTGACCTTGGCACGACCCAGGGGTGCACGCTGGGCACCGTCGCCCGAACCTGCTTCACCGGAGCACCACCGCGTTAATGCCGGGGGTGAACTCAAAAGTGGTTGCGGAGGCGAAAGACTTGAACCCGCGCAGGGTCAGCGACATCAGGTGCACAAGGGGCCTTTCTGCAGAAGAACTGGTGTGTGCCGGGCACGTTCTGTGGTGCGTGGCGGCATCCCTCTAGTGTACGCGGTGCGGCGGGCGGGCGGCGTGAACGTGCACGGGGTGAAGAGGGTTCAAAGTTCCTCATTGTGCATCATCTTACGCGCGGGGTGAACGGACGCGTTCATATTGGGTCTACGGATACGGGTTCGCCCGGTCGGTGCGGTAGATTGGAATGAGCATCACGAATTCTGCGGGGCCGCTGTTCGCATCCCCGCGTTTTTCTATGTATCCCACTGACTTCTATTTTCAAGGGCCACACCATTGTTGAATGCATCCGCCGATAAGGTCGGCACGAACTCTGACATTCGCCACGCTAATGCAGCTCTGCTGTCTATTACCCATGAGCTGCCTCCGGAGGTCGTCACGAGCGACTACTTCGATGAGCAGCTGGCCCAAACCTATAAGCGTCTGCGCATGCCGAAGGGCCTGCTGGAGCGCCTTGCCGGTATTAGCACTCGCCGCGGCTGGGCTGAGGGCCAGACCTTCGAGGACGGCGTGGTTGCCGCAGCCGAGAAGGCTATCGAACAGGCGGGTATTGACCGTTCCCAGATTGGCCTGCTGATTAACGCTTCGGTGACTCGCGATAACTTTGAGCCCGCCGTTTCGGTGGGTGTGCACGACCGCCTGGAACTACCGCGTCACGCCCTGAACTTCGATATTACGAACGCCTGCCTGGGCTTCGTGAACGCGATGACTGTCGCCTCCACCATGATTGATGCGGGTGCTATCGACTACGCCCTGATTGTGGCTGGCGAGGACCCCTCCCCGTGGCACCGTACCGCGGTGCGCATCCTGAACAACCCCGATTCGACCCGCGAGGATGTGCTGGCTCAGTTCGCGACCCTGACCCTCGGTTCGGGTGCGGCGGCGGCTGTGATTGGTCGCGCTGACCGCCACCCGGAGGGTCACCGCATCGTCGGTTCGGTGTCCCGCGCGGGCACTGAGCACCGTAACCTCTGCATCGGTGGCGAGGCGGATCAGGGCATGAACACTGACGCCGAGGGCCTGCTTAAGCACGGCCTGGAGCTGGTGGCGCAGGCGTGGGAGCAGGCGCATCAGGACGGCTGGGAGTGGAACGATATGACCTCCTACGTGACCCATCAGATTTCTAACGCCCACACGAACGCCATTATTGAGGCGGTCGGTATTGAGCGTGAGCGCATCCCTATGACTTTCCCGAAGTGGGGTAATGTGGCTGCGGCGGCTCTGCCGATGACTCTCGCCGAGTGCGCGCCGACCTACACGGAAGGCGACCGTATTCTGTGCATGGGTGTGGGTTCTGGTCTGAACACTGCCCTGCTTGAGATTCAGTGGTAACCCGTTAGCCAGCAGCCGTTAGCCGGCACCCCGTTAGCTTTTGCGGTAGACATTCACCGATTCGATCCGGAAGGATTCCCAGCATGCGCCATTTGAACTTCCCTAAGGCTCAGCCCCCGTATAACCCGGAGGAATGGGCGGGCGTGAACCCGCGCTACTCCCATCTTCTGGAGGTGCCCACCTCCGCCCCCATTGAGCAGCGGGCGCAGCAGGCTGGCGCGCGCCGCTGGCACTACCTGGATAACCTTCCGGTGCTGGTCGAGCAGGGTTTGGAGCCGATTGGCACGATCCTGTGCGTGCACGGTAACCCGACCTGGTCGTACCTGTGGCGTACCGTGCTGGATGCGGGTGTGAATGAGCGCGCCCCGTGGCGTGTGGTTGCGGTTGATCAGATTGATATGGGTTATTCGGAGCGCACCCACCTGGATTTGGAGGGTGAGCGCCGCTCCCTGACCGACCGTATCGCTGACCTGGGTGATTTCACGAAGGCGCTGGGCCTGGATGAGACCGATAAGCCGGTCGTGACTCTCGCCCATGACTGGGGTGGGCTGGTGTCCTTTGGCTGGGCGCTGGAGCATCGTGAGATTCTTTCGGGCGTGATGCTGACGAACACCGCGGTCTACCATGACGGTATTGAGAATATCCCTGCTGCCCTGCGCCTGGCGTTGGGTGTGCACGAGTGGGGTACTCACGATTCGACCGCGTTTATTGATGTGACCTTGGGTTTGGCTCAGAATGAGGGCCGCCTGCCCGCGCCGGGTTCTGTCGGTGCCGGGGCGCTTGATGGTGCCCTGCCGCAGCCGGTGGGTCAGCAGCCCAAGCGCCTGTACCCGAGCCCTCTGAACGAGGCGATTTACCGTACGTACCGTGCGCCGTACGCTCATTCGGCGTGGCGTGAGGGTGTGCGTAATTTTGTGGGCGATATTCCGACCGGCACCGATATTCCTTCCTATACGCCGATGCAGCGTATTGCCGAGCAGATCCGTGACCTGGATGTGCCCGCGTTCTTCCAGTGGGGCACGAAGGACCCGGTGTTCCAGCGCCGCTACCTGTTCGACCTGATGGAGCGCATGCCGCAGGCGAAGGTGCACCGCTACGAGAAGGCCTCGCACCTGGTCATTGAGGATTACGATATTGCCTCCCCCATGATTTCGTGGCTTGCGCAGACTTTCGGCACGCTGGAGGACGGCATGCTGGTTCCGGCGCGTAATGCGGAGGCGGAGCATCGTGCCGCCCGCGCGCGCCGCCACGGTCTTACTGCCGGCGAGGGCGCTACCGCTGAGGGCGCTGTTCCCGCGGCGTTCCGCCCCATGCTCGCAGCCCTCACCGAACGCGCCAATGACGCCTCCACCGCCGTGGTGGACATGGACCCCAAGGGCGACGGCACCTCCGTTTCTGTGACCCTGACCTGGGCTGAGCTGAACCAGCAGGTCAATGCCGCTGCGACCCGCCTGCACGCCCTGGGTGTGCGTCCGGGCGACCGCGTGAACCTGATGGTGCCTCCGGGTGCCCGCCTGACCACCCTGATTTACGCCTGCATGAAGCTGGGCGCTGTCATTGTGGTGGCTGATACCGGTCTGGGTATTCCGGGTCTGACTCGCGCGTTGAAGGGCGCTAACCCGAGCTTCCTGGTGGGTATTCCCGCCGCGCTCAGTGCCGCCCGTACCCTGCTGTGGCCGGGTGTGCGTATTTCTGTGGAGCCGCTGGGTTCGGTGCAGGAGAAGCTGTTGGGCGTTGCCGGTTCGGTGTTTACCGCGCCCGCCGCTGACGGTACTCCGGGTGCGCCGGTGCCCACCCCGACCGTGGTGGAGTTCCCCTCCCCCGTGCCGGATGCTGATGCGGCGGTGCTGTACACCTCCGGTTCGACCGGCCCGGCTAAGGGTGTGGTGTACACGCAGCGTCAGCTGGCGGGTATGCGCGACGCCATTGCGAATACGTACGGTTTTGCGCCCGGTAGCGGCCTGGTGGCTGGCTTCGCGCCGTTTGCGCTGTTGGGCCCGGCGCTGGGTGCTACCAGCGTGACCCCGACGATGGATGTGACCCGCCCGAAGACTCTGACGGCTTCTGCTTTGGCATCGGCTGCGGCGGCTATTGATGCGTCGGTCGTATTTGCGTCCCCCGCCGCCCTGGTGAATGTGGTGGCGACCGCCGATGAGCTGAACGCTGAGCAGCGTGCGGCGTTGGCTAAGGTTCAGACCGTGCTGAGTGCTGGCGCACCGATTCCCGTGCCGCTACTGGAGGCGCTCTCCGCCCTGGTGCCGAACGCCTCCCTACACACCCCGTACGGCATGACCGAGGGTCTGCCGGTGACCGATGTGTCTTTCGAGATGATTCGCCAGGCGATTGCTGAGGGTACCCCGAATGCTGCCGGTGAGGTGCTTGACCCGTTCGCCCGTGACGGCGTGTGCGTTGGTTTCGCGGTGTACGGTGCGGCGGTGGCTATTGCGCCTCTGCTGCAGGACGGTTCGGTGGCGGATGAGCTGACCCATGAGCCGGGTGTGACCGGTGAGATTCTGGTGTCGGCGCCGCATGTGAAGGACCGCTACGACACCCTGTGGGTGACTGAAGAGCAGTCCATTAGCACTCCGGGTTGGCATCATACCGGTGACGTCGGCCACTTGGACGCTTCGGGTCGCCTGTGGGTTGAGGGCCGCCTCGCCCACGTGCTGCTGACCTCCCAGGGTGTGCTGACTCCGGTTGCGGCTGAGCAGTCCGCCGAGTCCCTGCCCGAGGTGCGCCGCGCCGCCCTGGTCGCGGTGGGTCCTGCAGGTACTGCCGCCCCGGTGCTGGTCATTGAGGCGTCCGCAAATACTGCCGCGTTGGAGGCGCGCCAGTCAGCATCGGGCCTCAAGCGTGCCCTGCTCGATCGCGTGCCCGGCGCTCGCCGCTTCCCCATTGCGGAGGGTGTGGCGCCCTTCGAGCTCTCGCAGCTGGTGCGTCAGAAGGTTGCCGAGGATACCGGTGTGGAACTTGCCGCGGTGCTGGTGGTGCACGAGCATCCGACTGATATTCGCCATAATTCGAAGATTGACCGCCCCGCCCTGGGTGAGTGGGCGTCGAAGGTCCTTGCGGGGGCGTAAGCACCTGCCGGATCCCTAAGTCTAAGGAGTATGATGTCCCCTCATTCTTCGCGTGAGTCCTCTTCCCACGAGCCCGCACCCCGTTTGTCTGCGTCCCGGCTGTCGACCTCGCACGCGGTGACTTCCCCGACGGCGCGGTTCCGCAAGCCGGCGCAGCCGCTGGCGGCACGCTACACCGACCCCGCCCCGCGTTCGTTGCGCCCGGTTGAGGAGCCTGATTTCGCGCCGCGTATTGGCGAGCGCATCCTCTTTACCGGTGCGAGCGGCCTGCTGGGTCGTGAGAGCGTTCTGGCGTTGCTGCGTGCCGGTTATGATGTGCGCGTTTTTCAGCGTGGCGATTCGGGTATTGCGGCGCTTCTGCCTGATTCGATTCGCCCGCGTTTTGAGCAGGTGCGCGGCGATATTACGAACGCGCAGGCTGTGGATCTGGCGATGACCGGCGTGAACGGCGTGGTGCATGCCGCGGCGAAGGTTTCGGTCAGCGGCGAGTGGGCTGACTATGAGCGCATCAACATTGAGGGTACCTGCACCCTGTTGCAGGCGGCGCTGAACCATTCGGTGGGTTCGTTCCTGTACATTTCCTCGCCGTCGGTGGCTCATGCCGGTGCGGCGATTGTGGGTGACGGTGCCGGCGTGGCGTCCCCGGAGCATGCGCGCGGTAACTATGCGCGTTCGAAGGCTGCCGCTGAGCTTCTGGCTCTGGAGGCGAACGGCACTGCCCTGCCCGGTAGCGGGGTTTTGCGCGTGGGTGCGTTGCGTCCTCACCTGATGTGGGGTCCGGGCGATACCCAGCTGGTCGAGCGCATTCTGGAGCGTTCCGCCGCGGGCCGTCTGCCGCTGCTCTCCGGCGGTACGGGCCTGATTGACACGCTACGCTCTACATTGATAACGCCGCGGACGCCGTGGTGCGTGGCTATCAGCGCCTCGACGCTTTTGCGGGCAAGGCGCTGGTGGTGACGAACGGCCAGCCGCGCACTATCGCTGAGCTATTGGGCGGTTTCTGTGAAGCGGTGGGCGTTCCCGCCCCGCGCTTCTCGGTTCCGGCGAAGGTTGCGGCTCTGGCTGGTAAGGTCATTGAGCGCGTGTGGGAGCATCTGCCGAAGAACGTGACCGCCGGCGATGAGCCGCCGATGACGGAGTTCCTCGCCGAGCAGCTGTCGACCGCGCACTGGTTTGATCAGCGCCGCACCCGTGAGCTTCTGCAGTGGGAGCCCGCCGTATCGATTGAGGAAGGCTACGAGCGTCTGGGCTTGTTCTACGGGGACAGGTACAAGCGATAGGTACAGCCGCCAGTTGCTTCTTATCGGGGTGGCTTTCGGGTTGACTCCCCCCACCCCCGGTTTATACAACTGAGGTTTAAACGAATGACGGCGTAGCTACATCCCCCGTACGGGAGGAACGTAGCTACGCCGTCATTTTTGCGCCGGAGCGTCTATCTAGCGTGATGCTTTATGGAGCTTTTACCTAGCCCGCGCTTTTACCTAGCGGGAGCGCGGCGCCCGCTGGCAGTGCGGGCAACGGTAGGATGAGCGGTTCTGAAACGGCTCGCGCACCATCAGGGAGGTGCGGCCCGCCTCCGCGCAACGGTGGCAGGGCTCCCCGGCCCGGCCGTAGGCGTTCAGCGAGCGCTCGAAGTAGCCAGACTCCCCCAGCACGTTCACGTACAGGGCGTCGAAGCTCGTGCCGCCCGCCGCCAGGGACTCGCACAGCACCTGCGTGACCGCCTCCAGCAGTTCGCGGGTTTGGGCGGCGCTCAGCGTGCGTGCGGGCTTCGCGTAGTGCAGCCGCGCACGCCACAGCGCCTCATCGGCGTAGATATTACCCACGCCGGAGATCACCGACTGATCCAGCAGCACCTTCTTAATGCCGCTGGAGGTGCGCAAGAACTTGCGACGCACCGCCGCGGGGTCGAAGAATTCGTCCAGCGGGTCGCGGGCAATGTGCTTGACCGCCTCCGGCACGAGAAAACGCTCGGGTACTTCACCCGCCGCTGCTTCACCCGCCGCTGCTTTATTCGTTGCAACCGCCGCGGGTACGTCCGGTACCAGCGGGCTGAGGAACATGCCGCCGAAGATGCGCTGATCCACGAAGAGCAACCGCTGCCTGGTGCTTGCCCGGTTGGCGCTCGCCGCAGCGCTGGTAGCTCCCGCAGCTCCTAGTTCGAGCGCCACGCGCAGGTGCCGCGGCTGCTCATCAAAGGCCGCGCGAGCCTCCGAATCACTACCGGAAACTCCGCCCGGCTCATCACGCACGAGCAGCTGACCGCTCATGCCCAGATGCACCACGAGCGCCTCGTAGGCAAGCGTGCCGTCCGCCTCGCTCAGGGTCAGCCACAGGTACTTGCCGCGGCGGTAGGCACCGCGCAGCGCCCTGCCGGTGAGTGCCGCCTCAAAGTGTGCGGGACCGGGCAGGTGCCTGCGCAGCGAACGGGCATCGACCACGCGCACCGCCTGCACGGGCCGACCCAACGAATGGTCGGCTAGACCTGCGCGAACGGTTTCCACCTCGGGCAGTTCGGGCATGGTTCCCTCCAATCAGCGGGGCTGCAGAATCAAGA
>QWCW01000953.1_pt1 | contig 16624 bp, 6 predicted proteins | sample 1972691 | NCBI WGS metagenome assembly QWCW01 (sample SAMN09866698, study PRJNA288562) | Human oral metagenome isolate pre2_saliva, whole genome shotgun sequencing... | reverse complement strand
AGCGTCCTCCATAACCTGGCCAACCTGCGCAAACTGCTTCACAAAACGCGGCACGCGACCGGAACGAACACCCATCATGTCCTGCCACACCAGCACCTGGCCGGTCGTCACATTCGAGGCACCAATACCGATGGTCGGCACCGCGCCCACCGCCTCATCCACACGGCGTGCGGTATCGGTAGTCACCATCTCCATGAGCACGCAGAACGCACCAGCCTCAGCCAGCGCCACCGCATCCTCACGAACACGCTCGGCAGCCTCGCCACGACCCTGCACGCGGAAACCACCCAGGGCATGCTCCGACTGCGGGGTGAAACCAACATGCGCCACCACCGGAATACCGGTACGCACCAGGGCACGAACCCACTCGGTCATCGAAGCATCCGCCTCAATCTTGACCGCGTGCGCGCCGCCCTCCTTCATGAGGCGAACCGCGCTCGCAACCGCCTGCTGCGGCGACTGCTCATAAGAACCAAACGGCAAATCGGCAACCACCATGGCGCGGGATGCACCGCGAGAAACCGCCGCAACCATCGGAATCATCTCATCCAGGGTAATGGTCAGGGTCGACTCGTAACCGAGCACCACGTTTGCCGCAGAATCGCCCACCAGCAGCATCTCGATACCGGCGCGGTCAAAGACCTGCGCGGTCAGAGCGTCATAGCAGGTCAGCATGGAGAACTTCTGCCCGGTCGCCTTAGCCTGCGCCAGGTGAACGGTACGCACCTTCTTGACGGCATCCAGGTCAAAAGGCTTCGCAGCAGAAGCAGTCGCGGGAGCATCCGCGGAGGTAACGGCAGGCTGTGCCGCGTAGGGCGAAGAGATCTCGGAAGAACGCTCAGTAGTCATGCTGACTATTCTAACCCTGCACGGCTCCAACCGGGCGTACCGCTCACCACGAGGGAACTGTCCCTAGTTCCAGATGAGGTTAATGTAGTAGGTCGGGAACGACGCAGCAGCGTTCTTATTCATCAGCTCCGGAATGGCGAGGGACGCATCCTCAAACTCACGCGGCAAATCGCGCTGAATGAGTGCCTGCTGCACCAGGGCATCCCAGTAGACCTGGGTGACCGAGTAGGTGCAGACTTCCTTCACGACGTCCTCCGCGTAGGACTCCCACGCCTTACGCGCCACATCATCAGAGCCGAAGAAACCCTCATAACCCTGAGACAGACCCGTATCGCAGGCGCTCACCGCGTTCTTCGAGTACTGCAACCAGTAGCTGCGGCTCAGCTCATCCGAAGTGTTGAACGTAAACGCCTCATAGTCAGCCTTCAGCAGGGCATAGGACGCCTGGATGGAACCGGCAAGCGGAGCGTGCGAGGAGAAGACAATAACGTCCAGAAGAGCGGCAATGTACTCCATCTGCGCCTTCTCGTACGCAATGCCGGAAGGCTGAACCGGACCCGAATGCATCTGCACCAGGCCCTCCACAGCGTTGATGAAACGCTGAACATCATTGGTTGCCTTCACCATCAGATTCAGCAGACGCTGAACACGCTGATAATCCTCAGAAATCTGCGAGAACAGACCGTAAGGCAGGATGCCGCGCTCCGAAGCTGCCGCCGCCAGAACCTGGCTCGTCAGACGCTGGCTTTCCCCCTCAGCCTTCGCCACGCTCAGCAGTAGGGCACCGCAATAGGCCAGGGCACGGCGATCCACGAGCTGAGGCTGCTGCTGATGCAGCGGCAGAAGACGCTCGTGAATCTGACGGAAAATCGCGCTCTGCGCCAGAGCCTTCTTACCCAGCTCCTCAGTCTTTAGCAGCACGGTATCTGCCGAGAAATCACGCGGCACAAAACGGCGCGCGTCCTCAGCGGTAAACGGCGAATAGGGGCGACCCATCAGCGGCTGCAACAGCGACATCGTGGTAAACAGCGAAAAACGAGCCGACACCGGGTACAGCGAATCCGGGTAGTTCGGCGCATCCACCGCGTTCACACGCTCCGTGCACAGCGTCAGCCAGGTCTGCTCCACCGCCCGATCAGACCTAATGCCAAGACCCATACCCAGGATGCCCTCGCCGAACGCCTCCGAAGGGAGCTTGCCGGGGTTCATCTGACGCACCTGCATCTGCGCCAACGCCAGCTCCACCGTATAGTTCGCGCGGCGCTTCTTGCCCGCCTCATCAAGATGCTGGAACGGACGCATACCCGCGATCTTCTGAGCGCGTGCCTGCGTGTGCAGCTCCTTGCTCATCGCGAACTGCTGCGGGTTACGCTGCATCATCTTAGACACTTCGTACGCGCTCTTACGGTTCAGCTTCTCACGGCGCTGGGCACCCTCAGCCGACAGCGCATCGTACTTGCCGCGGGTTGCGTGCACATACCAGGCACGAATCAGCTGAAGCGGCAGGAAGAAGAACGCGAACTTCCACGACCACGTAAACAGAAGAATCGGAATGACCGCAATCGAGCCCACACGACCCGTATAACCGAGCCAAATAAGCTCCACAAACGCACCCACCAGCGCAAAGAGCGCCACGGTGCGAGTCCTAAACGCCACGCGGGAGGGGCGGTCCAGCAGGTAGGTCGTGCCGCCAGACTTGCTGTTCCTCATGACCAGCGGGCCAAACGCCGCAATCGCCATAATGCACGCTAGGTAAACAACGCAGAAAACAACCGGTGCCGCAATGAGTAGCAGCCACTCTAAACCGGTGGGGTCGGCAGCCACGATGCTGGTCGCCAACGGAAGCTGCGCCAGCGGAAGCTGTACGGTCGAGGGAAGAAGAATGGAATGTAGCATACCCCCATTATCGCAAGGCGACCCCGACCACGCCCCGCGAACCGTCATCTGCTAGGTATCTGAACAAAGCCTAGACCCGCACCGCAGAAAGCGGGGGAGCGGCCCCGGTACCGCCCAGAATCTGAGCTACCGCGGCACACGAAAAGAGAATTTACACAAACGAAACCTCCCACCCACCCGCCACACAGCAGAACCCGATAGGCTAGATAACAACAGGACACACGCCGGGGCAAGGAGGCGCCAGCACCGCTGGTACGCAACCCGCCGCAACCCCCCTGGAACCCCAAGGGGACATGCAGGACCTTCCGCAACAGGGTCTTCCTCACCTCGGCAGCAAATTTAGCGCGTCTCCGCCACCCACAGACGGGTACCACGCGGATGCGCGCCCGCACCGAGAGGGCAACTCATGGACCGTCAACAGGAATTCGTACTGCGCACCATCGAAGAGCGCGACATCCGCTTCATCCGCCTCTGGTTCACCGACGTGGTCGGCACCCTCAAATCCGTGGCGCTCGCACCGGCTGAAGTAGAAAGCGCCTTCGATGAGGGCCTGGGCTTTGACGGCTCCTCGATTGAGGGTTTCTCCCGCATCTACGAATCCGACATGCTGCTGCAGCCGGACCCCTCCACCTTCCAGATTCTGCCCTGGCGCGGCGAGGAAGACTACACCTCCCGCATGTTCTGTGACGTGCTCACCCCCGACGGCGAGATTAGCGCCTCCGACACCCGCGGCGTGCTCAAGCGCGTGCTCAACAAGGCTGCGGAGATGGGCTTCACCTGCTACACCTCGCCCGAAATTGAGTTCTACCTGCTCGAATCCTCCAAGCTCGGCGCCGACGGGTTCCCCGTGCCCGTGGATCACGAATCCTACTTCGACCACACCCCCGGCGGCATCGTGCAGGACTTCCGCCGCAAGGCAGTGACCATGCTCGAAGAAGTCGGCATCTCCGTCGAATTCAGCCACCACGAAACCGGCCCCGGCCAGAACGAAATCGACCTGCGCCACGCCGACGCCCTGCAGACCGCAGACAACGTCATGACCTTCCGCACCGTCATCAAGGAAGTCGCCTACTCGCTCGGCATGTACGCAACCTTCATGCCCAAGCCCTTCACCAAGTACGCCGGCAGCGGCATGCACACCCACTTCTCCCTCTTCGAAGGCGACACCAACGCATTCTTCGAAGCCGGCGCCGAATACCAGCTGTCCAAGACCGCACGTCACTTCATCGCCGGTGTGCTCAAGCACGCCCCCGAATTTACCTCGGTCACCAACCAGTTCATCAACTCCTACAAGCGCCTCTGGGGCGGCGGCGAGGCACCCTCCTACGTCTCCTGGGGCCACAACAACCGCTCCGCACTCGTGCGCGTGCCCCTGTACAAGCCGAACAAGATGCAGTCCGCACGCATCGAGTACCGCGGCCTGGACTCGGCATCGAACCCGTACCTCGCCTACGCGGTGATTCTTGCCGCCGGCCTGAAGGGCATCGAAAACGAGTACCCGCTCATGCCCGCCGTGACCGAAGACCTCGCCGCCATGACCAACGCCGAACGCCGCGCCATGGGCTACAACCCGCTGCCCGCCTCCCTGCGTGAAGCCATTAATATCACCGAGGAATCTGAGTTCATGGCGGAGGTTCTGGGCGAGCAGGTCTTTGAGCAGTTCCTGCGCAATAAGCGCGCCGACTGGGACCAGTACCAGGCTCAGGTGACCCCCTACGAGCTCAAGCACAACCTCGGAATCCTCTAATCGCTGGATTCTTTAGCCTCCTCGCATGATGAGTGACCGCTGACAGCCTCAGGGCGGTACCCGCCACCGGTAACACGCCGGCGGGTACCGCCCACAGGTGTATCAGCATCGCTTTTTATCCCGCCGAAATTTATACTCTCTACCCACGGTTCTACCCACAGTTCTCACGCTATGACTGACAGCTCTCACTACCCGGCCACCGGGCTCATCCGCATTGTTGACCCCGCCAAAGAACCCAATCCGCTGACCGATATCGCCCCCGATGCGCTCGACGACGAACAGCGCGCCGAAGCCGAACGCAAAGCACAGCTGCGCCTGCACACCCGCATGATTGCCACCGGTTTTCACGACCCGTCCAAAGCGGAACGCTGGCTCAACGCGCCCGAACTGCAGCGTGTCTCGCAGGATGCGCTCTTTGCCGGGCTGCGCCTCGCACCCTCACCGGATATTGCCTTGCCAGCCCTCGTGCGCCTCATCGAAAAGCACCCGGCGGTCGCCGAGCGCGCCAACCGCGGCGAGGAAGAATTCGGCATGTACCGCCTGCTCGGTGCATCCCAGGCGATTGGTGATTTCCTCTACCGCCGCCCCGAGCTCATTGACCCGCTCTTCGATACGCAGGTGTACCCCGCCGAGAGCGCGCTGATTCGCTCCCAGCACCCGGCGTCGATTCTGCCGGAGACCGACGGGGAATTCCTGACCCCCATCGCTCCGCTGGATACCCCCTACCGCCGCGATATCCTCACCGCCCTCGGCGCCGACCCCCACGCGGAGCGTCCGCGCGCTGCCGCCGAGCAGACCGGCAAGGACGGCTACGTGACCCTGCGCGTCGCCTACCGCGCCGCCCTGGCGCGCATCGCCCTGCTCGACGTGTGCTGCGAAGACCCGGTCGAAATGATGCCCACCATCGGTCGTCATCTCGCCGATTTGGCTGCCGCCGCGCTGGAGGGTGCGCTCGCCATCGCCCGCACCGAAGTCGCGGAGGGGCTGGGCCCCGGCCTGGCGGCTCCTCGCCGCGGCGAAGCCGTAGACGCCCTAGACTTGGCGATTATCGGCATGGGTAAATGCGGTGCCCGCGAGCTGAACTACATCTCTGACGTTGATGTGGTGTACGTGGTTGCGCCCGTGGAACCCGCCGCCGCTGGCGCCGCGCCTCATACCGAGGCAGAGGGGGCGAGCGCCCCGCTCAAGCTCACCGAGAACGAATGTTCCACCATCGGCACGGAACTCGTGCACGCCCTCACCCGCGCCATCATGGGCCCCGCACCCGAACCCGCCCTCTGGGAGGTCGACGCGAACCTGCGCCCCGAAGGTAAGGACGGCCCGCTCGTTCGCACCGTCGAATCCTACGTTCAGTACTACAAGCGCTGGGCAGAAAACTGGGAGTTCCAGGCGCTGCTCAAGGCGCGCCCCATCGCCGGTTCGGCGCAGCTGGGCGCCCGCTACGCCCGCGCCATTGACCCCTTCGTGTGGGAGTCCGCCGCCCGTGAATCCTTCGTGGAATCCGTACAGGCGATGCGCGCCCGCGTGACCGACAACATTCCCTCACACCAGGTAGACCGCCAGATCAAGCTGGGCCCGGGCGGCCTGCGCGATATTGAGTTCACCGTGCAGCTGCTACAGCTCGTGCACGGTCGAACCGACCCCGCCGTGCGCACCAAATCTACCGTGGACTCCCTCGCGGCACTGACCGCCGTCAGCTACATTAGCCGCACCGACGCCGAAGCGTTCAGCCGCGACTACAAGAAGCTACGCGTGCTGGAGCACCGCATCCAGCTGCAGCAGCTGCGCCGCACCCACCTGATGCCCGAGAAGGACGCCGAACAGCGCGCCCTCGCCCGCTCAATCCTCTCCCCGGAACGCAACGGCACGCTCTCCGCCGAGCAGATGCTCAAGGCATGGCAGAAAATTAAACGGAACGTCCGTTCACTGCACGAGCGAATCTTCTTCCGCCCGCTGCTCGCCGCCGTCTCCACGCTCAGTCGCGACGAAGTGGTGCTCAGCGAACAGGCGGCACAGGACCGCCTCGCAGCCCTCGGCTACCGCGACCCGCGCGGCGCCATGCGCCACATCAAGGCACTCACCACGGGACTTTCCCGCAGTGCAGACATTCAGCGGCACCTCATGCCCGTACTACTGGGCTGGTTCGCCCGCGGTGTGGATGCGGACGCCGGTCTGCTCGGATTCCGCATCGTCTCCGAATCGCTCGGCAGTACCAGCTGGTACCTGCGCATGCTCCGCGACTCACCCGCAGCCGCAGAACGCCTCAGCCAGCTACTCTCCAGCTCGCGCCCCATGACCGACCTGCTCGAGGACGCATCCGCCTCCATTGCCTGGCTGGACAAGGTCGCCGACCTCAAACCGCTGGGGGAAGAAGCGCTCGCTTCCGAGATTTCCTCCCTGCTGGCACGCCATGCGGACGCCGCCGAGGCGATGCGCGCCGTGCGCTACCTGCGCCGCCGCGAAACCCTGCGCACCGCCATGGGCTGGACCCTGGGCATCGTCGACGTTGAGGACACCTGCGCCGGTCTTGCCGCCATCGACGAGTGCACGATCGGTGCGGCGCTGCAGATTGCCCTGCGTGAACTCCAAGCGGCACCGGAAGGCGCCGAACCCGCCGAAGCTGAGGCGACAGCGGGGGAGAAGCTGCTCACCCGCATCGCCGTCATCGGCATGGGTCGCCTCGGCGGCGCCGAGAACGGCTTCGGCTCCGACGCGGACGTCATGTTCGTTCACGAACCCCTCGACGGGGCCGACGAAGACGCCGCACAGGAACAGGCGGCACGCATCGTCAATCGCACCCTGACGCTCCTCAAACAGCCCGTCAAACCCGCCATTCGCGCCGAACGGCCCCTCGAAGTGGACGCCGACCTGCGCCCCGAAGGCAAGCAGGGCGCTATCGTGCGCTCGCTGGACTCCTACCGCTCCTACTACGAACGCTGGGCGGAAACCTGGGAGTTCCAGGCGCTCACCCGCGCCCGCCCCATCGCGGGCGACGAGGCGCTAGGCGAGGCTTTCGTGGAGCTCATCGACCCGTACCGCTACCCGGCAACTTTCACGCCCGAACAGGTGCAGCAGATTCGCCGCATGAAAGCGCGCGTTGAAAACGAACGCATGCCACACGGTGCCGACCGCACCCGCCAGCTCAAGCTCGGCCGTGGCGGCCTCTCCGACGTGGAATGGCTAGTCCAGCTCGTACAGCTACGCCACGCGCACGCCGTGCCCGGGCTGCGCACCACCTCCACGTTGAAGGCGCTAAACGCCGCGGTTGAGGCGGGGCTGGTCGAGGCCGCGGACGCTGAAATCCTCAGCGGCGCCTGGCTGCTCGCCACGAAGATCCGCGGCGGCAACGTACTGCGCGGCGTGCGCCAGTCCGACACCCTACCCTCGGGACGCGCCGACCTGGAAGCAATCGCCCGCTGGTGCGGATACCCCGCTGGCAGTGCACGCGCCCTCGAAGAGGACTATCTGCGCCAAACCCGCAACGCCCGCAAGGTCTACGAGCGCCTCTTCTTCGAAGAGCTCTAGAGATTCCAGAAAAACATGAGCCTGGCATATTTGCCGGTGCGGATTTCTGATGCGGATTTCATAGGGGAGGGACGGGGAACCAATTGTGGCTCCCCGCCCCTCTTTTTTTCGTGCCCTATCGAAATTTTTTGTGGGTAACGCTCTCCCGGACCTCACCTCAACCAGAGCCGTATCCACCCCAAAACCCCAAAAATGTGACCGGCACCATGAAAATAAATTTTGCCAGAATGCCCCAAAAATGAGGCAAAATACCCCGTTTTGCCCCGGAAGCACGCGGAACACTGGGTGTCCAACAAGGGATTTGGCAAACACTCAAAAACCCCGTATAGTATTTACCTGTCAGCACGACGGAGCGAAAAAATCCATCGGAATGATTCAAATTGAATACGCTGATATGCGGTTGTAGCTCAGTTGGTAGAGCACCACCTTGCCAAGGTGGATGTCGCGAGTTCAAGTCTCGTCAACCGCTCGTAAGGACTCCAAGAGTTCGAACGCGTTCCCTCGTGGAGCGTATGTCGCAACAAAACAACTGTTTTGTGAGCGCGATTGGCGCAGCGGTAGCGCGCTTCCCTGACACGGAAGAGGTCACTGGTTCGATCCCAGTATCGCGCACAAATGAAGCCCTGATTCTTCGGAATCAGGGCTTTTGTGTTTAACTTTTTAGTTTTGGTTTAGGAGGGATGGTGCCCTCCTTGTTCCTACAGGGGACCCGCCCTCGCTTCGCTTCGGGCACCCTGATGTCACTGCGGAGGACACCATTCCCTCCACTTCGTAAATAAAACACCCAGCCTCAGATTAGTAAGCGCAGGGCTTGTGTGCGCGATACCGGCATAACGAACTTAAAGGGGAGAGGGGCTGTCGCTCTTTCAGTCTTTTGCTGGCTCCGCCAAATAGGTGGGTTGAAATTGCGGCTTAGCGCCGCACCTTCCGAAAGCGACATCAGGGTGCCCGCACGGGCGCTCTCCGCAACGAAGCAAGGAAGAGCGGAGCGTCCGGGCGTGGCGGGTTCCCCTGCAGGAGCGCAGGAAGGGAGCGGCGCGGAAGCCTATACACCTCCAACGTGACCAAATGCTTTGCACACAGTACCCACCTCCGATACCCTAATGGAGGAAATCTACACTCACAGATACACCGCCGTATCACAAAGGAACACCCATGAAATTCCTCAAAGGGCTCGGCATCTTCTTCGCCGTATGCCTCGCCTTCTCCCTCTGGTACGTCATCCTCGGCGCCGCCATCATCGTGCTCATCGTGGGCATTGTCCTGACCATCCGCAAAAACCGGTACTTCGCAACCCCCGAATTCCAGACGCACCGCCAACGCACCGCCACACTCGCCAGCGAATACAACGAAGTCGCCAGCTACGTACACGACATCTATACTCGCGGAATCTACGAACTCGGCGCCTCCACCAACGGCATGTACAGCCACCTCGCCACCGTCGAAGTTCAACAACCCAAAACCTGGCAGACGCTGCTGCGGAAGAAACCCGAAGAACGCCACCCGCACGTCTACAACTCTTCAAAACAGGTCGTCCTCGAAGCCGAACGGGACCCCATCGGCAGCCTCACCAAATACTTCCACATCGAAGCCGACCTGCAAACCCTCAAAGACGTGCAGCGCCTCTCCGACGATATCGCGCGTCTAGAAACCGCCGTCGACAACGTGCGACGCCGCGAAGACGACATGCTCGCACACATCAACCCGCCCCAATTCATCACCAAGCACTATGCCGACGAGTTCTGGGACAAACTCAACGTCTGCCACGTAGGGCTGACCGTGCCATACCCCGTCTATCGCTTCGAATACACCTCAATCAACGGCAAAGAAAACCGCGCCGTCACCGTCACCCTCGACACCCCAACCCTCGACGCGCTCTCCGAAACCCTCGAACGCAAAATACGCTGGGCATGGCCCGAAGGCGGCGAACGCACCCTCCTGACCGCGCAGCTACGCCAACGCATCAAAGAACGCGACAACTACACCTGCCAAAACCCCGGATGCGGCAACTCTATCATGCGTGAACGAATCCTCATCCTCGAGGTCGTTCACAAGGTCCCGCTATCCGAAGGCGGTAACAACGAGCCCGAAAACCTGCAGACCCTCTGCTGGCGTTGCGTGCGCGGACGGAACCTGCGGCTCGCATAAAGCCGCACCTTCCGGAAGCGACATCAGGGTGCCCGCACGGGCGCTCTCCGCAGCGAAGCAAGGAAGAGCGGAGCGCCCGGGTGCGGCGGGTTCCCCTGCAGGAGCGCAGGAAGAGAGCGGCGCGAGGTGCCCAAGAGCTCCTATACCGTGCCCAAGCCAGGGATTTATGTTAAGGCTGAGGTTAAGGGTATTCTTTTGAACGGCGCCGAGTTTCTTTCCAAAGCAAGCAATTCGAGGCTTGCCTGGATTTAGATACCGTCGCGCCGCACACCACCTAATATTTTCCTCATCCTAAAGGGCATACCATGTCTACTTCCCTGACCCGCCGCAAGCTCGTCGCTGGCGCAGCCTGGGCGGCACCGGTCGTCGCAGCCTCGGCAACCATCCCCTCCTACGCGGCATCCGTCGCCGCCACCAACGACTGCATCCTGGCGGCCAACCCGGCGTATAGCATCTCCGGCACCGACGAAGGCGCCAAGACCGTGCAGAGCTTCGCCGTGCCCAACAACGTCTACAAGCTCCGCTTCGAGCTGGTCGGCGGCGCGGGTGGTACCAACAACCGCATGACCCAGGCGGGCTCCGGCGCGAAGGTCACCGGCATCATCCCCGTAACCCCCGGCTCCACCGTGCAGATTATCGCCGCGGCAGGTGGCATTGGTGACGGCTCCCTCACCCCCACCGCCGGTGGTGAAGGATACGGCAACGGCGGCTCCGTACCCGCCTACACCATCCCCGCCAACGTCACTGCGCAGGTCGACGCAAAGTACGCTGACCCGGCAAACTCCAAGAGCCAGGTCTACGCCGCATCCGGTGGCGGCTCCTCCGCACTGCTCATCGACGGCACCGTGGTTGCTGTCGCAGGCGGCGGTGGCGGCGCGGGCATGACCAGCTCCGGCGTGTCCTACGCAGACCCCTGGTACTCCAACCTCGACGGCCAGATCGACGCAGGCGTGGCGGCACTCGGCTCGGACGCGTCCCCGCAGTTTGACGCGGCGGGTAGCGCCTCCGCAGCGGCAGGCTCCAACGGTACTCCCGGCTACGAAATCTACAAGGCTGAACGCACCAAGGTGCTGACCTACAACTCCGGTTCCGGCGGCGCAGCGGGCGTAGGCGGTGCAGGCGGCGCGGCAGGTACCCTGCCGGCAAACGGTCCCATCATCGGCTTCGAGACCACCAACAACCAGGTCCTGTTCAGCCAGTTCGTCGCCGGTAACGCGGGTACCGGTGGCTTCGCAGGCAACGGCGGCGACGGCGCGGGCGCATACTCCTACCAGTTGGACGAGAACCCCTCCAGCGTGCACGAGAAGGGCATCTACGAGGACCGCAGCTGGGATTTGGACGTCTACAACGACGAGGGTGCGTACGCGCAGAACTTCAACGGCTACCAGTCCGTGGTGTCCGGTGGCGGCGGCGCAGGCTACGGTGGCGGTGGTTCCGGCGCGGCGCAGTCCGTCTCCTCGATTGTGCTGACCCAGAAGTGGCTGAACAGCCCGACCGGCGTGCGTCAGGGCATCGGCTACACGATGCAGGGTGGCGCTGGTGGCGCGGGCGGATCGTACATCGCCCCGTCCGTGACTGATGGCTCCATCGTTTCGGCTGAGAACGCGCCTCAGTGGATGCGCGAGCGCGGTAACGGCTCCGTAAAGGTGACCTTCTGCGAGGCTGCTGCCTAACCGTTTCTCACGCTGAGAGGCGGTGTGTGAACGGCAAAGAGCCCCCACACGATTACCTCGTGTGGGGGCTCTTTGCTTGTGCTGCAGGTGCAGCCGTGTTTTCCGGAAGCGCCCTCAGGGTGTCAACCCGGACGCTCTCCGCAGCGAAGCAAGGAGAGGACGGAGCGTCCGGGTGACGGGTGCCCCTGCGTAGGCGCGGAGGAAACATGCGGCGCACCTACACCTGAGTAGGAGCGAGGACGAACACCGCCATCCGCGCAAGCCGCAGACAACCCGCAAGCTCACAATCTAACGCTTGATGGCGTCCAGCGCCTCACGCTGAGCCTTCGCAATGCGCTTCTCAGACACCGTGTAGGCGGTGCCGAGCTCCTGGGCGAAGAAGCTGACGCGCAGCTCCTCAATCATCCAGTTCACGCGGCGGAGCGCATCCGGCACGATGGTGCCTGCCGGTAGCGACTTGACCGCGTTATCGTAGGAGTCCTCCAGGTCCTGCACGGTGAGCATGAGCTGGTTGTCGCGGTGCAGGTTCGGGCCGAGCTTCGTCAGGCGCACCTGGGCGGCCTTGAGATAGCGCGGCAGGTGAACCAGCTGGTCGTATCCGGTTTGTGCGACGAATCCGGGGTAGACCAGGTTCTCCATCTGTGCCTTCACGTCGGAGACGGCGTGCATGGTCGTCAGCGAGGTTGCCTTCTTGATGGCCTTCTTCAGCGCGGTGGCTTCGGAGAGGATTTCGGCGACGAGCTTGGTCACGTCAAAGACCGTCTCGATGAGTTCGGCGCGCACGTGCTCGTAGAGTTCGCTGTATTCGGTGTGCGTGAAGATGGGCGTGTGCGGCACGAGGTGGTCGAGTGCCGCGACGGTGCAATCGCGAATGAGCTCGTCGATGGAGCCGTGCGGGTTCTGTGTGAAGACGATTTTCTCCTTGTGAGAGAGGTGTTCGCTCACGTAGCGTACTGGGGAGGGCACCTGCAGTTGTAGCAGGCGGATGATGCCGCGGCGCTGGGCGTGCAGCTGCTCGGCTTCGGTGGGGAAGATACGCAGACCCACGCTAGTTTCTTCGTCGACGAGAGCAGGGTAGCCGTTGACGGCCTGTGTTGCGATGATGCGCTGTACCTTGCGGGGGATCTCTCCGTTGGGGAACATATCGGCGGGGAAGGTGGTGAGGCCGCTGATTTCGCGCACTCCGCCGGATGCATCTGCGTTGGCAGGAGCACCGGGGTTCTTCGCGCCCTTCTTAGCAGAGGCTGCCGAGCCGCCGGAGTTGTTCGAACCACCCTGCGCGAGCGCAACCATTTTTGCCATGGTGTCGTCGGATGCGCCGAGCGAGTCGGCGAGGGCGCCGCGAATCTCCTTGTGCAGCTGCTGCTGCAGGGCGCGCAGGTCCTTGCCTTCGCCCAGGATCTTGTTGCGGGCGTTGCGCACCTGGAAGCCCATCTTCAGGTGCTCGGGCACGGCGTCCCAGTTGAAGGCTTCGGGTTCGACGACCACGCCGCGCAGGCGGCGCAGCACGAGCGCGAGGGAGGGGAGCAGCTCGTCGGTTGCGGGGGAGTAGTCTTCCTCGAGGGCGGCGCAGGCGGCGCGTGCCACGTCGGGTGCGGGCACGAAGTTGCGGCGAATCGCCTTGGGGAGGGACTTAATGAGCGCGGTGACGAGCTCGTGGCGCAGGCCGGGGATCTGCCAGCGGAACGGTTCGGGGCTCAGCTGGTTGAGGAAGAGGATAGGCACCTGCACAGCCACACCGTCGCGTTTTGCGGCGTCGGTGCGTGCACCTCCCACGCCGGCGGTGGGGGCGTATTCGTAGCGCAGGTCGAGGGTCAGTTCGCCGCTGTCGGTGCGCTGCACCCACTGGCGCGGGAACTGGGAGTCGTCGTAGTCGGCGGCCTCCTCGTTGATGAGCTTCTCGGGGTTGAAGTCCAGGAAGTTGTCGTCTTCGAGACGTGCCTGCTTCCACCACTTGTCGAAGGCGCGCACATCGGTCACGTGGGCGGGGATGCGGGCGTCGTAGAAGGCAAAGAGCACGGAGTCGTCCACGCGCAGGTCGCGGCGGCGCAGGCGTGCCTCAAGTTCTTCGACCTCGGCGAGGGCGCGCTGGTTGCGCAGGTAGAACTTGTGCTGGGTGTGCCACTGGCCTTCGACGAGGGCGGACTGAATGAAGATTTCGCGGGCTGCAGCGGCGTCTACGCGGGCGTACTGCACGGGGCGGTCGGCGTAGATGGTCAGGCCGAAGAGCGTGCCCTTGGCGTAGGCGACTGCCGCGCCGGAGCTGAGGGACCAGTGCGGTTCGGAGTATTGCACGCTGATGAGGTGCTTGCCGACCTCTTCGATCCACTGCGGGTCGATGGAGGCGTTGGTGCGCGCCCACAGGCGGGAGGTTTCGACGAGTTCGGCGGAGAGCACCCAGTCGGGGCTCTTCTTGAACAGACCGGAGCCGGGGAAGATCGCGAACTTGGTGCCGCGTGCGCCGAGGTATTCGCGGGGGCCGCGGGTGCGTCCCTTGGAGTCCTTTTCGCGTTCTTCCTTGACTCCCACGTGCGAGAGCAGGCCGGAGAGCAGGCTCTTGTGGATGTCGACCTCGTGGGCGGAGGCGTTGATGTCGCGTCCGCCGCTGGCGTGAATATTGGCGGTGCGGCCCATTTCGCGCAGCTGGGCGAAGAGGTCCTGCCATTCGCGGATGCGCAGGTAGTTGATGTATTCGCGGTGGCACATTTTGCGCAGCTGCGAGGAGGACAGCGCCGCCTGCTGCTCGTTGATGTAGTCCCAGAGCAGCAGGAAGGATGAGAAATCGGAGGTGTCGTCGACGAAGCGGGCGTGCAACGCGTCGGCTTCTGCGCGCACGTCGGCGGGGCGTTCGCGCGGGTCCTGGATTGTCAGGGCGGCGGCGAGCACCATCATTTCCTTGGCGCAGTTGCGGCGACCACCCTCGATGATCATGCGGGCGAGGCGCGGGTCCACGGGGAACGCCGCCATGGCTCGGCCGATGGCGGTGAGGGTTGCGCTATTGCCGCGGCCCTTGCGGGGCTGGCGGGGGCGTTCGGTGAGCGCGCCGAGTTCGCGCAGCAGGTTCACGCCGTCGTTAATGGCGCGGGATGCGGGCGGCTGCACGAACGGGAAGCGGGAGATGTCGCCGGGTTCGCGGACCACGCCGATTGCGATCATCTGCAGGATGACGGCTGCGAGGTTGGTGCGCAGAATTTCGGGGTCGGTGAACTCGGGGCGCGAGGTGAAGTCTTCCTCGGAGTAGAGGCGGATTGCGATGCCGTCGCTGACGCGGCCGCATCGACCGGAGCGCTGGTTGGCGCTTGCCTGCGAGATGCGTTCGATGGGCAGGCGCTGCACCTTGGTGCGTGCCGAGTAGCGGGAGATGCGTGCGGTGCCGGTGTCGATGACGTACTTGATGCCGGGCACGGTCAGCGAGGTTTCGGCAACGTTCGTGGCGAGCACGATGCGTGGGCGCGATCCGGGGGAGAACACGCGGTGCTGTTCGGCGAGCGAGAGGCGCGCGTACAGGGGCAGCACTTCGTAGTTCAGGCGCGGCGATTTGAGAACCATTGCCTCGATGGCGTCCTTGGCGTCGCGAATTTCGCGTTCGCCGGAGAAGAAGATGAGGATATCGCCGGGCGCTTCTTTGGAGAGTTCCTTGATGGCGTCGAGGATGCCGTCGGTGGGGTCGTGGTCGTCTTCGATTTCGTCGTCGCTGAGGTAGTCTTCCTCGTCGAGCGGGCGGTAGCGGATTTTCACGGGGTAGGTTCGGCCGGACACCTCAATGATGGGCGGCGCGTCGTCGGGCAGGATCGCTTCGGCGATTTCGCGTTCTTCGGCGCTGAGGTTTTCGTCGACGATGCCCTTGCCCGGCACGTAGCTGGGGGAGAAGTGGCGCGCGAAACGCTCCGGGTCGATGGTTGCGGAGGTGATGATGACCTTCAGATCCGGGCGCTGCGGCAGGATGCGCTTGAGGTAGCCGAGGATGAAGTCAATGTTCAGGCTACGTTCGTGTGCCTCGTCAATGATGAGGGTGGAGTAGCGGCGCAGCAGCTTGTCGTTCTGAATTTCGGCGAGCAGAATGCCGTCGGTCATGAGCTTGATGGCGCTGTGTTCGCCGACCTCGGAGGTGAATCGCACCTGGTAGCCGACGGTTTCGCCGATTTTCTGTCCGAGTTCTTCGGCGATGCGTTCGGCGACGGAGCGTGCGGCGAGTCGGCGTGGCTGGGTGTGGCCGATGAGCCCCTTCTCTCCCAGACCCAGGTCGAGGCACATTTTGGGGATCTGGGTGGTTTTACCGGAGCCGGTTTCACCCGCGATGATGACGACCTGGTTGTCGCGGATCGCGTTCATGATGTCTTCGCGGCGTTCGCTGACGGGCAGCTCTTCGGGGTAGGTGATGACCTCGGGGATGAACGGCTCGTAGCGGCGCGGTGCCGGGCGGTTCTGCTGGCTGCTCTTGTTGTCGCCCTGCTGGTTACCCTGCTTGCGGGCGCGGTTGGTGCCGCCTCCGCGTCGGTTGGAGCGGGAGGCATTGGAGTTACGTTCGGAGGCGCCGCGGGAGGAGTTCTTACGGTCAGCGTTATTCTTCGAGGCGCTGTTCTTCTGCGCACCCTTCTTCGGAGCGCCGTTTTTTACCGCGTTGTTCTCAGGAGTTTTATCTGCGGTTTTTTCGCCGGTCTTTTCGGAGGATCGTACCTTTGCCGCGTGGATTGCGGCGGCCATGCTCGCCATGGTGGGGGCGGTGCGGGGGGCCTTAGAAGTATCTGCGTGTTTCTTCGTGGATTTCTGCTCAGACATATCCTAT
>QWCW01002430.1_pt1 | contig 16818 bp, 14 predicted proteins | sample 1972691 | NCBI WGS metagenome assembly QWCW01 (sample SAMN09866698, study PRJNA288562) | Human oral metagenome isolate pre2_saliva, whole genome shotgun sequencing... | reverse complement strand
TGATGATTTCGGTGGATCCGCATTCGCCGGATGAGTTCCGTGTGAACGGTGTGGTGCGCAATATTGATGAGTTCTATGAGGCGTTTGGTGTCTCTGAGGACGATGCACTGTACCTGGCTCCGGAGGAGCGCGTGCGCATCTGGTAGCACCCCGATAAGGGTATATGCTTTATTGCGTATATAAGAAAAGGTGCCCGCCTCGTGGGTTTATTCCACGGGGCGGGCGCCTTTTAGGTGTAGAAGCTACGCGCTTCTAGACTGAAGCTTTTAGGAAGCGGAAGACGAGGACGAAGAAGAAGCACGCATACCGGTCAGCTTCCACGCACCGTTCTCGTACACACCGTGCAGGGTACGCTCCACCTCGTCCTTACGTTCCGATTCGGAAGGAGCTTCCTGCACGCGGTCCTTGCTTGCAATGAACTCGCCGGGATCCATGGTCATGCGAATATCCCAGTTGTAGGTGTCACCCTCACGTTCGGGCTGCGCGGAAAGCATAGTGATGACAACGGATGCATCGTGCATCCAGGCTTCACCCTTGACCAGCTTCTCACCAAGGGTGCCCCTTTCCGGCTCAATCATACTCTTCAGCTCAGACTTGTCGAGTGCGCATTCACGCAGGGGCTCGGTCTTACCGGTACGCATGTAGTATTCCATGGCTGCGCCGAAGAACGCGATGGACTGGTACAGACGCTGTTCTCGTTGGCGACGGCGGGCTTGGTCGGCACGGGGGCGTTCTTGGACGGCTCGGTGCGGGTTGCGGGCTGGTAGTCGGAAGGCTTGGAGGTGTAGCCCTCCAGGACTGCAACACCGGAGTAGTCGCTACGAACACTCTTGGATGCCGACGCGGAAGCAGATGCGCTACCGGATGCATTGCTGGATGCACTCTCGGATGCAGAGCCGCTGGATGCCTGAGACTGCGAACCGCATGCAGCCAGGAGGGTTGCGCCACCGGCAGCGACAAACAGGCCGAGGGCGGATCGGCGGGTTACGTTCTTCATTTTTCTCTCTATCTGTGGTGTGTTTTCCGCACCGTGGTGCGGGTGATGCCTGCGGCATCTAACGGGAAGACGGCACTACGTGAGTGTAGTGCCGTCTTCCAGTATATGTTTATTGGGCTTGGTATTTTTAGCCGCCGTAATAGTAGTAGTTGCTGTAGGAGCTACCGTAGTAGTCACTGATGACGATGCGGCCGCGGCGGCCGTAACGGTGCGAGTAGTAGCCGTTGTAGGGGGTGCGGCGCACGGTGGGGCGGTAGGTGGTTGCCTGCGCGGGGGTGAGCAGTGCGCCGAGGGCGGTTGCTGCGCCTGCGCCTGCGGCGGCGAGTGCTGCGCGGCGGGTGAGGCGTGCGGGCTTCTTGGTGGCCATGGTGTGCCTTTCGGGGTCGGTGTTTCTGTGAAGTGACGTGGTGTGCGCACGGCGTGCCGCTGTGCGTTAAACCTTTTTTATTGTAAGCCTCAACGTTAATGTTTTTACGTGCAGAGTGCACCTTCTAGTTGAGGGTTAGACCATGCGGGCTAGTCCACGTTTTTCTGGCAGAAAAATTGCGGAAATATTGGTTGAGAAACACGCCGGGCACGCACTCAATACGGGCTGAATTGCGGGTTACATGTCTACTTCGGCGAGGCCCGAAATTTCCTTATCCTTGATGTGCGGGATGGTGGAGTTCCAGTTCATCCACGCCTTGACCTGGGCGGCTTCTTCGGGGTTGTTCATGTCTGGCCAGCGCTCGTTTTCGATCCTGAATCGGGTCATTGCGAGGAGGGGGTCGAAGGAGACGGAGTCTGAAATTTCACTGTCGGAACTCTGCGTATACGTGACCTTATCGATCGCGTTGAGCGGGTAGAAGGTTTTATTGTCGTGCCCGTCGTCCTCTTCGACTCCTTCGGGCGAAATTTTGGTGTAAGACCCAGTAGCTTCATTGAAGAAGTACAGAAGAGTACAGATGAGAAGGAAAACTCCGATATCTAGAAAATGGAATCCTACATCGTTCAGCAAATGCAACATAAACATCACAGCAGGGATTATAAGAAGCGCGACGGTAAGCGCAATTATTCCAAGGCGGTCGCCTCGAGTAATGTAAATATTTTTGGCGTACAGCTTCTTGTCTCGGCGGCGGTTGATTTCGTAGACAATGATGGACCGGAACATCTTATACGCCTGTAGAACATTTACTAGGCCCCAGAGGGCAATCGTGGTGTAGTTCATCATCATGGTGGTCAACTACCCTTTCTGTTTATCGGTGACCCGTAGCTTTCCGGCAACGGTGCGAAGGGTGCGGGTTCGTTCTCAGAGTAGCCGAGGAAATTGGGTGGTTGAGCACGGATTCGCGTTTTCTGCGGAGTGGTTGCCGAGTCTTCACCGGAGCATTGCGTCGAGTTAACCTCCCGTCCAGATTGGGTGCGATAGGCTAAGAACGTGCCCGCCACCTCACCGGGGCGAGCATGATTCACCAACCACCGCACAAGGACGTACATACTATGAACGCTGTTGAAACCGGAACCCTTTGGGGACTTATCGTCGCCCTGATACCGGGCTACCGCATTAAGCTCGGCAAACCCACGCTGAATAAGAGGCAGAAGCGGCCCATCCTGGCATATATCTTCTTCTGGTTTGTAACTATCCTTGGGTTTGTTGGTATGCCGCTTATTTGGCTGTCTCTTGGCCTCGGGAATGAGCAACCAGGAACAGAAGACTTTACTGTTGCAATTTCTGGTCTCATTTTTAGCATCGTGTCTCTTGGTCTGCTGGGTGCTCTCCCGCTGAATCACTGCTACGCCTTCTACCTTGAGCTGTGTGAGGACCACGTGCGGTGGCGTAATTGGCGGTGGAAGGAACGCACTTTCACCTACCCCTCGATTACGTTTGCCCATGTGGAGGAGAACATGAAGAACGGGTTCTTGCGTATTGGCAGCACTGAGATGGGTAAGCGTACTTGCAGCTTTGACCCGTACCAGTTTGATGCGACGATTCTGATGGTGCAGGTGCTGTACCGTGACGATCACGGGCACTGGGCTGAGGAGGACGGCCTGGACGTGATGAGTGTGGTGGGGATGTACGGCTCTTCGCGAGATATTTATGCCCAGTTTTATGACTTGTGCGAAACGAAGTACATCGTTGGTCAGACGAAGAGTGAGCGTCAGAAGCGCCGCCGCCGGGCTGCTCGTAATGAGGCGCGTAGGCTGGAGCGTCAGCAGGCGCGTGAGGAGGCACGCCGCGAAGCGCAGAGGGTCAAGAAATCCCGGAAGACTAATGAGGTGAGCGATGGAATCTCATAACAAATGGTCAGAAAGAATAACAATGCTTTTTCTGACGATGTGCGTTGGATATATCTTTTTTATTATTCCTATAAATCTGCGTGATGACAGTGACGGTTTCACCGCCACCTGCACCGTGACTAAGGCGTACACGCAAGAGCGTCGCGGTACAGACCTTGGTGGCATGACTGACATTGGCTTGAAGGGCGTCTTTGAGACGGAGGAGTGCGGCACACTCACGATGTATGAAGCTCCTGAAGGGTGGAAGATTCCTACGTATGTCAAGACGGCGCAGCCAGGAAAAAAGTACCTGTTCCATGTTTCAAATCGTTCAAACAGGAAAGATAGAGATTTTGATATGACCCGCTTTGAAGAAATCAAGGAATGACAGTTCGCAGCTCCAGAACTTACAGAGAAGCCACCAGACAAGGCACTGAAAGCAGGAAAACAATGTTCCCATGGATTAAGAAACTCCTAACCCCGGAGTTTAGAATTTTCATTAGTCTTGTTCTAGGTATGGGGTTATTGTTTACATTTATACACTACGTTGGACACTACGAAGATAAAAATTGGTACGCCGTATGTAGTGTAAATGTAGCTAAAGTTGAAGATATTGGAGGTCAGGTATCGAACTCCACCGTTCTCTCTCCCAAGGGTGTTTTTGAGACGAGTGAATGTGGTGTTGTTGAAATGTATAACGCTCCAGATGGCAAAAATATTCCGGAGTATGTTTCCCAAATTCAGCCTGGGAAGAAGTATAAGATGTATAAAACATTAAATACAAGAAATGATGATAAAGATTTCAACACTCTTCGCCTTGAAGAAATCAAGGAATAATAGTTCGCAGCTCCAGAGCCTGCTGAGAACCAACCATACAAGACACTGAGAAAGTAGGAAAACAATGTTCCCATGGATTAAGAAACTCACATCCCCGGAAGCCAGAACTTTCATTAGTCTTGTTCTGGGTATGGGGTTATTGTTTACATTCATGCACTATACAACGCATATCGAAGATAAAAATTGGTACGCCGTATGCACCGTGAAATCAGCTAGAGTTGAAATTGTTGGGGGTCAAGTGTCAAACATGACTGACACTTCTCCCAAAGGTATTTTTGAGACAGATGAATGTGGTGTTATTGAAATGTATAACGCTCCAGATGGCAAAAATATTCCGGAGTATGTTTCCCAAATTCAGACGGGAAAGAAATATAAAATGTATAAAACATGGAGCACGAGAAATGATGATAGAAACTTTAACACTCTTCGCCTTGAAGAAATCAAAGAATAACCAGCTCATGAGCCATAAATAAAGCCTCGGGTGGCGCGAGCCTACAGCTCGCACTGCTCGAGGCTTTCCATATGAAATCAGCGGACCATTTCGCACCACCCTTCACCTTCAACGATGCAGGGGCAGGCTCACCCCCAGAGCAGCTCAGGAAATTGGGTAGTCGCACACGGATCTTGGCCCTCTGATGAATGGTCGCCCAGTCTTCACCGGAGCATTGCGTCGAGTTAACCTTCTGGTCAGATACGGTGCGATAGGCTAAGGATGTGCCCGCCACCTCACCGGGGCGAGCACGATTCACCAACCACCACACAAGGACGTACACGCCATAGGCACAGTTTTTTAGACGACCCGCTTTGAAGAAACCACAGAATAACAGCCCGCAGCCCAGAAAGAAGGTGAAAAGCAGTGAAAAAGAACTCCCCGAGGAAAAAGAATGTTTCAAAGAAAAGGAACACCTCGAAGAAAAAGAATTACCCAGAGGCGAATTACATTACCGAAACTGGGGCTCGATTTCAAAGAGTATCTTCGCAAAAAGGCAAAAGCTGCGTGGGATGCACGCGACGTCATCATATTCGCGGCAGTCATGCTAGGGTTCCTTGCGTCCTTACATTTTATGACCAGCTACAACCCGGGCAACGAATCCGCTATCTGCACTGTCACCTCCGTCGAAATCGTTGAACATGAGGACCCCTACTGGACCTCCGGCGAATTCGAAACAGAGGAGTGCGGAATCATCAGATCAAGCAAATCCCCTGATGGTATACCCATCCGCAAATACCTCCAGAACTTTGAGACGGGCAAGAAATATAGGGCGTACAAGTCTTTCGATACCCGCAACGATGAATTCGACTTCAGCGTCCTCCACTTTGAAGAGATCAAAGAGTAACCCCCGTAGAAAGGATTCCACCATGGACGATATCGGCGACTTTATCATCGGCTTTTTTGAGGTGGCCCTCGCATCCTCAACAACCCTGCAACGAGTATTTCTGTGGATTCTGTTCTCTGCATCCGTGCTTCTCATGCTTGTCCCCGTCATGACGGGCGAGTACGCGTGGAGCATCCTATCCATCTCCGCGATGCTGTTTTCCGTCGTGATGATTGACGGCACGCACAAGCACAGTGTGCAGGATGCAAAGAACGGCGGCGCGTACCATTACTTTCTGCTGACGGTGGGCACGCTCTGCGTCGCCGCGATTGTTCTGCTCGCTGCTCTCTCCCTGGTGGGTGTCCCGCAGGTTGCCTCCACCCCGCAGGTGGACGGCATCAATTTCGCGCCCTGGTATGTGGCGGTGTCCGCGCTGGTTCTTCTGCTGTTCTTCTACAACGCCGCGGCGCCGAACGAGGAGATCCCTAACCTGCACCGTATGGAGCGCATCAACCGGTACGTACGCCTGGTGGTGCTGGGTGTGAGTGCCCTGATGGCGCTCTTCTGCCTGCTGATTCCGGTGGTTTCGTTCGCTACTGCCGGTTATGAGCCTGTGGGTGTTTCGGTGGTGCTGTGCCTGGTGCCGGTCTTCCTGATTTTTGTGCGCCGCTCCCTGTTCAAGCTGTGGGCGGCGACCTTTAAGGAGGGCGCTGCCGGGTACGGCGTGTTGCGTGGCTTCTGCGTCACCCTGGTGGGTTTGGGTGGATGCTTGGCGGCGGCCCGTCTTGCCGTGGATGTTGTGCAGTCTGGTAGCGGCTTGTCGCTGGTGTATGTGGTGCCGGTGATCGCCTCGTACCTGCTGGCGAAGAGGTACCTGACCGTGGGTGTTGCTATCCCCGAGAAGGAAGACGAGGAGGACCCGGAGGCTGAACCGGCAGCAAGCTAAACTGTGGAGCGCCGCGGGCTGAGAGATGACCTCAGCCGCGGGGTTTTTCTATGTCAAACAGAGTTCGGTAAGTGCACTAGGTTGAAACGAAATGAAAAATACCTTTAACTATCACCTCAAGGTTGAATTGAATATCCTGATGGGGCACCGACTAGGAGGAAAAAATATCAACCTTCCCATATTGGACTGATAAAGTGGTACGGGGCTTTTTCTCTTTCCGGCTTTGCCCCTGACCCTATCCACTCAGGTGGGCACTATACAGTGGCGTTTCAGACTTGTCGCTGTTGTGTGTCTGCACGGTATATAACTCAACGAAAAGATCATCATGACCAACCACACCACAGCGCGTCAGCGTCTACTCCGCTTCCCTTTGATTTTGGGTGTCACGACGGCACTTATTTTCTCTTCTTGCTCCACGGGCACGAACAATAACAGTGCCCCTTCCGATAAGGGTACTGTTACTTCTCAGAGTCCCCGCCAGGTGGAGAACGCTACTAATGTTCTGCAGAACGTGAATATTCAGATGGGTCGTGACGGCGAGGTTTCGTCGATTGAGTCGACCAACATTTACGTTAATGACAAGGATCGTACGAGCTCCTCGAGCAATGTGCAGTTCAAGCCGAAGGACGTCGTTAATGACCTTCCTGTGCGTGTGAGCCTGCAGTATTCTACTGAGCGCGGTAGCGGCACTAACCTGAATGATTTGAACGGCTACAGCGGCGAAATCACGATTAAGGTTACGGTCGAGAACCTGACCGTGAAGACTCAGGACGTCACCTATGATGCGTCCGGTACTAGCCGTACTAGCCCTGCGCCGGTTGGTACTCCGTTCTCCATCGCTGCTTCTACTGTTCTTTCGGGTTCTCCTACTCAGGTTATTACAACCCCTGATGCTGCTGATTCGTCGACGAATGGTGTGGTGAGCACCAATGATGAAGGTAAGGCTGTTATTCAGTGGGGTGCTATTTCCGCGCCTCCGATGACTGGTAGTTCCTCTTCTTTTGTGTTGAAGGTCAAGGCGAAGGATTTTAGTGCGCCTACCTTTAACATTTCGGTGCAGCCTGGTTTTGCTTCTGATTTGTCTGGCGCAGGAATCATTACTAACGGTTTCACCTCTCAGGATGCGTCTCAGGTGGCGCTTCTGCAGCGCACTATTGATACGGTCAACGAGGTTAATACGACGTTGACTAGTGCTAGTTCGCAGGTTGCTCAGGTGCGTCAGAGCCTGGATGATACGTCTGCGACCTTGGGTAAGGACACTGCCGAGCATCTGAAGACTCAGAATGAATCGTTGACGAAGACTATGCAGGGTCTGCAGGCGAATATTGAGAGCCTGCAAAAGGACCTTTCTGAGGCTTCGCGTACTAATAATTCTCAGCTGATTTCTCAGTTGGAGCGTACTGTTGCTGCTCTTCACTCGATGCTGGGTGATACGACGGCGCGCCCCAATGTGTCTGTTTCACATAGCGGCGGTCGTTGTGTTGTGCATCGTGAGGAGGGTGCAAGTAGCCGTAGCGTGTACGGTAACTTGGTTCAGCTGTCTGCTGTTCTGAATGCGTATGCGGAGGCAAGTTCGGACTGCCAGCAGGATCTTACGGCTTCGATTCGTGAGATTGTCGGTCCGGAACACCCGACCGCTGAGACTTGTTCTTCTAACGGTTCGGTGACCTGCGCCCTGTTCGGTGCGTCGGTGACGGTGCAGAGCTCTCTGATTGCGCTGGTTGCTACCGGTGAGAAGATTGTGGATCACCTGCAGCCGGAGTATTTGAAGGGTGCGAACAACAACTATTCGGCGTTGAAGCGTCAGATGGATGAGCTTGTTGCACAGGTGGAGAAGGACCCGTCTTCTCTTGATGCTGATGCTGTGCGTTCTTTGAGTGAGAAGGTTAGTGCGGCTCGTCAGAGTGTGAATCAGATGAAGGAAACGTCGAGCCGTCTGATTGAGAGCATCAAGAACGTTCATTCTCGTGCGGCTTCTGCTCGTGCGGAGCTGGTGGACGGTTCTGGTTCTATGAGCGCTCAGAATAAGGAACTGGCGGAGCAGCTTTGTGCTCTGTCTACTGAGCGTGGCGGTTCTCTGTCTGCTGAGCAGGTGGAGCATCTGCGTGGATACCTGACGGCTTCTTCTTGTGGTGGCGCGGCTTCGCCGTCTGCTTCCCCGTCTTCTGAGGCGCCGTCTGAGGCTCCTAGCCCTGCGCCGTCTGAGTCTGCTTCTGTGGCTCCTTCTGAGGAGCCGTCGAAGAAGGTTGAGGCTCCTTCCGCCGCTCCCTCTTCTGAGGCGCCTTCCGCTGAGCCTACTGCTACGGAAGGTGATACTCGCGTCATTACGGTGGAGAACGCGAACGAGCGTACCTACACGTCGAATACCCCTGCCGCACGTACTCCGATGGAGCAGCGTATTGCTGCCGCGGTAGCTGCGTGGGATGAGGTTCTTGCCGCTACTTCGATGGATGACCCCAAGGAGGGTCTGGCTCGCGACGCCAAGGACCTTAACGACGCTGTGAACGCGGTAGATGGTGCCCTGGGCGAGGTTGAGAAGACCCTGAACGATGCCGCAAACGCGCAGAACCAGGACGCGGAGAAGAAGGAAGAGCCTACTGATGAGGCTAAGGTTTCTCTGCGTGATCGTATCCATTCAGCTTCGGATGCTGTCAATGCTTTGGGTAAGAACCTGGAGGATATGACGAACATGCAGGCTGACCTCTCCACCGCTATTAAGGAAGCGTTCAAGGAGTCTGCCAATGAGACTCGCGAGAGCCTGACGAACATGATTAGCGAGGAGATTCGTAAGGTTTCGAGCGATGGTTCTTCTAGCGCTTCGGCTGCTAAGGAGGCGTTCTCCGCTTCGGTTGCTGGCATTACTGATACCGCGAATACTGTGGTTCAGGTGGCTGGTGAGTCTATCGAGGTTCAGCACAAGGATATGAATGATCGTATTGAGGGCCTGCGTCAGTCTCTGGATTCGGTGACTGAGCGTTCTCTGGTTGCTCTGAGCACCCGCGCTGAGAACGCTACCCGAGATTTGGCTGGTGCATCCGTTCAGCTGAATAACGACCTGTCGAAGCTCATGCTCGATTTGGGCGATAGCAACGCTGAGGGTGCTGGTCTCTTGGGCGCGCTCAAGAGCAATAGCGCGAAGGCTGGTGCGGCTGATTACCAGCTTGCTTTGGCGATGCAGAATGCTCAGGGTTACACGAACCTCCGTTCTGAGGACATCGCTGCTCTGCAGAAGCGTCAGGCGCAGTTCAAGGCGTCCCTGCAGCGTCTGCGTTCGCTGCCGACCTTCCACCTGTCGAATGCTGGCAGTGCAGAGGTGAAGACGGTGTACACCTTCCAGATTGGTGATTAGCCGTGGGGTTTTCCCCTCATTTGGGCTCTGATTCAGGTCCTCACCGCCGCGAGGGCAGGCGGCTCACTCAGCGCACCGTGGTGTGGTGTGTCAGTCTGTGTGTGCTGTTTAGCCTTGCGGTGGTGGGGATCTGGTATGGCGTGCGCGCTGTGACTCCTCAGCCTTTGCCGCTTGGCACGGGTACGAACCCTGCGTCTGCGGTGACGGTTCAGCAGGCTATTTCTCTTCCTGCCTCTGGTCGTGAGCCTGTTATTGGTGTTGTTGCTATTCTGAGGGCGCTTTGGGTATTGTGCTTGCTTCTCGGGGTGAGCATCTTCGGGGTGCTACGGCTGCCGCTAAGGAACGCAATGTTGCGGTGATTGAGGCATATGACCGGGTAGATGCTGGCGATGGGGTGTGGAGTTTTGCTCTGGACCCTGAGCGGGAGAAGCAGGTCTATACGACTGCTATTCGTTCGCTTGCCGGTGTCTCTAGCACGGGTTCTTCGCAGCAGCTTGATGGTGTGCGCACCATCCTGTTGGATGCGGGCGAGGGTTCTGCGCCGGACCTTCCTTATACCCATCGCGTTCAGGTTTCTGCTGATGAAGACAGCATGAAAGACACTCTCAAGGAGCTGACGCGCCTTCTGGGCGATAAGTCTTCGGGCTCTTCTCCTGTTCTGGTTTTGACGGGTTCGGCGTCGACTCAGGCGAAGGTGCTTCGTTCTCTTCAGAGGGCGGGTATTACGTCTCCGGTGATTGCGGGTGAGGAAGCTTTGACGGAGCCTTTTATGCGTCTTCTTCTGGAGAACGGTGGTTCCTTAACTGACAATATTCGTGTTGTGGGGCGTGTGCAGGCACGTGCTGCGGCGTTGAGTGCTGATGATGCCGGTCGTGCTTCTTCGGCATTTGTGTCGACGGTTGAGCGTATGAAGAATGATTCTTCGCTTAAGGATTTGTCAGGCGAACAATCGTTCTCGAAATCGGAAATCGGCAGTGTGGGCGGATGCTCCCTCCCATAACGCGCTCTTGGCTTTTGCGTATGCCACGAGCCAGGTTCGTGAATACACTCCCGAGGCGGTTCGACGGGTTCTAGGAACCCTTCGTTTGGACGCTAAAGATTCTACGGTCGCGTATCCGTTGGATTTTTCGTCTTCCTACGCTGCGGGCGGGCAAGTGGGTCTTCTTTACCCGACCGCGGAAACTTCGATGATTCAGGGCGGGTCTTCCTCAACGGATGCGGTGAATCCGCCGGTGTGGATGCTTCGCACGTTCACCTCAGAATCTCGCGACTAGCTTTTCCGAGCAAAGCCTAATCCGTACAGAGCCAGCCCATCACACCCCGGCTTTCGGGTATTACTTCTAGTCCGTCCACCAGCGGGGCTCACGATTTATCTATTTTGGAGAACACCTTATGCGCTTTTTCCTTGACCTTGAAGAGCATAACGGGAGCTATGAACTAGACTCCTGGCAGCCTGAGACGACCATCGCTGATCTCATCCAGGCGACCGGTGGCCCCTCCCTGCCTGCCGACGAGCCACTGTATTGTGATAACCGCCCGGTGACGGCATCCTCCACCCTGGCGGAGGTCAAACCGATGGAGGGTATGCGCATCTCTAGGGCACCGCTCTCCTACCCTTCCCTGGTGCGGGGCTGGAGCGTCTGCTTGAGCGGCGGTTCGACGGTTACCCTGCCGCACCCTATCCCTTCTTCGCGTCCTCTGGTGGCGGGTCGTTCCCCGTACGCCGACATTGTGCTGCCCACGGCGAGCGCCTCGTGGGAGCATCTGCACCTGCAGGTGGTTCATGATGAGTCGACAAACACTCAGAAGGTGCGCATCACTGACCCGGGTTCTACGAACGGTAGTTTTGTGGACGGTCAGAAAATCCCCGAGGAGGGTCTGACTGTTTCTGAGAGCACCACCATCCATGTTGGTGATTGTGTGCTGACTCTGCAGCCTGCTCCTCAGGAGAAGGCTGCGCCTCGCCCCGGTAGCGCCCCGAATGTGAGCGCGTCGGGTACTGCGCCGTTTAACCGTCCGCCGCGTCAGGGTGCGTTGAGCGCCCCGGAGAAGGTGGAGGCGCCTACCCGCAAGAACGTTTCTGACCCGCCGAAGTTCAATATTGCGATGGCGGTGGGCCCGATTATTATGGCGGCGGCAATGGTCGCCATTATGCAGGAAATTCGTTACGCCCTTTTCGCGATGCTCAGCCCCATTCTGAGTATTGGCATGTGGGTGGAACAGAAACGTCGTCATGCTAAGGATAAGGTGAAGGAGCGTGTGCGTTTTGAGCAGGAAATGGAGAAGTTCAAGGAACGTATCGCTCTGAGTAACCGTGAGGAAATCGAGCGTCTTCACGACCTTGCCCCGGCACCGGATGCCGTTCAGCTGCGGGCGCTTCTTCCTGCAATGACGCTGTGGCGCCGCCGGAGCACCAGCCCTGACCTGTTGACTTTCCATGTGGGTACTGGGCATATTCATTGGGCTCCTGAGCTGACGAAGCCGAGCAATCCTGAGCCTGAGGTTCAGCATATTCTTGAGCACAATACCCTGTGGGATGCCCCGCTGGTTGCTGACCTGCGTGAGGGCGGCGCTATCGGTATTGTGGGGCCGCGTGAGCAGTCTCTTGCCCTGGCGCGTAGCCTGGTGCTGCAGGCGGCGACCCACACGGGTCCTGCTGATATGACGATTGCGGTCTGCGCTGATTCGGCGCGCTCGCAGGACTGGGTGTGGACGTCGTGGCTTCCGCACATGCATATGGCGCAGAACCAGCAGATGCGTTGGTTTGCTTCTGGTAAGGAGCAGTCGGATCAGATGCTGCGCTCTCTATACAACGACATTGAGTCTCTTCCGACCCGCGGCCTGTGCGTGGTCGTTGATTCGGATACCCTCACTGAGGGCCGTGAGTCGCCGGCACGCGACCTTTTGGCGTACGGCGATGAAGTACGTCTGATGGCGAATAAGACTGCTGCTGCGGGGGCTCGCCGTGTTGCCGGTATTGTGTTGGCTTCTTCTGTTGACCGTCTTCCTGCGTCGTGTACTTCGGTCGTGGAGATTGGTGAGGAGGCTTCTATGACCTATTCGGAGCCTCGCCGCCGTTACACGGTCACTGACGGTGTGCTCGCCGGTGTGAGCGCTGAGGATGCTCTTCATGTGGCGCGTACTTTGGCGCATCATGAGGACCCTGAGCGTCTGCTTCTGGGTGGTGGTTTGCCGCAGCTGGTGAAGCTGCCTGAACTGGTTGGTTTGCCGACCCCTCCGGGTGCTGAGGATATTGAGACGTTTTGGTCGCAGGCTAATGGTTTCAGTACTGAGATTGGTGTGGGCGACTCTGGCGCGTTCACGCTGGATTTGGTGAAGGACGGTCCTCACGGCCTGGTGGGTGGTACCACTGGTTCGGGTAAGAGTGAGTTTTTGCGTTCGTTGGTGGCGGGTTTGGCTGCTCACCATGATCCGAGCCGTTTGAACTTTATTCTGGTTGACTTTAAGGGTGGTGCGGCATTTAAGACGTGTGAGCGTCTGCCGCATACGATTGGTACTTTGAGCAACTTGGATGCTCAGTTGGCTCACCGCGCTATTGAGTCGTTGGAGGCGGAGATGGACCGTCGTCAGCGCCTGTTTGCGGCTGCTGGCGAGGGTGTGGACAACATTAAGGATTATTTGGCGACGAACCCGCCGGAGCCGATGCCTCGCTTGCTGCTGGTGATTGACGAGTTTGCGATGCTGGCGAAGGACTTCCCAGATGTCCTGTCGTCGCTGGTGAGCATTGGTGCGGTGGGTCGTACCCTGGGTGTTCACATGATTTTGGCGACTCAGCGTCCCGCCGGCGTGGTGAATGATCGCCTATGTGAAGCTGGGCCAGAATGATATTTCGCCGGTGCAGACTGCCCTGGTGACGGGTCAGAGTGGCACTGAGGTGGTGACTTCTCTGGAGGTTCGCGCGACCGATAGTATCGGTATTCCTCGTTCAGAGCGTGCGCGCCCGAAGGTGTCGTCGAGTGATGCGAATGACCTGGATTTGCTGATTGATGCTGTTGTGGCGGCGCACGCGGCTCGTGGTGCGGTTGCTCCTCGTAAGGTGTGGCCTGAGCCGTTGGGTTCGTATGTTGATTTGGCTGATTTTGGTGTGCGTGGCTTCCCCGATCCGGATCTTCCCACTGTGGGTGGTGTCCGGGACGGTGTTCTGATGTGTACTTTGGGTGATGAGCCTGAGCTGCAGCGTCAGGTGCCTATGGGCTGGAATATTGAGATGAGCAACCTGCTGTTGGTGGGTGTTGCTGGTAGTGGTACGACTACGACGATTCAGTCTGTGGTGTTGGGTTTGGCTCAGCATTATTCGCCGGAGGACATTGATATTGTTCTGGTGGATATGGGCGCTGATGGCTTGTTGCCGTTGGGTTCTTTGCCGCATGTTGTTTCTGCTGTGGGTACCGGTCAGGGCGCTAGGGAACGTCAGGCTCGTTTCTTGCGTTTTGTGAAGTCGGAGCTTGATGCTCGCCGTGCTGATGCGTCACGCCGTAAGCCTCTTTTCATTGTTTTGGATGGTTTTGCGACACTGCGTGATGAGTTCTCTGATGCGGTAAGCATGGACTTGTTGGCGAATTTCTACCGAGTGTATGCGGATGGTCCTGCTGTTGGTATTCACTGCGTGGTGTCGACGAGCCGCGCGAAGAATATTCCCTCGCAGATTCTTGATGCTTCGTTGCAGACGTGGTTCTTCCAGCTGAGCGATGTCCACGATTATTCCTCGCATGGTATTCGCGGCACGAATGTTCCGGCTGCGGTTCCCGGCCGTTGTGTTGACCCGAAGCGTCTGCGTCAGATGCAGGTGGCTACTCCCGCTGTCGGCGTGGAGGAGGCTGTCTCTATGATTCGTGAGCGCTTCCCACAGGCTCCTGCTAAGCGTGATGTGATTGGTCAGCTGCCGACGTGGGTTTCGTGGGAGAGCATGCCTGCCGCCGAGTTTTCTCCGAGCCTGTGGCGTATCCCTGTGGGTATTGCAGAGGCTACGTTGGAGGCGTGCGCTTTCGAGCTGTACGAGGGTGAGCACGCCATGGTTGCGGGTAATCCACGTTCGGGTAAGTCTTCTCTGCTGGTTGCGTTTGCTCGTCTGGTTTCTCGGGCGAGGGCAGCGGCGGAGCAGTCGGTATCTGCCGCGTTGGCATCTGGTGACGCTACCGCGGCAGAGAACGCACGCATGGATGCCGCTGAGGTTCCGGAGGTTTGGGCTGTCTTCGATCAGCGTTCCGGTCTGGTGAATGCGCCGGAGGGCGTTTTTGACCGGGTGTTTGAGAGCAAGAATGCTTCTGCTCAGGTGCAGGCGGCTTTGCAGGATGCCGCGGGCCCGGTGCTGTTGCTGATTGATGACGGTGACCGCGTGGATGACCCGATGAACGTTTTTGATGCGATTGTGAAGGGTGACTTCCCGGACGTCCACATTATTGCTACGGGTAAGCCGACTGATTTGCGTCCTTTGTATAGCCATTGGACGAAGGCTATTCGCAAGTTCCGTACTGGTGCTGTGGTTCAGCCGAATGTTGATACGGATATGGACATGTTCGGTTCTATTCCGAGGCGCGCCCCGGTTCAGCTGAGCGTTGGTCGTGGCTACGCGTTCCTTGCCGGGTCGCCGGTTCTGGTGCAGCTGATGAGCCCTGAGGATTCTCAGCACCGTGGCGGGCTGTAGGGCTTGTTCGGCGTGTGGTGAGGTATGGTGTAACTTTACCGACTGTTTTGCTGTAGGGATCGCCCCGTCTGGGGCGTCTTCCTGCGTGTTGTGAAGTTGATGTTAAGGAGTTAGCCCGTGACTGTACCTGCTGGTTCGCCGCAGTACTCCGGCTCGGAGCGCCGTGATGCTCATCCTGCCTCGCAGGCTGCTGGTCAGCCTGCGGGGGGCTTGGTTGCGGGCGCTCCCCTTGGCTCTTCGTATCGTTTGCTGCGCCGGGTGGGTTCTGGTGCGGTCGGTGAGGTGTGGGCTGCTACGATGAGCGGCTCGTGGGCTCTGTATGCGGCGAAGGTTTTGCGTCCGGAGCTTGCGGAGAACCCTGTGGTTCTTGAGTCTTTTGTGCGTGAGCGTTCGGTGTTGTTGGCGTTGTCGCATCCTCATATTGTGCCGTTGACGGACATGGTGGTTGAGGGTGGCGTGCTGGCTCTGGTGATGGAGTTTCAGCATGGCGGTTCGTTGCGTCAGAAGCTGGATTCTGAGGGTCCGTTGCCGGTTCGTTTGGCGTTGAGTCTGATGGTGCAGGTTCTGAATGCGGTGGAGTTTGCTCACCGTCAGGGCGTGATGCATCTGGATATTAAGCCGGAGAATGTTCTGCTGAGCGGTGTTTTGGGGGAGTCTCTGGATCAGCAGGTTCGTGTGGCTGATTTCGGTATTGCTTCTTTTACTGGCTCTGCGGGTTCGGGGGCTTCTCGTTCGTTTTCTGGTACTCCGGGGTATATGGCTCCGGAGCGTTCTGCGCATGGTGTGGCTACTCCGGCGGTTGATGTTTATGCGTGCGCTGTGACTCTTCATGAGTTGTTGGTGGCGGCGCGTCCTCTTCCGGCGCGTGGTGGTGCGGTGCAGGTGTCGCCGCAGATTCCGGCTGAGGTGGCTGAGGTGCTTCACGGGATGTTGGCGGAGAACCCGGTTCAGCGTCCTGGTGCGGCTGAGGCTGCCGCTAAGTTGCGTCTTTTGGCTGAGGGTTTCGCGGCTGATACGGTGCTTCCTCGCTGGGTTGAGGTGTCTTCGGGTGCTGTGGGCTATACGCCTACGGTGGTTCATGGTGCTGAGCCTGCTGTTTCTGCGGCGCCTGGGCAGAATGTTACGGAGCTGTATGGTGCGGGCATGCCGTCGCTGGGTCAGGCGCAGAATGAGACGGTTATCCGGGCTCCTTTTGTGGTGGAGCAGCCGGTATATGTTCCTGATGAGGTTGTTGAGGATGAGGAGCCTGCCCGTTCGCCGTTGCGCCGCCCGCTGGTGTGGGGCGCCATCCTGGGTTCTCTGATTCTTGTGGGTGTGCTCGCTTTTGTCGGCTTGGGCGGCGGTAAGGGTTCATCTAAGACGGCTGAGTCGTGGTCTGCTTCGAGCCGTAGTTCGGCGTCTTTGCCGAGTGGTTTGGGTACCCGTATTGAGGGTACGTATAACCCGCGGGAT
>QWCW01000510.1_pt1 | contig 16846 bp, 13 predicted proteins | sample 1972691 | NCBI WGS metagenome assembly QWCW01 (sample SAMN09866698, study PRJNA288562) | Human oral metagenome isolate pre2_saliva, whole genome shotgun sequencing... | reverse complement strand
CCAGATTTTCAAGAGGCTGGATTAGAATTGAAAGCAACAGGCTTAAAGAAAGACAAAGCTGGAGAGCTACAGATAAAAGAACGTCTTGTATGTGATATGATAGATTATTGTTCTGTCATTAATGAACAATTTGAAACATCTCTCTTCTATCTAAAGTGTCGTATAATGCTACTTATATTCTATCTTTATGAAAAGGGTGTAAGTAAATGGGATTTACGATATATCTATACGGTAATTTGGCAATTACCAGAAAAAGACTTGTTAATTATAAGACAAGATTTTGATACTATTGTCAATAAGATTAAGAAGGGTGAAGCTCACGAACTTTCAGAGGGGGATACTGACTACCTTGCTGCATGCCGTAAAGGACAAAAAGGAGAAAAACCTAGAAAACAGCCTTTTTCTGATATTCCTGCACCAAGACGTGCCTTCTCTTTGAAGCCTGCTTATATGCGTACGATACTTTCCTACGTGAAAGATCAGAAAAGGAGCGATGTCAGTAATATAGAGATTCCCTCAATGGGTACAGGACTTGTCTCAGAAACTGATTTGAAAGGAGACACCCTCGAGGGCATCATATTGAAAAGAATTAAACCTTGGATAGGAAAGTCTGTTCAAGATATTATTGATTATTACCAGCCAGGTTTGATGGTTAATGCAAAAGATATCAATTATGTGGTATCATGTTTGATAGTCTCTGATGGTAAATATAACGGACGTGGTAAGCAACATATAGAAAGGGCAGATGAATTTGTTAAATCAGGTTTAAGGTTGAAGACAATACCAGTATTTTCAAACAATAGACTTAAAGAGGCTATGTCGTATGAGAATATTGATTATGAAGAGTTATACCATAATGATAATTGGTTTGATTCAACAACCTATGAACTTTTTTCAAGCAGATTCCTCTTTCTGGTTTTTCGTCATCCGAATATTCAGTCAGGAAGTTTCCACTTTGATTATGGACCAATGATTTTAGAAAAGGCTTTCTTTTGGACTATGCCTCAAAAAGACTTAAAAATCGCAGAGGAGTATTGGCAAGACATTAGAAAACATGTGCTGAGGAATGAAATAGGACTTGACTACTTCTGGAAAGCTGGTTGGAGTAATAAAAATGGTAAGCACTTTCATGTCCGTCCAAAGGGTACAAAAAACAGTTATCTTGGAGCCGCAGATAATCCTAATGGAGGAAAAGCGGATAAATACTGTTATTGGTTTAATAAAGAATACGTTACAAACATTAGAAAACGGTACAATCAATACGTGAACTATCTCTATTCTCTGTAGAATCTAATGTTGTAACTAAACAAGATGATATACGAGTTGTAGAATTGTTTGCTGGCGTGGGTGGTTTTCGTATAGGGTTAGAACGTGCTTCGATGCTTTATAAAACAATATGGAATAATCAGTGGGAACCGTCTACAAAGCGGCAGGATGCTTCTATAGTGTATTGTCATAGATTTGGAGAACAAGGACACAGCAATGAGGATATAGCAACGGTCCCAACAAGTGAGATACCACAGTGTGATTTGCTTGTTGGCGGATTTCCATGTCAAGACTATTCTGTAGCTACAACTCTAAAGCGTTCGGGCGGTATTGAAGGTAAGAAAGGTGTGTTATGGTGGCAGATATATCGAATCTTAGACGAGATGAAACAAAAGCCTAACTACTTGCTTTTTGAGAACGTAGATAGACTCTTGAAGTCGCCAGCTTCACAGCGTGGACGTGACTTTGCTATTATCCTTGCTTCACTAAATGACCTTGGTTATACCGTAGAATGGCGTATTATCAATGCTGCAGATTATGGTATGCCACAACGCCGTAAGCGTACTTATATCATAGGTTACAAGAATGAGCTTGCTATGACTCAGCAGATAGACAACCCTTTGGAGTGGATTCAGTCTAAAGGTATAATGGCACAGGCTTTTCCGTTGAGCATTGATTATAAAAACCAACCAACAAGTTTTCATATAGAAGGAGATTTGTCTACCGTTTCATCCTCATTTAATAAAGGTAAGAAGGATTCACCTTTTGAGAATGTAGGTATTATGAAGAATAGAGAGGTGACAACTCTTGAAGCTAAGGCAAAATACGATGGTCCGTTATTGACATTGGGTGATATACTGTTAGATGATAAAGAAGTGCCAGCAGAGTTCTTTATTCCTGAAGAAGAACTACCACGCTGGGAATACTTAAAAGGAAGTAAAACAGAGAAGCGAATTAACAAGACCACTGGTTACGAATACAACTATTCGGAGGGAAGTATGGCTTTCCCAGATTTTCTTGACCGTCCGTCACGTACCATCATTACAGGTGAAGGGGGTAAAGGGCCATCCCGCTTCAAACATGTTGTTTATACTCCAAACGGACGTTATCGACGTCTTACGCCATTGGAATTAGAGCGTCTTAATATGTTCCCTGATCATCATACAAAGGGTGCATCTGATATGCGTCGTGCCTTCCTGATGGGAAATGCACTGGTTACAGGTATTGTTGAGCGCATTGGTGCTGTACTGATAGACCAAATAGCATTATGTACCACTCTATCTAATAGGTAGTTATTCTGATAACATATAGCTTAATCACAAAATACAATTCGTCTAAGAATAAAGAGAGTTTTTACCTTTGAAATTTAGGCGTAATGGACATTTGGTAGGCTGAAAACCTCACGTGTTTTAGTAATGGACATTTGGTAGGCTGATCATTCCAGCCTACTTTTTGTATTTATGAATCCATCTATAAACTTCTTCTTGTTAGCTTCATTCAATCCATTATGATTATGTAGTGCAGTTCTCAGTCTTCTATGTGTATAGGTCGTCTTGCCAGAGATTAGAAGAGTTCGTTGGTCTAGAAACTCTTTCCATTGTTCACACCATTTCTCAAAAGCTGTTATAAACTCTTCTTTTCCCAAAGAGAACATACTTCTCATTAAAGTTAATAGTTCAACGCCTGCAGGTAAATGTGGATTGTTAGTAAGAAGCCTTCTAACTATCTGGAATTGGTGGAACTGACACATTTGTACGGGACAGAAACTTATAGCTTGTAAAAGTCCCATGTGTCCATCACATACCACTGCTTTTATTGTAGTTCCACGCTTCGCAATATACCGAAGTCCATCAAGATAATCCTTATTAGTTTCGTTCTTAACAAACTTGCGATAAAGTATTTTACCTGATGATGCGTCCTGGAAAAGCATCACGCCAAATGTCTTGGAAAAGTAAGTCGTATCTATTATTATTACTGCAGATTTGGGGTAAGTAGCAGTAAAACTATCCACCACTAAACTTAACCTACGTCGTATGGTTCGTTCTGAGCATTTATAAAGAATGGATAGGTCTGAGATTGTTCTATTTGCAGCAAGATAGTCATTCCAGAGAGACACATTATTTATACGTAATCCACCTTGGAATTGCCTACCACAATCCCTGCAAAGATACATCTGAACATTACGTCGATGACCATTCTTTTTAACATTTGAGCTGTTGCAGAATATACAGTTTTTTTATTCATAGGTTTTCAAATGCTGCAAAGGTAGTAAATAAAAGCGTTTCGTGAGGTTTCAGCCTACCAAATGTCCATTACGCCGAAATTTACAGTTTAAACTGAATATTTCGTTAGTATCTGTTAGTGAAATATTTTTACAAACACAGGTGTGTTATGGCTTGAAAAATATGCTCAAAATAGCCTTTTTTACGGGTCTTGTAACTCACATGGAATCAAATACTTGCAGAGCTGCATTTCAAAAGGTGCTTAATTGGAGTTCAAAAGGGCGTTAGTAAGAGCTTAAAAGGGCATCTTTTGCAAGCCAATTGGGCATCTTTTAGAAGCTAAAAGAGCATGTGTTGGTTTTGTGATGTGTGAAAAATTATAACAAGATGGGTGTGAGTGTAACTTTGAACTTTGCTTTTCTCTATATCAGTAATCATAATTATGACGTGCTGATGAGAACTCTGTTCGAATAATTATGAATTGTTAGTAACGAAAATTGGCAAGCAAACGAGTTATTAGTTATAACGGATATAACCATTTACTCGTCTACCTACCAACAATACAATTACCTTGTTAACTTGTAAACCTGTTCACTTGTCAACTATACAAGCAACTTGTTTACTCGTCAACTTGTTTACTTAACCACAACCTTGCGTGTACTGCCATCAGAAGACTTGATGATATTAAGACCCTTCTGTAGCTTCTGAATCTGTCGACCATCAACGGTGTAATACTTTTCTGTTGTAGTCTTGTTGAAGTTTGCACTCTCGATACCATTGGTAGTAAGTGCGGCAACCAATGGTTCGCTTGAATACTTCTTACCGTCAGCTTCGTAGACCATTACGACCTTGAGGGATGTGATAGAACTATCATAGAAGTGAAGAATACGCAGGTTATCGCTGACTTTGAAGTCGAAGTTATTCTTGTCTTGATACATGAAAGGAATGTTGACCATCTCTTCCTGATCCATATAGTAGTAGTTTGAGCCCTTCTTGAACTTGAATGGTTCTGTGCTACCATTAACATAGACATTGTAGTACATCTTGTCAGGGTTAAGATAGTTGCCATCAACATCTGCATTCTTTACATAGAAAGCCAATTTAATCTCGTTAGCAGTGTTGCTGTAGTTTGGAGTAGATGTACAATAGAACAACTTTGGTGTTGCTGGGTTACCTGCTTTCTCTACGTAAGGAGTCAAGGTAAGAGCTTCATAGCTCTCTACATAGTCTTCATTAGTAATGTTATCATCACTTGCTCTACCTAAAGAAGTTCTAAGAAGTTTAGAAGCAGTCAGTTTACCAGTTGCATCAATGCTGAACTCAAGGTTCTCTACGGTCTTTTTTTCATTCTCGAAAGCTGCGGCAAAGGTGTGATACTCCGACTTATCAGCATCGTTTTTCTTAAAGTCTTCCTTCTGAGTAATACCCAAATACTGATTAGTAGGCATGACAGCCTTGTCGCCCTGCTTGGTAAGTTTCACCCAAACGTTTGCAAGTTTCGCTGACTTGAACAAGCCCTTGATATAGATATCGTTGTTATCGGTCATTGCCTCAACAATACGTGGTGAAGGATCAGACTTAGATGTAACGGCGTACTGACTCTTTGTAGCCGTAGCAGGTGGTGTAATAAGCTGTTCATTAAGTGGTTCAATCGTAAGAGCCCAGTCGCCACCATAGTTGCTTTGCCAGCTATTATCATAGGCAGCACCCCATATTTGCTTTTTCTGTCCCATACCAGACATCTTGAGTTTTCTTCCTTCCAAGATGAAATCTACGTAATTCATATTATTTGCACTAATAGGCTCGTAACTCTTTCCATCATCAGAAGAAACCATACGTTGAAGCGTGATTGTACGCTCGCTACTTTCTTCGTCATCATCGCTCCCACCGAGGTCGTCTGTATAAATAGCCTGTGGTAGCTTTGCTCTATACTTGCCATCTGGTTGTCTCTCAAGCTTCAACCATGATTTGCTGTCGAGGCCTGATAGTGGATTGTAAATGTAAATACAGCCATCCTCACCGATAACAATCTTAGATACCAAGCCTTCATATCTGCCTGCTTGTATACCTGTCCAACCCTTCTTAACCCAAGACTTGCTTGAGCGATACAGGTTTTCTATCAGCTTACCTTTAGGTGTGTCCTTTATTATCTGAGCGGAAGCTGTAAGGCTCAGTACTAATGCACAAATTGAGAATAAAATTTTCTTCATAAAGTATTACTGTTTATATAAATTGTTGTTGTCTTTTCTTAGAAGTCATAGCCAATGCCAATGGTGCAATAGCTGCTCCCTGTATCTGCCGTCTTAAGATTATAAGCTCCGTTCAGACGTAAGCCGTGATACTTGAAGCCAGCACCCATTGTGATGTGACTGAGGTCGTGGTCACCATATTCATAGCCAGCACGTACAGATACCATCTTGTTATAGGTGTATTCAAGTCCGCCACCAAGCATAAAGATTTTGTTCTCTGATGGCTGGAAGAAGTAGCGAGAAGACAAGGCTGCAGCTACTTGATGCTTCTCAGCTACGTCAACAGATAGTGCACCACCTACGGAAAGATAGGTTGGGAGTGTCGTCTTGTGCTTGTTACCATAGTCGAGTTGAGGACCAATGGCACCCACCTTTGCATCGAGCATGAGGTTGGTTGGTTTGTTAGCAAGGGTCAACTCGTTGTTTTGATAGGCTCCACCCACAGAGAAAGCGGCTCCCGTAGCATTCTTTGAGAGGTGGCTATAGATAAGACTTCCTGTTGCATAGGCGGCAAAGCCCTTACCTAGGAGATAGGTGTAACCTAAATCGAGCGTCCAATTATAAGGTTTGTAATCCTTTGTTGGATTACTAGAAAAGTCATAACCCTTTAGACTTAAGCCACCCGCATAGCGAAAACCAACGAAGGCTGCATGACGTTTCGCAAACTTATAGCCAGCAGAAGCTGCGTAAATCCCGAAAGTTCCGTCAGTACCTTCTACTTTTTCAAAGAGAGATGCAGAAGCATCTGCAGTGAACTTCTTGTCAGTAGCGAAGATGGCAGCAGGATTATTGTATAGATACATCCCCTCAGCTGCAGCCGACGCATTACCCATGGCAGCTGTTCGAGCATCAGGGTTAGCTGTTAATATTGAGAGGTCTTGCCCTTGGGCATTCGCCTGCGTAGCACCGAGAAGTGCTACGCAAGCCAAGAGAATGATATGTTTTGTATTCATACTTGTTGTGTTTATCGTTTAATGAACATCTGGGTATGGTTGCCTTTACTGGTATATACAGTAAGTTTATAGGTTCCTGGATTGAGCTTAGAGAGGTCAAGCGTTGCCACATTGTTCTTATCGGCAGTCACAGTTGCCTTCATCACACGCTCACCCACAGTTGAACTGATGATAAGTTCAGCCTGCTTCACTTCAGGATTGAGTAAGGCGTGGATATCATTTTGTACAGGAATAGGATAGACAGCATAAACAGGAGCCGACTTCTTTTCAACAACACGTACCTGGAATGATCCATCAGAAGATGTCTCACGACCATCTGTAGCAGCGATGTTTATACGAGTGACACCCTTAGCCATAGGTTTTAGTTGAAAGTTGTCATTGCTTATCGTAGCTGTAGCGATGCTTCCATTGGCAGCATTTGCCTTATAAGTAAGCTGCGTATTGTTGCTGTGAGAGTAATGTTCTGACAATGGAATCGTGACAACTCCTTCATCCAAACCGATGATATAGTTCTCGAATGGCTTTGTTAGCTGTGGTGGGAAATACTTTATAATCTTAAAGGTAAAGTTCTTCTCAGCCTTTGCTCCTAAGTCATCAGAGAGAACAAAGGTACACGTATAACTACCTGCCTCAAGTACAGGGACAATGTTGACAGTTACAGTATTGCCTTTAACAGTGTAAGAAATGCCCTTTGTCTCACCCGTTGCTTTAACATCCCAGTTCTGACCATCAGGGTCGGCGACGTTGAAGCTGAACGACTTACGCTCATTCTCCATCACTTCGATGGCTTCTGTTGGGAAGCCCGTAGCCTCTGGAGCGTGATTGAGTTTAGTTGTACATTGCTGAATCTTTGGTTCGGAAAGGTTACCCCAACGGTCAACAGCCACTACGGCAACGCTGTAGGTGGTGTTATCCTTCAAGTCATCAAAGTCGTATTTAAGGGTTTCGCCTAAGCTATGTCCCATACCATTGATTTCTATATAAGGCATATCCTTGAGCTTGTCAGATGTCAGCTCGCCCTGAGCAATATAGACTCTATAGAAAGCAGCAGTCTTATCCTCATCCTTTGCTATGCTCCACTCTGCATTGATATCAACGAAGTCGGGTGTCAGTGTGAGTTTGCTAACCTTTTCAGGAGCTATCTTTGTGTCTGATTCAAAGGCTGCTTCAGCATCAATGTAGCCCTTACCTAGCTTACCTTTGTAGGTTGGGTTATGCTCATCGATGTTGTAAGGTCTGTAAGCAGTAGTCAATCGTGTCTTCAGTTCTTCATTGGTAAAGCCTTGTTTACCGAAGTAAGAAGCGATGAGGGCAGCAATACCTGAAACATGTGGGCACGCCATAGAAGTACCTTGGTAGAAAGAATAACCCGATGCAGCAATCTTCTTTGGTACGGTACTCAATACGCCAGCTTCAGTTCCAAAGCGGTCTTGGTCGCCACCAGGTGCTGTGATGGTCACCCATTTTGCATAGTTACTATAACTTGCCTTCGTGAAGTCCCATGCCATTGCAGCCACAGAAACCGTAGGTGCATAGCAAGCAGGGTAAGCTGAGAACTCCTTGTTCTCGTTACCAGCCGCGAAGATTACCACGCCACCCTTCATTGGAGAGTCAGCACGTTGATTGCCGTTCGCATCACAACCAGCCATCTTGATGAAGTAGTCAACAGCTTCTTTTAGTAGCTGAGGCATAGAGGTGACACCTGCATTTGATTGATAGCCCCATGAGTTCTGGCAGATGATAGCTCCGTTATCAGCAGCATACTTGATAGCAGCTGCTGCATCGCCCTGCTCTTCCTTGTTTCGAAAGATCTGACAACTCATAAGACGCACGCCACTGTCTGCCGAACCATTACCACCAGCAATACCAGCCACACCCTTACCATTGTTGTTGCGTGCAGCAATAGTTCCTGCAACGTGGGTACCATGTCCCCCATCATCAGGTTCGATTTTACCACCGACTACGTCCTTTGCTGTCACAAAGTTATAGCCGTAGATATCGTCAATAAAACCATTGCCATCATCATCGACATTAGGTTGGCCATTTTTCTCCTTCTCGTTGACATAAAGGTTGTCAATCAAGTCTTCATGTGTGATGTCAATACCACCATCGACAACCGCTACAATAACGTTTTTCTTACCTGTAGTGTACTTTTCCCAAACAGGTTTTACGTTACAGTCAGCACCCTTCATCGCACGCGAACTTACTGTTCCGTCATTGTAATAATGCCATTGTTTGCGAAGAAGTGGGTCGTCAAAATTGCTTCCTGTAGTCTGCATGCTTGCCCCAGAAGGACTGTAAGGTACAGACTTTACCTCCGGTCTTGCCATTGGCAACACACGCTCAGCACACTCAACGCCCTCGGCCTTATTGAACTGCTCCAATACGGTAGCGACATCTTTAGACTTGTCAAAGTAGATGGTGTACCAGCGGTCGAGACCAGCAGCTATGGTTCGGGCTTCATATTCGCCAGCGGGCTTAAATACCCTTTCCATCTTATAGGCACCTGAATATTGCATTGCAGAGGCGATTTCAGAAGGAACACTCTGCATCTCAACACCACCGCTACGAGTTGTTGGGATAGACTGGTTTGTACCTTTCGCCAGCTTTACGTTGATACAACCTTTTACAGCAAAAAGGTTTTTGTCAATGTTGACCGTACGTGTGTTTGACGCAGTAGCATCAGCGTCAAAACCATCTTGGCACGATGTAGCGAGTATCATACCAGAGATGGCACACGCACATAAGTATATAATAGATTTTCTCATTACTATCTCTTTCAATATTATTTGCTTGGATTGTGTTGTTTGAGCATACGTTCTACCTTAGCCATACGCTGTTCTTTACTTCCTGCAAAGACATTAGCCTTGTAGAGAACTGTAATCTGCATGACGGCCTTACCATTGTTAACATCGGCATATTCTCCACCAGAGATAGCCAAGGTCAGGTTGTCAGAACGACGTGCATAGACGTTATGCTTACCATTGTAGCCAACAAACTCAAAGTTGTTTGAAGTAAGCAGTTTGTCAAACTCACGTGTGACGAACCATTCTCTACCATACTGCCATAAACCTAAATTTGGCTGACTGTAGAACAAACTATACTGCTCAAGGCTTCCCACCTTCTCTTTTGGTGTAGAGGTATTGCTGCCAAGGTAGAAGAAGTAGGTACGTGCAATCTGTATAGGGTCATTTGTTTGGAAGAGCAGTGCTTCAACTTCATTGCTCTTAGACATCTGACGCTTCATCTCCTCGCTGTTTTTGCTCTTTTCGTACTTCTCAACGTCGCTAACCTTCTTGTCATTCTTATTTAAGAGATCAATAGGACCAAGGTCAAGACTGCTAAAGGTTGGATAACTACGATCCTGCGTATGCATCTGATAGAAGAATAATACAACACTATTATTCTCTTCTCGGATATCTACATCCATCGTGAAAGCCTCCTTTACGTTGACGTAATGATTTGTATCTCTTTCGTCACGTGTATATCCATTGGCTTTCATAAACTCTTGGAACGCCTGTGTCTTAACTGAATTAACGCCTTCTCTTGTCAGTGAACGTGTATAGATTCGAGTTGGTACAAAATGCTTTGTATCATTTACATAGACAACATCCTTGAATAAAGGTGATGGTGTCTTGAAGAAGTAACTCTCCTCATAAATACCATTTACTTCATCGGCACCACCATATTCTGTAAGGATGCTACCACGGCGAATTTCGTAATCCATCATCTTATGCAGACTGAAAGGATTACCTGGATTACAAGCTAAGACAAAGAGTGACACACCAGCTTGCTTCACAACCATATCGTAGTTCTTCCCCGCTATGTTTAGTGTAAGCTTTGAGGTGCGCTCTGTGACATCATAGTTTGGCTGAGAGACAAACTTCAAGCCATGCTTCTTCTTGATAACTTGCAGCCATTCAGTCTTCTCGCCTTGTGTAACGTCATACGTTGCTCCTTCTAGTTTCAGAGCAACAGTAGTCGTTCCGCCCGCTTGTGGAAGAATAACCTCGCCCTTTGTAACATCCAATAAGATGTCTGAGGCATTCTGGCTAACCATAATCTTCTGTACAGCCAAGCCGCCATCAACAAGGATATAGCTACTTCGGTCCATACCCGTAGGGTTAGCATCTACCTGCACAGAGAGTTCATTTCCGTTCTGAGTAAGGTGTACCCATGGCTTCGGTGTGGTTGCAATCCACTCCTTACAGTTCGTGTTCACGGCAATCTTCTTCTCATCAATCTGATTAGAGAAAGCTAACTCCTTCTCTGAAACATTCAGATAAGGTTGTTCAAAGCTGTCCTTCTCAGCACATCCAATGGTCATCCCCATTAATAGGCATAGCAAGGAAATCTGTAGCAGCTTATAAATATTGATTATACGCATATCAGATAATTTAAATAAGGTATAACGACATGATTAGAACTTCAATATTTTTGTAGCAGCAGAGAAGTTTTTAACCAACTTTGCTTGTGCCTTTACTGCCTTACTGCCAGCTGCTGTTGCAGATGGGTCGTAGCTGTAAAGCATTGCGAGCACAGGTGTATTGTTGTCTAATAAGCAGGTGACATCAATAACCAAATGGTCGCTTTCACGTACGAAGAAGTGGTTGTTGCCTGATGTGCGGAGGAATGAGAAACCAGCTTCGCCAAGTAACTTCTTAAGTTCCTTTGTTACAACCCACTTGCTACCATACTTCCATACACCAAGGCTTGTGTCTTTAAAGAGCAATGCCCCAATCTGAACACAACCCAAGTTGTCAGGGGCATCACCATCCTTATCAGTTGTATAGAACACGTGGATGCGGCCGTAAGCAGCAGAAGGATCAGAGTTTGCTTTCAGCTTGTACTGAATCTGTGAAACCTCAGTGTTCTTATATTCGTTGAGTGTGCGCTCTTCTTCTGTGCTACCAGCCTTCTGCTCATATGCCTGTACCTGTGCCAGCTTCACGTCATCTTTCTGCAGAAGTTCAAGTGGATAGAATGGTAGATCGGCGAAGGTCTTGTAGTCGCCCGTCTGCTTCATGATAGGAGTGAAAGTAAGGTTTACACCCTCATTGTTCTCCTTCTCTGAAATATAAATTTTCAATGAGAGCAAATCTTTGTCATTGGTATATTCTCTGTTAGATTGAGAATTACTACGTACATAACCATTATCAGTCAGGAATTTATCGAAAGCCTTGTCCTTTACTGCATCAATAGCTTTTCTTCCATCGCCAATACAAATAATCTGTGAAGGATTGATGCCATCAGAGCTGCAGTATTGTAACAAAGTAAAGATTGGAGAAGGAGTGATGAAGGTATATGTTTCCTCAAGTCCGTAAGCTGGCATAGCTGCCTGATATTCACGCAGGTAACTACCACGCCCTAACTCGAAGCCCATAATCTTGTGTACATCCTGTGGTACGCCAGGGAAAATCGGAAGGATGTAACGCTGTATGCCGGATTGTTCAACAACAATCTCGCGGATGACGTTACCGCTCTTTGCGTATAGCTTCACCTCACGCTTCTGATAAGTGTCATTACGCTCAGCAATTAGTTTGATCTCCTCTTCGCCCTTGACAATCTTCAACCAACTAACTTCCTCACTGGTCGTCACGTCATAAACAGATGAATTCGTGGTGACATCGATTGTCTTCTCACCACCTGTCTGAGGAAGGTAAATCGCTGTCGGTACCACGTCTAGTGTTACGTCGGCAGAACTCTGTCTTACTTCTATCTTACTTGAGGCACCATTCGCATTCACGAGGACATAACTTGTTCGCTCGCTTCCAACTTTGTTTTCATTGACTTTTATCTTCAAGACGTTCCCATCCTGTGCTAATGAAATCCAGTCGCCCTCTTGTGGAGAGGATGCAATCCAACTGCTTTGATTGGTTGTCACGCTAATGTTTTTCTCACCAACGCCTTTGTCAAAGCTTACTGTGTTTTCTGAAAGTACCAACGTAGGCATTTCAAACTCGTCCTCCTTTGCACATGACGACAGGCAAAGAATGATTCCACCTAAAAATAGGTAAAGAAGGGTCTTTTTTAAATTCATACTCTTCAAGGTTTTATTTGATATAATTATATTAATTGATTTTCTAAATAGGCTTTTGAATCATTGATACTTGATAGTGAAGAATCTATAAGCAATATTGTTCATGGATATGTTTACGATATTGCAAATATATCATATAATAGGTGTAAAAACGAAAGAAGGAAGTCAAAATAAAGTAAACTTTAATTTTATTATATTTACTTCGTTTTTGTCAACACAAACAAACTTCTGAAGTTTATTTGTGCCATATCTCATCAACTTGAATTTTGAATGTAAATCAGAAAGGATCTCCGTTATAGCCATTTTGTTCTTTTTTTGATTCTATTGCGTCTGTTTTAAAGTGTCCTATAAACAGCGATGCAAAAGTACTTGGTTATTCTCAATGCTACAATACCTACTTTTAAGTAATTCTACAATTCATAATTATTCGAACGGAGTTCTCATCAGTACGTCATAATTATGATTACCATTGCAGGAAAAGTAAAAGGGTACTTCGAAGGGTAAAAAGGTAAAAACGATAAAACTTCAGAGTTCAGAGAATAAAGTGTTTTTCTCACAGAACCTGCAGAATAAAACTCTCTGATCCCTAATAGCAAACGAAAATCCATGGGGGCCTAAAGGTCAAGAGAATACACAGAATTTGATGCTAGTAATTTACAATGTATAATTATGCATATCACAACTAACAACTTGTTTATTATAAAAAAGAATTTGTCAACCAAACACAATAGGTACCTCGGTAATCACTCCCCTCCCTATAGGGGGAGGGGTTGGAAGTAGTGTTTTTTGAACGTTGTGTGTTTTGCCGTGTCTATGGAGTTATGTTTAAGCTTTTTTCTTCTTCTTACTCCTTCTCTTCCACCACATATAGTAACCACTAATAGGTAGGAACCCTCCGATGAAGGCCGCTACGGCATAGAGTATGCGTGAGAACCAGCCACCCCATGTTCCTGTGTGCAGCTGTTTAAAAAGCTTTCCACCCTTTGGCTTCTTCCCATGTTGGTCGCCTTTCAAATCTTTTGCTCCGGCGTTAGATGCTTGTGGCTGTTCCTGTATCTTGTTTGCTCCTTCCTGTGCAAAGGCCTTGTCGTTTGTTGCGCCCTGCTTAGCTCCGTCCTTACCCTGTTGGATCTTCATACCCTTTGGTGGCATTGGTTGTCCAAAGAGTTTAGACATACCCGCTCTGTACCAGCCGAACGAGAAGACAGGACCAGTGAGCGACATCAGTAGAAGGAAGATGACAACATAGATTCCTAACGATACGTGAGTGTCGTAAACAAAGCGACGGAACCCTTTGTTCGTGCTGACGATCAAACGATTTTTCAAAGCCTTCTTGGTCTTTGGCCACCAGATGACAACACCTGAAAGTAATACAATCGTCATACAGATGGCTGATACGGCAGTGAGGATACGACCCAATGATTGTCCCCCTTCATGTGCATTCTCAGGCTTCATAAAAAGCCATCGGTGTAGTCGTACGATTGCAGTATAGATTGGCAACTCTTTGGCATTCATGTCAAACAGTGGTGCGATGTCTTTGATTAATAATATTGCCAATCCACTGAAGCACAAAACAGCCATTATTACGCCTAATGGTAAGGCGAACCATCTATGAATCTTTAAACAGAATTTCCTCATATCCTAAATAATTTTGTTATTTTTTTCTTAACTAAAACTTTGTCATTTACCTATCTTATCCCCAATCTTTCACAATTCAGAATTTGTAGGACTTCTTTGCTTAGATGAAAGGAGGGGATGAAAGTTTAATTTTGAATGTATTATTTGACGTTTATTTGCGTTTGTGCGAGTGCGTTCGTTTTATTACCATTCATCATATAGCGGTTAATTTAGCTTCATTCGTCTCCACACCCAATTCGGAATATGTCGCCATAGGTAGGTGACTATGCGCCAGCGGGTATCGATGACGCAGACATGCCGGCGGGTGTTAATCGCTCTCATGATACTTTGCGCTGCCTTCTCTGTGGTCATTAGCATGGGGAAGTTTGATGTACCAGCAAGTAGGGGAGTATCAACAAATCCGGGACGGATATCAGTGAAGTGGATGTTAAGGTGTTTGCTGTTTGCGAGTTGTTCCAATGCTTGTAGATAGGTGTTTTGCATAGCCTTCGTTGCACTGTAAGCTGGAGCAGGACCGAGTCCTTTTGTTCCAGCGATAGATGTGATGCAAGCGATGTGCCCACCTCCATTGGTTTCAAAAAACCGATAGACACAATCAACCATTCTTGTAAATCCAAGTGCATTGGTCTCCATCGTTTTAAGCTCCTTATTGGCATCAAGATTTGGATTTTGCCATCCGATTCCTGCTGCATGAAAATAGAGGTCGAGACCGCCCATGCGTCCGATAAGTTGCAGAAGTTGGGTATCTGCAACACTGTTGGTTACATCAATCTGCGCAGTGATAACGCGTTCTGGTGCAGACGTTTGCAAGTCGGTCAGCTTGTCTGTACGACGAGCTGCTACGCCTACAGTCCATCCCTGTGCGATGAGTAGTCGTGCCACTTCGTGACCAATACCACTGCTGGCTCCCATGACGATTGCTTTTCTCATTTCTGCAAGTCCTTAGTTAATAATTCGTTGAGGCTATCTTCACGAATAATCTTGGGTGCAGCCTTGCCCGGGAGTATTAATATCTTTTTGCCATTGCGATAGATATGCAACTGACGTGACCGAATCACAGCAGTTATCTCTCCATCATTCTGCATCGCCTGCCATATCGGGTGGTAAACGCCATCTTTATTGAAAAGCTTCTTCTGCAGATGGGAGCACATATTGGTTGTATCGAGTTCTATCATTGTCTCTTACGGATATTCAAAGTTGTTGTTATGGGTTAAAGTCATTCCTCATCTTACTGGGTTTGCAAAGATAGGAAAATAAATCGTATAACAAGTAATTGAATGGAAAATACATGCTGAATGTTGGAGAGAATATTTGTGATTGCTCGTAGCTTTCCTTCTTTTGGGGTAAAGAAAAAAAGTGTAAACCGCATAATTCGCTGGTTTACACACCTTTCTTGCGGAAAGAGGGGGATTCGAACCCCCGATACCCTTTAGGGGTATACACGCTTTCCAGGCGTGCCTCTTCAACCACTCGAGCATCTTTCCTAAAGCGTCCGAGAAGCTATCGTTTGTATTTCGGACTCAAAATGATTTGCAAAAGTAGGATTTTAGTTTTACAATAAAGCGGCAACAAAGCGGATTTTAAGTTTCTTTAAAGTTTTAGGCGATTGTTTCTTTCGATTATCTTGGCTCTATAACGCATTGTAGGGGTTATGTGCTGATATTCCATTTGTTTGGTGCGGGTGCTTAGCACGTTTGGTGCGGGTGCTTAGCACATGTGGTGCGGATGGTATGCACCACATGTGCGGAGGATTAACACCATTGCTGTATATGGAAGGGTAGTGATTTAATGTGCGTTAAGCGTATTAAAACTAAGGTCAATTTGGAGTTTTTTTAGTTCGAGGCTATACTTTTTGACAATATTTTTAGGCTCTATGACGAATTACCCACACGATTCGTTATAGAGCCGTAATTTTTCAGATGAGTAAGCAAGTGAATGTCTGTCTTAAAACAAGCGAATCTGCTTGTAATGAGTCAAAACAAGTAAATACACTTGTAATCCTATAAAACAAGTAAATATGCCTTAAATAAATGTTTGATATTATGTATGCTGCTATATTTGCTGATATTGTTTTCTCAACGTCCCTATCAAAGGATGCAATGATAGAACTGACAGAGAAACTGAGAGGTATTTTATGTCTTTTGGAAGATAGATACGAAGGACTCTGGGATCGTAGTATTAAGTCTGAATTTGTACTGACTGGCACGCTGTTTTCATTGACGATAGCACTGTGTTTGGGACTTGTTGCAGTTAAATGGAATATTTGATGCTATTTTTATTACTTAATGCTCTACCTAATTCACGGAAAATTAGTATCTTTGCACTTTAGTTTAGAACCAACGATTTTCGTTTTGAAAGATAATAATTAAACTTACATATATCGTGGCTGAAACAAAGTACATTTTCGTTACGGGCGGCGTAGTTTCTTCACTTGGTAAAGGAATTATCTCGTCATCAATCGGTAAGCTTCTTCAAGCA
>QWCW01001889.1_pt1 | contig 16871 bp, 14 predicted proteins | sample 1972691 | NCBI WGS metagenome assembly QWCW01 (sample SAMN09866698, study PRJNA288562) | Human oral metagenome isolate pre2_saliva, whole genome shotgun sequencing... | reverse complement strand
CTGCGCTGGCTAGTAGTCAGAGTCTTACTCAAAGGGTCATCCATACCCCATATTTTAGCGAAGGTTTCGTCTCTTCCCGGTGCTGTAGAGTGCCTGCTCACAAGTGCAAGACAGTACTTGTTGCGCACGCGGCTCATTGCTAATCCGTAAGAGTGAAAAATTGCATTGCGGATATAGCGCGATGAGCTGGAAAGTTCACCGTGCTTCTCTTTACACTTATACATAGGAGCATGAGTGTGCCGCCATGCAAGCGGATGAACCCCGACGTTCACGGCACGCTAGGCAGGTTTGTACGGTGCACACCCCGCACATACGGCCACCATCTTAGGCGATGCGCACATGCTCAGCGTGATGATTCGCCCCTCGAAGACGCGGGTCGTCTATGCCGGGGAGAGTCCCGGACGCGACGGATAAATTCACACTAATTGGAAGAGGCGTTTAACGTGCCAAATCTGCCAGAACATCTGGTGCCTGAGGAATTTGCCGGTAACGAATGGTTCGTTGAAGAACAGTACGAGCGTTACCAGAAGGACAAGAACCTCGTGGACCCTTCATGGTGGCCCATTTTTGAGACCATCGACAAGGCGCTGGGAGGCGCCGGTACCGCTAGTGCAGCTCCTGCTGCGGCACCCGCCGCACCGACTGCACCTGCCGCACCTGTAGCAACTCCCGCCCCCGCGGCACCGAAGCCTGCGGCTGCGCCTGCTAACCCCACCCCTCCCGCTGCTACCAAGAAGGCTGAACCTGTGGAACCTGTTGAAGACAAGATTGTCCCCCTCCGCGGCCCTGCTAAGGCAGTTGTCACGACCATGGAAGAGTCGCTGACTGTCCCCACCGCAACCACCGTTCGTGCGGTCCCCGCAAAGCTGCTCATTGAGAACCGTGCTGCCATCAACAAGTACCTGGCAAGCACCCGCGGCGGCAAGGTCTCCTTCACCCACATCATTGGTTACGCAGTAATTCGCGCAGTGGCAGCGATGCCTTCGATGAACGTGACCTACGGTGTGGACGAGAAGGGCAAGCCCGTTGCAATCCACAACGCACACGTGAACTTTGGTCTGGCTATTGACCTGCCCCGCCCCGACGGTTCCCGTAACCTGGTCGTTCCGAACCTCAAGGGTGCTGAGCAGCTAAGCTTCCGCGAGTTCTGGGATGCATACAACGACATCGTTAAGCGTGGCCGTAACGGCGCGCTGACCATTGAGGACTTCCGCGGCACCACTGTTTCGCTGACCAACCCCGGTGGTATTGGTACCGTCCACTCGGTGCCCCGTCTCTCCAAGGGCCAGGCAGCCATCATCGGTGTGGGCGCGCTGGAGTACCCGGCTGAGTTCCGTGGCCTGTCCGAGAAGCTCATCACCCAGCAGGGCCTGTCCAAGATCATCACCCTGACCAGCACCTACGACCACCGCGTCATTCAGGGTGCAGGTTCCGGTGAGTTCCTGAAGCTGGTTGAGCACTACCTGCTCGGCGGCGACGACTTCTACGACGCAATCTTCCGCGACCTGAAGGTTCCTTTCGAGCCGGTTCGTTGGGCACGCGACAACCACGTCGATGACGCTCACGAGATTTCCAAGGTTGCACGTATCCAGCAGCTCATTCACGCGTACCGCGTGCACGGCCACCTGACCGCAGCAACCAACCCCGTTGGTTACAAGATGCGTTCGCACCCGGACCTGAAGCTGGAGAACTACGGTCTGACCCTGTGGGATCTGGACCGCGTCTACCCGACCGGTGGCTTCGGCGGTTCCGAGCGTCTGCCGCTGCGCACCATCCTGGAGCGCCTGCACGAGGCATACTCCGGCTCTCTGTCCGTTGAGTACATGTACTCTGAGGACCCCGAGGTCCGCGCATGGTTCCAGGAGCGTCTGGAGCGCGGCGTTGCTAAGCCCACCCGCGAGGAGCAGCTGCGTGTTCTCTCCAAGCTGGTTGAGGCTGAGGCATTCGAGAACTTCCTGCAGACCAAGTACCTGGGTCAGAAGCGCTTCTCCCTGGAGGGCGGCGAGTCCCTGATTCCGCTGCTGGATGCTGTTCTGGACAAGGCCGCTAACAACGACCTGAAGGGCGTTGCCATTGGTATGGCACACCGCGGTCGCCTGAACGTGCTGACCAACATTGCTGGTAAGTCCTACGCTCAGATTTTCCGTGAGTTCTCCGGCACCGCAGCACCCTACGAGGGTGGCTCCGGTGACGTGAAGTACCACCTCGGTACCGAGGGTGTATTCACCTCCGATTCCGGTAAGCAGACCCAGGTGTACGTGGCTGCTAACCCCTCGCACCTTGAGGCTGCAAACACCGTGCTCGAGGGTATCGTCCGCGCTAAGCAGGACGTCTACCGCGAGCAGGGCGTTGAGGGCCACCCGGTCCTGCCGATCCTGATTCACGGTGACGCAGCGTTCGCTGGCCAGGGTATCGTCATGGAGACCCTGCAGATGGCTGACCTGAAGGCGTACACCACCGGCGGCACCGTGCACGTTGTGGTGAACAACCAGATTGGCTTCACCACCCTGCCGAACGACGGCCGCACCGCAACCCACGCCTCCGACATTGCGCGTATGACCAAGGCTCCGGTCTTCCACGTCATTTCGGTCGCGACGTTGTCATTGACCTGATTTGCTACCGCCGCCGCGGTCACAACGAGGCTGACGATCCGTCGATGACCCAGCCGAAGATGTACCAGGACATCGACGCTCTGCCTTCGACCCGCACCCTGTACGCACAGGACCTGGTCGGTCGTGGCGATGTCTCTCAGGAAGAGGCAGACGAGGTTCTGGACTCCTACCACTCGAAGCTGGACGCTATCTTCGTCGAGACTCAGTCTTCGGCACCGGCTCCGACCGCTCCGCACGTTTCCGGTCTGGAACTGCCGGCTGCTCAGCAGAACACCGAGGTCGTTCACGCTGGCAAGACCGCAATCTCCCGTGAGACTCTGCAGCACATTGCTGATGCTTTCGGCAAGGCTCCCGAGGGCTTCACCATCCACAAGAAGCTGAAGAAGCTCATGGAGCAGCGTGTTGAGATGGGCCGCACCGGCAACTGCTCGCCTTCGGTTCGCTGCTGATGGAGGGCACCGACGTTCGTATGAGCGGTCAGGATGTTCAGCGCGGTACCTTCGTTCAGCGTCACGCTGTTCTGCACGACCACATCACTGATGAAGAGTGGTCGCCGCTGGAGCACCTCTCTGAGGACCAGGGCAAGTTCCGTATCTACAACTCCTTCCTCTCTGAGTACGGCGTTCTCGGCTTCGAGTACGGCTACTCGGTGGAGCGCCCCGACTCGCTCGTGGTGTGGGAGGCTCAGTTCGGTGACTTCGCAAACGGCGCTCAGACCATCATTGACGAGTTCGTGTCTTCCTCCGAGCAGAAGTGGGGCCAGCGCTCCTCGCTGGTTATGCTGCTTCCTCACGGCTACGAGGGTCAGGGTCCTGACCACTCCTCGGCTCGTGTTGAGCGTTACCTGCAGCTGTGCGCTGAGAACAACATGACTGTTGCCTGCCCCTCGACTCCGGCTTCGCACTTCCACCTGCTGCGTCGCCACTCTCAGCACCGTCCGTACAAGCCGCTCGTGGTGATCAGCCCCAAGCAGCTGCTGCGTCTGAAGGCTGCTGCGTCCTCCATCGAGGACTTCACCGAGGGTTCGTTCCAGCCGGTGATTGGTGACCGTTCGGGTATCAACCCGGCTCAGGTTGAGCGTGTGGTCTTCGTATCCGGTCGTCTCTACTACGATCTGGAAGCTGAGCGCGAGCGCCGCGGCGACACCAAGACCGCTATTCTCTCGGTGGAGCAGCTGTACCCGCTGCCCGAGCAGGAGATCAAGGAGCAGCTGGCTCTGTACTCGAACGCTACCGACATTGTGTGGGCTCAGGACGAGCCTGCTAACCAGGGTCAGTGGCCGTTCATGGCTCTCAACCTGCAGCCGCTGCTCGACCGCCGCATGCGCCTGGCTTCCCGCCCCGCAGCTGCTTCCCCGGCTGCCGGTACCGGTAAGCTGCACGCAGCTGAGGCTGAGGCTCTGCTCAAGCAGGTCTTCGAAGGCTAAGGTCTTCTACAGCTGATCGGCTCATGATTTAGCTCTTCAAAACCCGTCTTCCCGTCAGATGTTTCTGGTGGGCAGACGGGTTTTTTAGTCTCGGATGCTTACCGGATAGGGTATTAAGTTCGAAAAGAGGCCGGTAAGCGCTTATCCTAGATATAAAGACTATTACTCACGTGCCTTGCCGCCTCTCACGGCGGGCGCATACTGCAGAAGAAAGAATTCCGTGGAGCAACGCAATATTCGAATTGTGGCAGTCGGCGATGACCTGCTCGCCGGTGTTGGCGACCCCCGTACCCTCGGCTGGTTTGGCCGCGTTATGGCGCGCACCCCGCAGACCACCGCATCCATTGCGGCATATAACCTTGCCGCCCCCAATGAAGGTAGCGAGCAGCTGAACGCACGCTGGTTCGAGGAGGCGCGCCGCCGCTTCGTTCCCGGTGCTGATAACCGCCTCATTATTGCTCCGTCGACCTTTGACATTGATTTGGGTCTGACCAGCGCTCGTTCGCGTTTGAACCTGGCGAACATTGTGGACATGGCGTCGCAGAACAACATTAAGGTTCTGGTTGTTGGTCCGCCGCCGACCCTGGACGCTGAGCGTAACCGCCGTATCGCTGACCTGTCGGCGGCGTACGCGGATGTGGTGACCCGCCGTAACCACGTGTACGTGGATACGTTCAACCCGCTGCTTCACCACGAGCAGTGGCGCAACGACCTTGCCGCTAATGACGGCCGCCCGGGTCAGTCCGGTTACGGTCTGATGGCGTGGCTGGTTCTGCACCGCGGCTGGTACAACTGGCTGAACATTCCTGAGCACGGCTAAGAGCCCGCTCCCCCGGCTGGGGTTGTGAGCTGATGCGAAGAAAGTTCGTGTTTTTTTAGCTCATATCCCGGTTCCAAGATGCAATCATGCCGTTTCTATGAAAAAATAGACGGCGTTGCCCTTATAGCGTGGAGCACCGGTTTTCGGTGACCGCCTCTGCTAGGGCAGGTAATAGGGGGCACGCACCGCGAAGGTGGGGCGTGCATCCATGAACACTATAAGGAGGCTCTGATGAGCAAGCGCGGTCGTAAGCGCAAGGACCGTCGTAAGGGCGGCGCAAACCACGGTAAGCGCCCCAACGCATAAGGTATCTTGCATACACTTTAAAACCCCGGCGTTTCGGATATTATTCGGACCCGGGGTTTTGCTTTACCCGCAGATGTTTGTGCACATTCTGCGGAATAAAGAGAAGAATTCTACGTTATGGAAGTGAACGCCCGGCGCGTTCCTGTAGAGGAGAAACATGGCTGAAACCAACACCGCAGCGGATACCCGCGAGCTACGCGAACGCTTTACCGCGGACGCTATGCAGTATGTGGATCAGCTCTACGCTGCCGCCCTGCGGATGAGCCGCAACTCTGCCGATGCTGAAGACTTGGTGCAGGAAACCTACATGAAGGCTTTTGCTTCGTACCACCAGTTCACCGAGGGTACGAACCTGAAGGCGTGGCTGTACCGCATCCTGACGAATACGTACATCAATTTGTACCGTAAGCGTCAGCGTGAGCCGCAGCAGTCTCAGGGTGAGACGGTGGAGGATTGGCAGCTGGCTCAGGCCGGTGAGCATGATGCGGTGGGTCTGCGTTCTGCCGAGGCGGAGGCGCTGAGTGCCCTGCCGAATACGGAGGTTCGTGAGGCTCTGAACGAGCTGTCTGAGGATTTCCGCATGGTGGTGTACTACTCCGATGTGGAGGGGTTCGCGTACAAGGATATTGCGGAGATTCTGGATATCCCTCTGGGCACGGTGATGTCTCGTCTGCATCGTGGCCGCCGTATTCTGCGTGAGAAGCTGCTCGATTATGCGCGTGAGAACGGTCTGCGCCCGTCAACCATCGCAAAGGTAGAAGCGAAGGCTGAGGCGAAAGCAGCCGCGAAGGCGAGCGCTAAGGGGCAGCCGGCAAAGGCTACCAAGGGCACTAAGACGGCCAAGGGCGTAAAGTCCCCGCCGGCGGGCTCTGGCTCCGAGGCGCCTGCGGATTCTTAGCTTCGCTCTTCTACAGGTGAGCTAGCCCCCATGAGGTTGGGGTTAGACTCCCCTAACGCTTTATACCTTCCGTGTGAAAGGAACCCCGATGTCAACCACAGACAAGAATTCTTCTGTCCCCGAAGCCGCCGATGCCCCTGCGGCTTCTGAGCCGCTGGAGGATTGCGGCGGCCAGCCCTGCTCGGCGACCCTCAAGCACCTCTACGAATTCCTCGATAGGGAGCTGAGCCCCGAGCAGCTGCGCACGGTTCAGGCGCATCTGGATGCCTGCCCCGACTGCGCGGATGTGAAGGACTTTGAGCTGATGATTCGTGAGAAGATGCGTTCTTCGTGCGCTCAGCAGGCGCCCGAGCAGCTGAAGGCGCGTCTACTGCAGGATGTGCAGAAGTTCTGCGCCGAGGCTAACCTCTAAGCTGCCTCAAGCTGTTGCCCCGCTGGGGGTATAGACATCTGATGATGAGTGAAGGCGGTGCACCAATAACGGTGCACCGCCTTTACGCGTATTGATTGGTTCGCGCTGTCTGGTCCGTGTTGTCTGGCTCGCGCAGCCTATCTCATCGCGGCAGCCCTCAGCGGCTCGCAAACCCTCAACCGGTAGAATAGGGGTAGACATCAACCGGCGCAGCGTCTCTGATTCTGCGCCCTCCCCATGATTTGAACCAGAAGAGGATGTATGAGCGACGCAGCAGTACAGCTTTCCCCCGGTGATTGGCCCGCTCCCCTGGCACCCGCCTCCAGCAACGCCGCTGGCAAGAACGCGCTGGTGCATATTCCGGGTTCTAAGTCGCTCACAAACCGCTATCTGCTACTCGCTGCTCTGGCTGATTCGCCCTCGTATTTGCGTGCGCCTCTGCATTCGCGCGATTCGGCGCTGATGATTGAGGCGCTGCGCCAGCTGGGTGCCGGTATTGAGCTGGTTCCGACCGATTCGCCGTTCGGCCCGGATGTTAGGGTCACTCCCCTCAACTTTGCGCAGGCAGATTTCACTCAGCCCCAGTCCGATTCCACTCAGCCGCAGGCGGTGTCGATTGAGTGCGGTCTTGCCGGTACCGTGATGCGTTTTGTGCCCGCACTGGCGGCGCTGCTGCCGGGTGAGTTTGCTTTTGACGGTGATCCGCACGCCCGTCAGCGTCCGATGGGCCCGGTTCTGGAGGGTCTGCGTCAGCTGGGTGTGCAGGTGGATTGTGAGCAGGGCGAGAACGCTCTGCCCTTCGTGCTACGCTCCCCCGGTCTGGCGAGCGCGGAGGGTGTCTCTGAGGCGCCTGTGGTTCGTATTGATGCTTCGACGTCGTCCCAGTTTGTTTCGGCTCTGCTGCTGATGGCGCCTCGCCTGCCGCAGGGCATGGTGCTGGTGCACGAGGGCTCTTCGGTGCCGTCCATCCCGCACATTCAGATGACCGTGGAGGCGCTACGCCAGATGGGCGTTCAAGTGCAGGAGCACTACCCGAGCCAAAGCAACGAAGCAGAGGGTGGCGAGTACCGCTGGACGGTTCACCCCGGTTCTTTCCCCGGCTTTGAGATGACCATTGAGCCGGATCTGTCGAATGCCGGTCCGTTCCTTGCCGCCGCCGTGGTCACCGGCGAGTCGGTGACTATTCCTCACTGGCCGGCACCCGCGGCTGATTCTTCGGCAGGTACGACCCAGGTGGGCGATATGTGGCGTGAGCTTCTGCCCGCGCTGGGTGCCCGGGTGAGCTACGCTGAGGGCCGTTTGACTGTGACCGGTCCGGCGCAGCTTCCCGAGGGCGATTTCTCCTTTGACCTGTCTGCAGGTGGCGAGCTGGCGCCGACCATGGCGGCTGCCTGCGCTTTCGTAAAGGGCCGGGCGGAGCTGACCGGTATTGCGCATCTGCGCGGTCATGAGACGGACCGCCTCGCCGCGCTCGCCGCTGAAATTAACCGCCTGGGAGGCAGTGCCCACGACACCGCCGATTCGCTGGTGATTGAGGCGCCCATCCCCGCTACCGCTGAGGCTCAGCCGGTTCTGGCGCGCACCTACGACGATCACCGTATGGCGACCTTCGCGGCGATTATTGGTCTGCGCCGTCCCAATGTGGTGGTGCAGAATGTTGCCACCGTGGCTAAGACCATGCCCGAATTTACCGCAATGTGGGAGGACATGCTGGCGCAATGGCAGGCCGGCGCTTCCACCGTTACCGCCGACCAGGAGGTCTTCTAAATGGGTTCTTCCCGCATGAACGTGCGCGATTTCTCCGAATGGGATGAGTCGGATGTGCGCGTGCGCCCGAACAAGAAGGGCTCCCGACCCCGCACGAAGGACCGCCCGACCTTCAAAGAAGCGATTCGTGGCAGGGTCATTACGGTGGACCGCGGCCGCTGGTCGGTCGTAGTTGATGAGGGTACCGAGAAGGAGCGTACCCTCATTGCGGCGCGCGCTAAGGAGGGCGAGCGCACCTCGATTCTGCGCCGTAGCGCCGACGACACCGACCCGTCGGAGCGCGTGGTCGTGGCGAATGCTCAGCAGCTGGTGATTGTGGTTGCCGCGGCGAACCCGGAGCCGCGTACTGGCTTCATTGATCGTGCCGTGGTGGCGGCGTTTGATGCCGGTATTGAGCCGATTCTGTGCATTACGAAGACCGATGTGCGGTACCCACAGAACCTGCTGGATTACTATGCGGCGAGCGGTTTGAAGATTGTGCTGTCCTCCTCTTCGGATGGTTTGGCGCCGAGTCAGGAGGGCGCTGCAGGCTTGGAGTCGGCGCCGGTTCAGGAGCTTCTGCAGGAGCTGCTGGGTCAGGTGTCGGTGCTTCTGGGCCATTCGGGTGTGGGTAAGTCGACCCTGGTGAATGCGCTGACCGGCTCCGAGCGTGCGACCGGTCATGTGAACGCGGTGACGGGCCGTGGCCGCCACACTTCCTCGTCGGCGTTGGCGTTGCGTCCGGTGAATGCGAACGGTGAGCCGATGGAGCCGGGCACCTGGATTATTGACACTCCGGGTATTCGTTCTTTTGGTCTGGCGCACGTGCCGCCGGAGACCGTCGTGGAGGCGTTCGTGGATTTGGCGCCCGGGGCGGCGGATTGTCCGAAGGGGTGTACTCACGCGGCGCAGGCTCCCGAGTGCGGTCTGGAGGCGTACGTTGCTGCCGGTCATGCCGGTGAGAGCGGTCCCGCCCGCCTGGAGTCCTTGCGTAAGTTGCTGCTGTTGACTCCTGAAGAGGGCGATTCGGAGAAGGAGCTGGGCGCTCTCGTCTAGGTTCTCTCCCCTGCATTACACACAGCACTACACACATTTTTGCTGACTACATCACCGAATACTGAAGAAGAGCATTACTATGAGCCGTCCCCAGCAGTACACCGACGATTTGCGTCTTGCGCATATTCTTGCCGATAGCGTCGATCGTGTGAGCGCTATGCGTTTTCGTGACCGCCCGGTTTTCTCCCCCGCTTCCGAGGTGGTAGAGCCCGCCGAGGCGGCACCCGCTGCGGCACCGTTGGCGCCGTGGCAGCAGGCGGCTCAGCCGCCCGCGGAACCGCAGGCCCCGGTGCAGGAGCCTGCCGATTACGCTTCGGGTGTGGCTGAGGAGGTTGAGGAGCTTCTGCGCGCGCAGCTGTCGCGTGTGCGTACTCGCGACGGTATTGCCGGTGCGCATGCTGGCTATAACGGTCAGGCGGCGCGCCAGTGGGTGATTGCACCGATTGCTGAGCTGGATAATTTTCGCCGCGGCGTGCCGGTGTGGGCGACTCTGATTGCTCTGTTGGATCAGGGTGAACCGGTGGTGGGTGTGGTATCTGCACCCGCGCTGGGTCGCCGCTGGTGGGCTGCTCGCGGTTCGGGCGCGTACACGGGTAAGTCCCTGGCGCAGGCTACTCGTCTTGAGGTGTCTTCGCTGACTCAGTTGGATCAGCTCTCTGCCGCGTACACCGACCTCTCCTCTTGGAAGGCAACCTCTGAAGGCGCCGTGGACCGCTCTGGCGAGCTTGTACAGCTTCTGAGTCGCGTGGGTCGTTCCCGTGCGTACGGTTCGTTCTGGGCGGCGTGTATGCTCGCTGAGGGTGCTGTGGACACCGTCGTGGACGCATCCCTGTCGTTCTACGAGGTGGCGGCGCTACTGCCGCTGATCCGCGAGGCTGGCGGAGTCGCCTCCACCCTGGAGGGTGATTTGCCCGAGCACGCGGGCATTTCAGTCGCCGGTGTGCACCCGGTGTCCCTGGTGGCAAGTAATACGGCGGCGGTCCAGCAACAGGTGCTGGAGGCGCTCGCACCCCGCGCCTAGTCTGTGCCCCTCCCCCTCCTCTGAGCAGGAGAGAGCAGACCCAGCAGGCTCAGACCCGAGATGATGTACGCCAGAATGTTGAAGGTCGTCATCTTCGAGGTGTACTTGGTGGTGTGACCGGCGTTCACCTTCGCCGAGTAGATGGCAAGCCAGATAGACACGCCTACCGGGATCAGACCCACAAGCAACAGAGCAATCACCATGATGTTGGGGCTCAGACCGGAGCTATACGCAGAGCTGTAACCGCCGGAGCTGATCTTTGCCTCAGTGCGGAGCGCCGCTACCTGAATCCACGCGTAGAGGGTCAGTACCAGCGCGCCCAGGGAGGCGCCGAACGCGCCGATGGAGTAGAAGTAGCCGGGGCCGCGGAAGTCGCCGGTGGTCTCACCGTAGGGGCGGCGGTGCTCAGCCGGCACGCGGTACATGTCCGGGATGCGCTGGTAGCTGTCGTCGCGGTCACGCACGTTAGCCGGTGCCACGCCCAGGGCGGGGCCAGCGGGTGCTGCGCCGAGGGGAGCGCCGGGTGCTACGCCTGCAGGTACCGGCTGCGGGGAGTTTGCGTTGTTCTGCTCCGGGAAGGAGGGGGCGGGAATCTGGTTTTCCATGGTGTGTCCTTGAGTGGTTGTCATAGCGGGTATGTAGCTACCGCATCGTAGCGGCGGCATCCCTATGACCGGCTAATCTGTGGCTCTGTGGTTGCTCTCGAATGTTGCCGGTGAGATTGAATGAACAATAACGCCGAACAACGATATCTACCCTTCGATACTACGGCATAGGGTGCGTTTTCGTCTTCTCTGATGACGTTCTCATTACAATGCGGTCACCTGAGCACCCTCGGGCACGCCGATACACCCACGCAGGTACACCCGAGAACAGACCGGCAATTGGGCATAAAAATACCCGGCAGGTGACGCGGTGAGGCGTCCTGCCGGGTGGTAGGAACCTACCGCGGTTCTTCCTTTTACTCTTTTTCAGGTTGCAATCGCGGCAGAGTACCTAACGCGTGAGCAACGAAAGCAACTTGTTTAGATTCCTCCAGGCAAAAATCGGCCAGCGTCATCGGGCAATTCGTCATATGGTGACTCTTCCTGATCTACTTTTCGATCAACCCGAATCACTGAATCTCCGATGTCAAACACTATCTTGCCTTGCTTTTGACTCAGGGTGAGTGGTAGCAGATCATACCCAAGCTGTTCTTGATCTACCATTGCTTTGATCGGGGCTTCTACATACTTCGTAATAAATGTCCCCATCACTGCCCCTGCTTCGGCGCGGAGGTAATCCCACGCCTCCTCTCCCGTATGAACGACACCGCCGTGTCCGCGATAAACATCAGAAATTTCGCTAAGCTTGGTATTTGGAGTTGGATCAAGAACGATAAGAACAGGCCTATAGCCTGCATTTTCACACTCTTCTGGGAAATCCAACTCTTCTTTCCATCTCCCTTGGCCAGATGCCGCAATCGTAATCCGAATCTTAAATTCAAATGCATCCTTGTCTTTGATAGCATCTACCTGTCGTCCGCCTGTTCCGGACAAACGGCGGATGGGGCTATTCCTGTGACTATAAGGTACTCCGCCGATTGCTCCGGCAAGAATCGGCTCGAATAGATAACCTGTATCTTGAGCCGCCCGGTTATCGATATCATAGACCCACTTACGCCAGACTAGTAGTGACGCAAGAGAACTATCGTCTACCGTACCGTATTGAAGTAAGCTACGAGGCCCCACCTGGTCCATCGTTGGCAGTGACTGGGTTTCTAGGACACATTGATATTTCAACCTGGCGCGCAAAATTCGACCGAGACACGCGGCATACGTTTCCGCATCCGGCTCGGCAGTGAGTAACTTTTCATACTCCGCGAGAGAATCGAACTGTCCTGGGAAGATGTAGTCAGCCCTAACCTCACCTGATGACACTTCGAGTAGAGTGCTTGGCACTCTCACGGTAGAAATCTGAAGGTCTAGTGCAGACCTTGCGATAACAAATTTGATGTGTTCTTCACTTAGGCCAAGGTCTTGGGGTGAGCTTCCCTTTCCGCGTAGTTTCTCAAAGGACAGTTTCTGGGGATTTGTAAGCATTTTCGACTCCTAGAATAACGTAGGTTCTTCCGCTAAAGACATAGTGAATGTGCTTTCTACCAATTCAATAGTTCGCGCGAGTGCTGGACTTACTCCGCTGGAATTTGTCAATCGGAGAGCATCCAATCCTCCCCTCAACGAGCTATCAACGGTCTTAGACATTGTTCTGATGACCGAATCTGCTATTGCTTTTGCAAATTGTGGCGGTATCGCATTGCCAATGAGGGTGTTAATCTCGGCACGATTCCCGATGAACTCGTAACTTGCTGGGAAAGTCTGGAGTAGTGCTGCTTCTCGTTGCGTAAGAAAGCGGTCTTCCACAGGGTGAATGAACTCCCTCGTTGCCGCAGATGTGATCGCCTTCGATGGTTCGCCCCCTACAAGGCGACGCATTCCAACAGGAGCTCCGCCGCGCCTTTCCGTGGGCATGCCATCACTGACGCGACGGTTAGCACGAGCATTCCACGAATGGTGTTGTAGTGCTTCTGGCAGATCGCGCATGGTTCCTCCAGGAGGGATATGTTGTACGCGCTCGAGGTCAAGCCCTGTGAGCTCACGTTTCTTGTTAAGCGGGTCGTCTTGAAGGGGCGATGCATTTTGCAAACACGTAAGCACTCCGTCGACAGGAGGTTTTTCTTTTGCAATCAGGGTCGCACCAGGCATACCGTGAGCGTAATGAGTCTCTCGCAATGGCTCTGGGTTTCTTCCAAGCGCGGCGACTCCAATTACTCGTTTGCGAAGTTGCGGTACACCAAAGTTGGCGACATTATGCTTCTCAAGTCTGACGCGATACCCAGATTCGATTAGCGGTTTTAGTAAATCGATAACGAATCGACCACCGTCCAATGTTAGAAAACCTTCAACATTTTCAAAAACGATTATCGCAGGCCGCAACGATACCGCCTTTTCCGCAAAGGTGCTGACTAGGGTATTACGCGCATCGCTTCTCTTGCGCGCACCTGCGGAGGAAAATCCCTGACAGGGAGGTCCGCCAGCCACAATCAAGTTCGCTGCATCAACAGTGGATGAAAGCATTTTTGACAAATCTAGGGATCGAATGTCGGCCAGCTCAAAACGATGATTCGGGTAATTCGATCGATATGTCTTTTCCGCTGGTGGCCAGTTATCTGAGGCCAGTACTGTCTTTACACCGGCTTGCGTAAATCCAGTTGCCAGGCCGCCGGCCCCACAAAATAGATCTACTAACTGAAGGTGGGGCGAATTTGGTACCTCAAAAACCGAATTGCTCACTTAGTCTCCTCATTTAGGATTTGTCAAGCGTTGGTAGCACAAGGGTTTCCGCTACTCGCTTCACGACATATGATTACTGATGTACGAGTAGACACCCTGCCCAGCCAAGGCATCATGAAGAGTCCAGCGAGACACTCCCAGGCGATCGGTGACACGAGTCTTCGGGGCTCCCTCACTCACAAGCCGTCGCGCTTCCTCTATCTGTTCAGACGAAAGCTTCGGCCCCCTCTTGTACTTGCCCTTGACCTTTGCCAAGGCGATGCCTTCCCGCTGGCACTCACGAATCAGCTCACGCTCGAACTCCGCCACGGTAGCCAGGACTGTCAGTGTGAACTTACCTGACGGTGTGGACGTAGACAGGGCGGGTACGTCAACAAAATCGACCTTCACACCCTTTGTATCGAACTCTTGAAGCAAATCAAGTAGGTCGAGTGTTGAGCGGGCAAGCCTGTCAACACTTTTGACACGAACGATATCATTCGAGCCTTCACGTACGTACGCGCGCAAGGCGTCAAGCTGCGGATGATGAGTGTCCTTGCTTCAAGCCCTGTCGTCAAAGAGCTTGTCAACCTCACCAATCGCCTCAATCTGTCGATCTAGATTTTGATCAATCGTACTCACGCGGGCATATCCAATAAGTGTCATATTCACCCTTTATATTGGTGATTCACTCGCTAGATTGTACCTCATTAGTGGTGAATATGAAAGAGGGTCAATATTATTCCCCCGTAAAATAGGACGGGGCACACACTGGCGAACAGGGAGTACCCCGTTCATCAGGGGGCAGGAGGCATGACGGGTGGCACGAAACTGACCGGCGCCAGAACTGAGAACCGCCCGAGACACGAAGAAAGGCACCGCCCTCATGGACGGTGCCTTCTTTCTGGTCTACGCCAGCAATACGTCAAGCACGAAGTTTCTCCGTGTGAAGCGGAGTTCAATCCTGCGTACTCGAGTGGAGATGCGGGGAATCGAACCCCGGTCCGATGTGGCGTCAACGGGGCTTCTCCGTGCGCAGTTTATGCGAACGCTACTTTTCGGCTCCGGTACTTGCATAAACACATATACCGACGAACCTAGTTACGTAAAAGTCCCGCTAGCCCCCGCAACAAGGGCTAGCAGCAGTGGCCTTTTAAGTCGATGCCGGTAACTGAGCCAAAGGCATGCTCAGGCCGACAGACGGCAACTCGCGCTTAGGCAGCGAGTGCGAAGTCAGTGCGCTTAGATTCTGCACTTATTTTTTTGCAGAGGGCGTTAACGAGATAACCCTGCATCCTCGGCACGCTTCACCCATCTCAACTCACATCGTCGAAACCGATCATCCCCCTATGCTTTTATCAAAAAGCCCACCGTCTTCTGAAAGTTTTCCTCGACATACCTTGATGCCGCGGTGCCATTCAAACACGGTAGAGATTCAGTATATCTAAGATGTTTAACGGCGTGCAAGTCACCCACCCCGCACACGCAGGGTTCGCTCACTGACAGAGAACACCAGCCAAGAACAGACGCAGAGGGTACAGCGAGCGCGCCTCCAGCACACACCCGAATCAACGGCGGACGCAGAAAATCGGTGCAGAAAATCACGGGCACAGCAAACGGGGTGAGGCGCCCCAGAATATCTAGGAGCCCCACCCCGTTCGCGTACCGCACTGGGTAGCCAAAATTAGGCAGTCAAACCTTAGCGGTGAGCCGGAACAGTCATGCGGTTGTTCGGGTTGTCACCAATCTGGCAGACCACGTTACCGTGACCGTCCTCGGTACCAACCTCAAGGCATTTCTCAGCGGTCTGGAAGAAAGAAATGTATACGAAAAGCATGCAAATCGAAATCAGGACAGACACCGCACCGGTGATAATACCGGTCAGTGCGAATGCCTTACCAGCGCCAACTTCCTTAGTCTTCTTCAGGGACAGCGCGCCCAGAATAATCGCGGCAATACCCAGCAGAATACCAAACACGAGGAAACCGGTCAGCACAGCCGCAATACCGAGGATCATCGCCGCAAGTGCCATGCCGGGAGCCTTCTTCGTAACGGGAGCCGCATACGGGTAACCAGCGGGCTGACCGTAACCGTATGCGTCCTGCTGGGGCTGCTGCTGGTAAGAGTTCTGCTGGTAGTTGTAGTCAGCGGGCTGCGCCTGGTAGGAGGCGTCCTGGCCGTAACCGTACTGGTTCTGCTGAGCGGGCTGCGCCTGGTAGGAAGCGTCCTGACCGTAGCCGTACTGCTGCTGGCCGTAGCTGTTCTGCGCCGAAGCGCCCTGGGCAGAGGTACCCTGAGCAGCGTTCTGGCCGTAAGCATTCTGCGAAGAAGGCTGCGCACCGAACTGACCGTACTGGTTCTGCTGGGTCGAGTTCTGCGGAGTAGCGTTCTGCTGCTGCGCCTGGCCGTAGGTGTTCTGAGCGGATGCGCTCTGACCGTAATCCTGGCCGTAGGTGTTCTGTGCCGAAGGAGCCTGGCCATAATCCTGACCGTACGAGCCAGACATCCGTCGTTCTTTCCTTCACAGTTGCAGCGAACAATTTATACTCGCCCAACGCACCATTGCGCGCTGAGTTCGGTTCCATTATATAAATAAGCCGTCATTGGGGTCACCTATGAAGTCCAAGATTCCAGAATCATCCCCCAGAATCCACCAATCGGGCAGATTCAGCGCAGAAAAAGAGCAAGGGACCGAATAGTTCAACACTATTCGGTCCCTCAAGCTTCAAAGACTCAATGCGATTTAACGGCGGTACATCTTGTACTCATCGGGGCTCATCGTCATGGTTTCACCGTGAATGGTGCACACGTAGTTGCCGTTCGAATCCTGCACGGCCTTCTCAGCGCAGTCGCCGAGCATGCCAATGCCAATCAAGCCCAGAATCAGCACAACAACAGCAACAATCATGCCCAGCGCACCGGTGACAATACCACCAATCGCCATGCCCTTACCGGAGGCAGTGCCGTTCTTCACCTTCACCAGGGCAACAATACCCAGAATCACGCCAACCAGACCCAGCACGCCACCGAAAATCAGCCAGCCAGACAGCAGACCAATAACACCCAGGATCAGCGAAGCAATCGCCAGAGCCGAGCTCGGGGTCGGCTGGTAGCCGGGGTAGCCGCCCTGCATGTTGTATGCCGGTGCCTGCTGCGGTGCGGGGATGAACTCGCCCGGGTTCTGCTGGTAGTTCGGGTTCTCAGACATGTGTCTCCTCAAAAACGTATGGTGCTCGCGGTACACCGCGAATTTTCAACCATTA
>QWCW01003273.1_pt1 | contig 16918 bp, 12 predicted proteins | sample 1972691 | NCBI WGS metagenome assembly QWCW01 (sample SAMN09866698, study PRJNA288562) | Human oral metagenome isolate pre2_saliva, whole genome shotgun sequencing... | reverse complement strand
GTCCTCGGCGCAATGGCACAGCTGGAAGGTCGATAAGCCGTGGCAACCACACTGAACACGGTGGCGCGCTCCAATCTGCGCGCCTCCAAAGGAAAATACGTCCTCACGGGCATAGGCATCGCGATTTCATCCTTCTTTATCGCCGCCATTATGATGCTCACCAACTCGTTGCAGGCGACCGTCAACTCCTCCGTAGGGGACGTGCTCTCCCGCGCCGAGGCGGTCGTCGCCTCCGCCGCTACAACCTCCGACGGTAGAGACAGCACCGCCATCTACCTGACTCGTGACCAGATTCAGAAAGTAGAAAAGAGCGACCTGCTCTCCGGCTACTGGGTACAGTACGCTGTCACGGGTAAGCTCGGCACCGGCGACCAGGCAACCCAGGTGCAGTACGACCAGCTGCCCGCCGACTCTAGCCTCTTCCCGTACAAGGTGCAGGGCAAAATCCCCAGTGGTGACCACGAAATCATGGTCTCTACCTACTTCGCGAAGAAGCACAACCTCTCGCTGAACGGCAAGGTCACCAGCACCGACGTTGTAGAATCCGTCAGCGCCCCCGGTACTGACAAGACCGCCGAATACACCGTCGTCGGTCTGTTCGACCCCGGTTTTGAAGGCTCCACCACCAACCAGGCTGTCTTCATTGGCGGCACCAGCCTCGGCGAAGCCACCCTGAAAGCAGCCGAGACAGAAAACAAGAGCTCCGCGGCAGGCTACCGGGGCATGGCTGGCGCGAACCTCATCTACCTCAAGTTCAAGGACGGCGTAACCGACGCCAAACTCAAGAGCCTGCAGGATACCCTCAGCAGCGGCGACACCAAGAACGATCCGCGCGTCATGACCGGTCAGAAGCTGCTGGAGGACTACCAGAAGACCATCTCCACGGTCTTCACCTCCATTAGCGTGGTCCTGGGCGCCTTCGCAGCGCTGGCTCTGCTGGTTTCCTCCTTCGTCATCTCCAACACCTTCGCGGTGCTGGTCGGCCAGCGCATCCGTGAACTGGCTCTGCTGCGTACCCTCGGTGCCCGTGGCGGCTCCCTCGTACGGATGCTACTCGTCGAATCCATTACCGTGGGCGTGGTGTTCTCCCTCATCGGTGCGCTGCTGACCTACCCGGTTGGCGCGCTGGTTGGTGCAAACCTCACCACCATCATGATTTCGTACTCAATCACCCCGGTGATTATCAGTACCCTGATCTGCACCATCGTCACGGTTCTGGCGTCGCTCTCCCCGGCACGAAGCGCCCTGCGCATCTCGCCCATTAGCGCGATGAGCGAGCACACCAACCTTGAGGTGCGCAAGCCCGGCAAGGTCGGCCCGATCCTGGGTCTGGTCTTCGGTGCCGCAGGTATCGGCCTGGCTATGCTGGCTCAGAACCAGGGTTCCGGTGAGGGTGCCGGCAATAAGGCCGTTGCCCTCATGATGGGCGCCGCGCTGCTGCTCGGTATTGCGGTCTTCCTCCTCACCCCGCTGGTACTGCCCCCGCTGGTACGTGCCCTCGGTAAGGTCACCCGCACCCAGACCGGCAAGCTGGCGCTCGCCAACGCACTGCGTTCGCCCAAGCGCACCGTCTCCACCGGCCGTGCCGTGCTGGTGGGTACCCTGGTCGTATCGACTGTGCTGACCGGTTACTCGGTGCTGAGCGCCTCGCTGACCAAGGCCCTGGATCAGCAGTACCCGATTTCTGCGCAGGCAAAGTACAGCTCGTACGACCAGTCCGAGGCCGCCTCCACCGTGACCAAGGCGGAGGAAATTGCCTCCAAGGTCAAGGGTATTAAGAACGTTCAGACATCCGCCGTCGGTTACGCAGCCGGTGTGGTTGACTACACCGTCGAATACGAGGGACAGACCGCCAACCAGAATTCCGACCTGGTGGCGTTGAGCTCCTCCGATTTGAAGGCAATCTTGCCGGGCGAAAACTCGAACCTTGCCGATGACACCGTGCTCGTGCCGCAGGGCCTCTGGAAGTCCGCTGGATTGAATGAGTCCAGCCGTCTGAAGGCACACGGCCCGCTCGGCGAAGTGGAACTCAAGCCCGTCAAGTCCGCAACCAAGCAGAACCTGCTGATCGTCAACCCTGCCACCGCCGCCAAGCTGCAGGACGCCAAGAACCCGCAGAAGGTTGCCAACCCTGCCGCTGAGGAAGCTCAGAAGCGCCTGGAAGAAGCAATCGCCAGCGGTGACAAGGAAGCTCAGACAAAGGCAGCAAAGCTGACCGTTACCAGCCAGGCAACCGGTAACGACACCGTCGTTCTGGTGCGCGCCGCCTCCCCGCTGACCAGTAGCGAGAACGCGACCCTGCAGGCTGACCTGAACCGAGCCAGCCCGGACAGCTCCTTCACCGGTGGCTTGCAGGAACGTCAGACCTACGACCAGTTGCTGACCGTTATGCTGACCTTCACCCTGGTGATGCTCATGCTCGCAGTGGTCATCTCGATTATTGGTGTGGCGAACACGATGACCCTGTCGGTCAACGAACGCCGCCGCGAGAACGCGATGCTCCGCTCGCTGGGTCTGTCCCGCAAGCAGCTGCGCCGTATGATTTCCATTGAGGCGATTCTGATTACGCTCGCCGCAGTGGTGCTCGGTATGGTTTCCGGTGCGGTGATTGGTAGCCTCTCTGCGCAGATTATTATGTCTTCCATGAGTGCTTCCGCCCCGCTCGTGCTTGACCTGCCGTACGTCTGGTACGTGGTCATCCTCGTGGTGGGTGTGCTCGCCGCGATGCTCGCTTCGGCTCTGCCGGCGGCTCGTTCGGCTCGCATGTCCCCGGTTGAGGGTATGCGCGGCTAACCCGCTGTATCTGGCATAGTTACAGTACCCGGCGAACCCGGATACTCGGCGTGAGAGAGCCCCGGTACACGCTACCCCATGAAGCGGAGGTTCTTCAGATCCTCCGTGACGCTGGTGTGCGCCGTGCCCGACTCTTCGGCAGCGCCGCCCGCGGTGAGCTGACCGAAACCAGCGACCTGGATTTTTTGGTGCAGATGCCGGGGGTAGCCCCTTTTGACGAGTTCATGCAGATGGTGGATGCTCAGCACCGCATTGAACAGCTGACCGGCCGTAGCGTTGATATGGTCACCCGGTTGCGCCCCCGCATCTATGCGGAGGCAGAACCAGACATGGTGGAGTTGCCGCTATAAGAAGTTGCCTGAGCTGATGAGCGACTTTGAACAAATCATCGACGAGATACAAGAAACTACTTAACTAAAGAGCCCCGGAGGGTGCCTCGATCAGGAGGCGCCCGCCGGGACTTCACTGTGTCCTCTAGTCTGTTGTGCTCTCTATTTCTGCTGTGCCCTTATATAAGGGAGCGCTAGTGGGCGATACCCGCCTCATACGCCATAATGACCGCCTGCACACGATCACGCGCCCCCAACTTCGCCAACACATGCGACACATGCGTCTTCACCGTCGCCTCCGAAAGCACCAGCTCCCGCGTAATCTCCGCATTCGACAAGCCACGCGCAATCAAACCCAGCACCTCAAACTCACGCGGCGACAACTGCTCAATCAACTCACGATGCGGATAATCCTGCACAGGCTCAAAGCTTGCATGCTCAGCCGGAATAAACGTTGCCTTGGGAAGCTCAGAACCAGCAGCCGGGGGAATAGCAGGAGCAGACTCGGCGGCAGGAGCGGCAGGAGCGGGGGAGTCCAGCACCGGAATCATCTGCTCCAACAGGCGGCGAGTCGCAGACGGCGCAATCACCGCATCGCCGCGGTGCACCGTACGAATCGCCTCCAGCAGCTGCTCCGGCGGGGTGTCCTTCAACAAGAAACCGCTCGCACCCGCACGCACCGCCGAATACACGTACTCATCAATATCGAAGGTCGTGAGCATAATAATGCGCACCCGCTCATCCTCGGAAACTTCACGCTCGCCGTCACGCTCCAGGATGCGGTGCGCCGCCTCCAGGCCGTCGCAGTGCGGCATGCGCACGTCCATGAGGATGACCTGCGGCGCCTGCCCCTCAGAGACCATGCGGTCAAAAACGTCAATAGCCGCCAGGCCGTCATCAGCTTCCATGACGACCTGCAGGTCCGGCTGGGAGTTGACGAGCATGCTCAAGCCGCCGCGCACTAGGCGCTGGTCGTCAACGAGCATCACGCGGATCGGCTGGGTGGTCTGTGTTGCGGAAGAGTACATAGTTTCAATCCTAGATTACGAGGTAGTAGAGGTATTAGAGATCGCGGTAGGGGAGCGCCGCCTCAACGAGCCAGCCGCCGTCAGGCTGCAGACCGTAGGTGAGGACGCCGTGGTAGAGGGCGATGCGCTCGCTCATGCCGCGCAGACCGTTGCCGCTACCGGGTACAGGGCGGGCAATGTGCTGAGCCGCGGTAGAAGAAACCGGGTCGTTCTGAACCCGCAACTGCAGACCGTCCTCACCCCAGTGAATGGTGACGGTGGTTGCCGCGCCGGGGGAGTGCTTGAGCGCGTTGGTGAGCGCCTCCTGCACGGTGCGGTACGCCGCCAGCTCGGCACCCTGCGGCAGGGTGCGCGCCATGGTGCCGGTGATTCCGGTGAAGGTGACGGGTAGCCCGGCGCGGCGGCTCTGCTCCACGAGGGCGGGCACATCGTTGAGGGTGGGCACGGGTGCGTAGGCGGTTGCCTCGTCTGTGCGCAGTAGCCCGAGTAGGGAACGCATCTGGGTGAGGGAGTCGCGTGCCGTGTCTGCGATGAGTTCGAGGGTCTGCTCGGCAATATCCGGTTCGCTCTGCTGAGCCTGACCCGATTGCTCAACCTGCTGAGCCTGCTGGGCGCGTGCGGTGCGGGCGCTCGCGGCGGCGTAGCGTGCCCCATCCGCCTGGGAAATAATGCTGGAGAGCGAGTGCGCCACAATATCGTGCATTTCGCGGGCGATGCGGGTGCGTTCGTCCTGCGCAGCGAGGCGGCGTTCCTGTTCCTGCTCGTATTCGAGGCGGCGGGCGCGTTCTTTGAACTCTTCGCTGCGCAGTTCGCGCATGCGGCGGGAGTCGCCGAGGAACCAGAAGACGGTGAAGATGGATCCGCAGAGCACGCCAAACATCAGGGAGATGAAGATGCGGGCGGGTATGTCGTCCCAGTGGTAGAGGAACGAGAGAAAGGCCTGCACGGTGACGGCTAGTGCGCCGACCCAGCCGAGAATGAGGCCGCGGAAGCGGGCGCGGCGGCGCCAGTGCCGACCGATATGGTAGGCGGCGAGGCTGACGGGCGGGTAGCAGGTGATGGCGAGTGAGTCGGGGAAGGGCTCCACGAGGGTGAGGCAGAGCGCCGCGATGACCACGTAGATGCTGCCGTAGGGGAAGCGGTAGCGGAAGTAGAGTGCGGTGGTGCTGCAGAGCGCGGAGATGACCGGGATCCAGCCGTAGCTGTTGACGAAGGCTGCTGAGAGCACGCAACAGAAGAACTGCATGTGTGCGACGACGATGATGTTCATCCAGCTGCGTTTGTCTCTGATGTAGTTTTGCACGCGGCTGGAGGCGCTGATTGCGTCGGCGGGTAGGTCGCTGCTTTCTGAGATGCCGAGGGTATGCGTTACGGCGTAGCCGGGTTCGGCTGTTGCTGTGCTGTGTTGTGGGTTCTTCTGGGGTTCGGTGTGCTTGAGGGGCATAGTTCTAGTGTATCGGGGGTGTTTGTGAGGGATTGTGAGCCTCTTTCTACTCTCACGTGCAGGAATATTCTGTGGGTTTGTGTGTGGAGTTGTGTGCTTGAGTGAGTATGACACGCCGAAAACACCTATTTTTAGTGACCTTGGTTACTTTTTCGAAAAATATTCCCTCAACTAAAACTTGAGAGTTTGGGGTTGTATGGGCTTCGAATTCGGGTTTAAGAGACCAGTAACTCCCTTAAGCAACCTATTTTGGTTGAAAAACCTTCAACCAAGGCGGAGAGTTTAATGGAAACCCCCTCATCAAACCATTTTTGGAACCATTGCGGTACAGGTCTTTGATGGGTATAGTTTTGGCTGTACCGAAATTCTGCGTCCAGGAGGCAAGACCTCGCAGAGTGAACACCAAGCGCTCTGAAACGCGAAAGTCCCTATGCAGGGGACCGGTTACAGCATTATGTCGTTATCACCAGAGGTTAGGCGCAAGCCTACTTCACTCACTCGAATCTCATCAGGTGACGTTCTTCGCCGTGCACGACGGCGGGTGATAACTTTTATTCCTCAAAATGACATCACTCTCGAAGGACATACATGTCTACTAACAGGGTGATAACTTTTATTCCTCAAAATGACATCACTCTCGAAGGACATACATGTCTACTAACATTTCTCGCCGCAAGGTTGTCGCTGGCGCAGCATGGGCTGCTCCGGTTGTCGCAGCATCTGCTGCAGTTCCCGCTTTCGCATCTTCCACTGAGTGCGAGTACTCGTCTGCTCCCAAGTTCAACATTTCCGGTCAGCCCTCCGGCGCTAAGGACACCGTCAAGTTCACCATCCCGGCGAATGTCGACAAGCTCCGCTTCGAGGTTGCTGGTGGCGCAGGTGGCGGCTCCGCTCAGGTTGCTGGTGGTTCCGGTGCTCTCGTGACCGGTGAAATCCCCGTCAAGGCAGGCCAGGTTGTTGAGCTGGTCGCAGCTGCCGGTGGTGTAGCTTACCTGGCGTCCGAGCCCGGCGTTGACAGCGCGGCTATTTGGCAGACCCGCCCCGCAACCGGTGGTAAGGGTTACGGTAACGGTGGTGACGTAAACGAACAGCCCGTTCCCGCAGACGCTAAGGCTCGTGTTGAAGCTATCGCGCCCATGCCTTCCGATATGAAGCGTTACCTCTACGGTGGTTCCGGCGGTGGCTCCTCCGCTCTGGTTATTGATGGCACCCCGATTGCTGTTGCAGGTGGCGGTGGCGGTGCGGGTATCCGTACCCAGCCCGGTACCAACAACATGCCCGCAAATAGCCCGTTCTACAACCCCAAGGCAGTCAACGCTTCCACCACCAGCCTGGGTGACACCGCGGTTAAGTCCGTTCTGCCCGCAGGTGCAAGCGCATCCGCAGCAGCCGGTGACGACGCAGAGACCTCCATCTCTCACTACACCGTTCTGAAGCCGCACACCACTGATGGCACCGCTATGAAGGTTGCCGGTGGTAAGGGCGGTAACGGCGGCGTCGGTGGCGCAGGTGGCGAGCAGCCCCTGCTGTACAACGACAAGGCTAACGTCTTCGGTGTTCTGGGCTTCACCAGCCAGAACAAGCAGGAGCTCTTCAGCTCCTCCGTTGCTGGCGACAAGGGTGGCTCCGGCTTCGACGGTAAGGGTGCAGACGGCGTCTTCGCATACTCCTACCAGATTGACAACAACGATATCTCCAAGCTGGAAATCGTTCACCAGACCAACCCCCTTAACCTCAACGAAAAGCGCCCCTACAGCGAAAACGACACCCGCAAGTCCTTCAACGGCTACCAGACCGTTGTCTCCGCAGGCGGTGGCGCAGGTTACGGTGGCGGTGGCTCCGGTGCTGCTCGCGGTCTCTCCGCTATCATCACCTCCCAGAAGTGGAACGCTAACGAAGAGCCCACTCGTTACCGCCAGAACGTTAGCGCACTGCTGCAGGCAGGCGCAGGTGGCGCAGGTGGCTCCTACGTTTCCCCCACCGTTCCCAATGGTGAGATTTCCTCCGCTAACAACGCTGCAAAGCAGTCCGGCGTTCGTAACCCCGGTTACGTGAAGGTCACCCTCTGCGAGCGCTCCTAATAGCGTCTAAGTTCTTACCCTGTGAGAACTCGTAGATAAACAATATTCCCCGGCTGAATTATCAGCCGGGGAATATTGTTTTAACCGGTGGGGCAGGGGAGCGGTAGCTAACCTGGAACTCTCTAGCCCAGAGTCTGAGAACCCGCCCGCACACTCTACCGCCCACCCGCGGCGCGTATTACGGTAGAGGCATGACTGAAGCACGTAGCATCGACCTCGCCGTCATCCCCGGCGACGGCATCGGCCCCGAAATCATTACCGAAGCCCAGCGCATCCTCACCCGCGCCTGCGAGCTCGAAAACATCACCGTAACCCCCACCCACTACAAGCTCGGCGCCGAGCACTGGCTGGAAACCGGTGAAACCCTGCCCGACTCCACCATGGACGCCCTCAAGCAGCACGACGCGATCCTCTTCGGCGCCATCGGTGCAGACCCGCGCAGCGGCAAGATTCCCTCCGGCCTCATCGAACGCGAAATGCTCCTGAAGCTGCGCTTCGCCTTCGACCACTACATCAACCTGCGCCCCTCCCGCCTGTACCCCGGCGCAGTCTCCCCGCTCGCCAACCCCGGCAACATCGACTTTGTGGTCGTGCGTGAAGGCACCGAAGGCCCCTACATCGGTAACGGCGGCGTGATTCGCCAGGGCACCCCGCACGAAATCGCCACCGAGGTCTCCCTCAACACCGCACACGGCGTGGAGCGCCTGGTGCGCTACGCATTTGAGCTGGCATCCACCCGCCGCAAGAAGGTCACCCTCGTGCACAAGACCAACGTGCTCACCCACGCAGGTCGCCTCTACAACCGCTACTTCACCGAAATCGCGGCTGAATTCCCCGAGGTTGAGACCGACTACCTGCACATTGACGCGACCACTATCTTCATGGTCACCGACCCCGCCCGCTTCGACGTGATCGTCACCGACAACCTCTTCGGCGACATCATCACCGACCTCGCCGGTGCAGTGACCGGCGGTATCGGCTACGCGGCAAGCGGCAACATCAACGCCGTCGGCGAGTTCCCCTCCATGTTCGAGCCCGTACACGGCTCCGCACCGGACATCGCCCGCCAGAACAAGGCAAACCCCACCGCCGCAATCCTCGCCGGCGCAATGCTGCTGCGCCACCTCGGCCACGACGCCGCCGCAGCTCGCATTGAGGACGCTGTTGAGGCAGATATGCGCGAGAACGGCGCAAGCGTGCGCGGAACCGATCAGGTCGGCGCGGACGTGCTCGCACGCCTCGGTTAATACTTGCCCGGCTAAAACTGGCTCAGCTAAAACTAGCTCAGCTAAAACGTGAACTACGCTGTGAAGCCCGGAAGGAATACACCTTCCGGGCTTCACCTGTTCACATCTTGAATGGCAGAAAAGGTGCGCATGCGGCAAACTCATCTTTCCGGTACTCTAAAACAGGTCAGGCACACCCGCCCGGCACTTCGGCGGTGGACACCCTCCACCACTAGCTTTGATGCATCCGACTAGCACAGACCGCTAGATGCACCATCTGCCCCGCACGACAACGCGCCCGGCGGCACACACCGGTCCCTCGCCCCGCCGCGAGAACCGCCACTCAAAGAACGCCCACAGAGGCAACTAGACGAAGAGGAACGCAGAACGATGGCAACCGAATTCAGCCACGAAGCAAACCAGTCACCCGCCACCGCCGAACGCCGCGCCGAAATCCTCGCAAACCCCGGCTTCGGTGACTACTTCAGCGACCACATGGTCACCATCGACTGGGAGGGTGACTACAAGACCGGCGGCACCTGGTACGACGCACGAGTTCACCCCTACGGCCCGCTGACCCTCGATCCCGCCTCCGCTGTCTTCCACTACGGCCAGGAAATCTTCGAAGGCGTCAAGGGCTACCGCCACGCTGACGGCTCCGTATGGACCTTCCGCCCCGAAAAGAACGCAGAACGTTTCGCACGCTCCGCACACCGCCTCTCCCTGCCCGAACTGCCCGCAGAACTGTTCGTCGAATCCCTGCGCGAACTCGTCAAGGCAGACGAAGCATGGGTACCCACCGGCGACGGTGAAGCCTTCTACTTCCGCCCCTTCATGATCGCAACCGAGGCGTACCTCGGCGTGCGCCCCGCAAAGCACGTGCAGTACCACGTCATCGGCTCGCCCGCAGGTAACTACTTCGGTACCCCCGAACCCGTAGACATCTGGCTCTCCACCACCTACGCCCGCGCAGGCGAAGGCGGCACCGGTGCGGCAAAGTGCGGCGGCAACTACGCGGCATCGATGATCGCCCAGACCGAAGGCGAAAAGCACGGCTGCAAGCAGGTCATCTTCAAGGACCCGCACCGCGGCGACGCCATCGAAGAGCTCGGCGGCATGAACGTCTTCTTCGTCTTCGGCAAGGAAAACAAGATCGTCACCCCCGAACTGACCGGCACCATCCTCGAAGGTGTGACCCGCTCCTCCCTGATTCAGCTCGCCAAGGACCGCGGCATGACCGTCGAAGAGCGCGCAATCACCCTCACCGAATGGCGTGAAGGCGTGGCAAACGGCGACATCACCGAAATCTTCGCCTGCGGCACCGCAGCAGTGGTCGCACCCATCGGCAAGCTCAAGGCAGAAGACTTCGAAATCCCGGCACCCACCGAGCACTTCGGCGAAATCTCCAAGAGCCTGCGCGAAGAGCTCGTCGGCATTCAGACCGGCGTAGTAGAAGACCGCCACGGCTGGCTGACCCGCCTCATCTAAACGTTCAACATAACGTAACCCGCGAAATCCCCGCAGGATGCTCCGCTCGACCCCGCACGTCGCGCGGTGAGCAACCCGCGGGGATTCGCTGTGCCCGCTAAAACCCTCGAAGGCTGGTACCCTAGAAAGTATGCGTATTGCACGATTTACCGTAAATAATGAGCTCCACTTCGGGCTGGTAGAAGGCGACGCAGGCGAAGAAACCCTGCGCGTCATCGCCGGCGACCCCTTCTACTCGGGCGTCGAACCGACCGGCACGACCTACCCCATCGATCAGGTGCGTCTGCTCGCCCCGATCATCCCCCGCTCCAAGGTGATTGGAGCGATCGCAAACTGGGCAGGAACCGAGGCGCCCGCCTCCCCGCAGTTCTTCCTCAAGCCCAACACCACCGTCATCGGCCCCGGCGACCCCGTGACCCTGCCCGAGTACTCCGAAGCCGTCAGCGCAGAAGGTGAACTCGCCGTCATTATCGGTCGTATCGCCAAGTCCGTGCCTCTTGAGCGCGTACACGAAGTTATCTTCGGCTACACCGTAGCCAACGACCTCACCGCCCGCGACCTGCTCGAAGACCGCCAGTGGACCCGCGCCAAGGGCTTCGACGGCTCCACCCCGCTCGGCCCCTGGATCGAAACCGACCTGGACACCGACTCGCTGAACATCACCACCTGGGTTGACGGCGACGTCGTGCAGGAAGGCAACACCTCCGAAATGCACTACTCCGTAGCCGAACAGGTTGCCGCAGCCTCCGAAATCTTCACCCTGCTGCCCGGCGACGTACTGCTCACCGGCACCCCCGCCGGCATCAGCGTACTGCGCGACGGCAACGAAGTAGAGGTCGAAGTCGAAGGCATCGGCTCCCTCGTCACCCGCGTGCGCGACTAAGCAGCCCGCACCCAAAAACGTAACGTACATCCTGAAACACACCGTCAAGGAGACATCATGACCGAATACCACGGTCCCGTACTCAACAGCCCCGCAGACACCCGCGTCCGCTTCTGCCCCTCGCCCACCGGCACCCCGCACGTGGGCATGGTCCGCACCGCCCTCTTCAACTGGGCGTACGCACGCCACACCGGCGGCAAGCTGATCTTCCGCATCGAAGACACTGACGCAGCACGCGACTCCGAAGAGTCGTTCAACCAGGTGCTCGAATCCCTGCACTGGCTCGGCATCAACTGGGACGAAGGCGTTGGCGTCGGTGGTCCCCACGAGCCCTACCGCCAGTCCGAGCGTAAGACCGCAGGCATCTACAACGAGATCTTCGAAAAGCTCGTTGAAGGCGGCTACGTGTACGAAGACTTCTCCACCCCCGACGAGGTGAAGGAACGCCGCAAGGCAGCCGGTCAGGACCCGCAGCTCGGCTACGACAACTACGACCGCAACCTCACCGAAGAGCAGAAGGAAGCCTACCGCGCCGAGGGCCGTAAGCCCGTGTGGCGTCTGCGTATGCCCGACGAGGACATCACCTTCAACGACCTCGTTCGCGGTGAAATCACCTTCAAGGCCGGTACCGTGCCCGACTACGTGGTCGTCCGCTCCAACGGCGACCCGCTGTACCCCTTCGTGAACCCCGTCGACGACGCACTCATGGGCGTCACCCACGTGCTGCGCGGTGAGGACCTGCTCTCCTCCACCCCGCGCCAGATTGCGCTCTACCGCGCGCTCATCGACACCGGCGTGACCAGCTTCATCCCCGAATTTGGTCACCTGCCCTACGTCATGGGCCAGGGCAACAAGAAGCTCTCCAAGCGCGACCCCGAATCGAACCTCTTCCTGCTGCGCGACTCCGGCTTCATCAAGGAAGGCCTGCTGAACTACCTGTCCCTGCTGGGCTGGTCCCTCTCCGCAGACCAGGACGTCTTCAGCATCGACGAGCTCGTCGAGCACTTCGACGTACACGACGTTGTCGCCAACCCCGCACGCTTCGACGTGAAGAAGGCAGAGTCCATCAACGGCGACCACATCCGTGCGCTCGACCCCAAGGACTTCTGCGACCGCCTCATCCCGTACCTGCAGGCAGCAGGCGTACTCGGCGAAACCCTCACCGAGCGTGAAGAGCAGGTCCTCACCGAAGCTGCACCCCTCGTCCAGGAGCGTATGCAGCTGCTCGGCGAAGCACCCGGCCTGCTCGCATTCCTCTTCAAGAGCGACGACGAGATTACCGTGGCGGACGACGCACGCAAGCAGCTCAAGGAATCCGCACCGCAGGTCCTCGCCGCAGCAATCGAGGCTCTGGAGCCCCTCGAGGACTTCACCGCAGCCAATATTGAGGCAGCCCTGCGCGCCGCAATCGTCGACGGCCTGGAAATCAAGCCGCGCCTCGCATTCGGCCCCGTGCGCATCGCAGTGTCCGGTGAGCGCATCTCCCCGCCCTTGTTCGAATCCATGGAAATCCTGGGCAAGGACTCCTCCCTCGCACGCCTGCGCAAGCTCGCCGCTGAACTGAGCTAACCATGAGTCGGTCGAATAACCAATCCATCATCGGCAAGGCGCTGTTCAAGGGCACCCTCATGGCGCTCACCAACGCCTGCATTATCTGGCTGATTCTGTACATCGCCAACATGGACAAGTCCGTCTTGATGGTGGTCGCTGTTGTCGTTGCAGCAGCCTTCGGGTACGTGACCGCCTACTTCGAGGCGCGCGCCGCCCTGAACGCTCAAGAAGCTCAGGCACGGCACGCCCGCGGTGGCGACGTCAGCAGCTCGTCTGACGGCGTAGACACTTCGGATTCTTCGGACTCTTCGCGTGAAGAGGACGACGAAGACGACTTCGTGGACCCGGGCCCCGACCCGGACGCGGGCGACTTCGACGCCGGAAGCTCCAGCAGCTACAGCAGTTCGGACTACAGCAGCTACAGCAGCTCCGACTACTCTGGCGGCGGCGATTCCGGTGGAGGCGACTCTGGCGGTAGCAGCGACTAAGCTCTAGAGAATCCCCTTATCCAGCGGGAATCTGACGACCGAAAGGTCTGAAGGAAACCCGGTGGATAAGGGGATTTTTCATAAATTTGAGAATATTTTTTGTGATGGGTATTTCCTGTAAAACTACTAGTCGGTATCTTTTGCGGAGGTGAATCTGGCTCCATTTTGGGGAGTGTGGCAAGAATTTGGTTTGCGCACCCCGGTAAAGGCTCGTATAGTAGTACCTGTTGTTGCGACGAACTGAAAAGTTCAAAGCGAAAACATGCGGTTGTAGCTCAGTTGGTAGAGCACCACCTTGCCAAGGTGGATGTCGCGAGTTCAAGTCTCGTCAACCGCTCCACTCAAGCCCCGAGGTTCGCCTCGGGGCTTTTCGTTGTCTCTGGGTTTTGCTGTCTCTGGGTTTTTAGTTTTTGGAGGCGTGGGCAGCGGGTCCTGTGATCTTTCCCGAGGTGGTTGCTTGGGCGGGTTGGTCGCCATGATGCTTTGGTTATCTGGTTATCTGACTGCCCGGAGGTAGTACAGGAAAAATCTTCAAAAAAATTTGGGGCTCAAAGCGTGCGGGGGAGGGGATAAAACTACTCTCCAAGTCCCCTCGGAGCTGCTGTGAAGGGTGAAAATCGGCCCTAAAACCCTCTTTTTGAAGAAATTTAAAAAACTTTTTAACCCCAAAAACCCCGGAAACACGCGGAAGTAGCGGGCATAAAACCGTGAATGTGAGGCGTCTCTCCAGATTTCGGCTTGCACGCCTCCAGAAAGACCCGTATAGTTATTACTCGTTCCGGTGAAAAGCCGAAAGGCGAAAAACGGAACGGTAACTCAATAGAGTAATGGGATATGGTGTAATTGGCAACACGAAGGTTTCTGGTTCCTTTGTTCTAGGTTCGAGTCCTGGTATCCCAGCTAACCTCCTAACTCCTAACGGAGGTTGCGGCCCCATCGTATAGCGGCCTAGTACTCCGCCCTCTCACGGCGGCAACACCGGTTCAAATCCGGTTGGGGTCACACTAGGAAAGAAGCTCTCCAGTCGAAAGGCTGGGGAGCTTTTTTGTTTATATATTTATTCGTTAGCTACCTCTTGCTTTGGGGTGCCGCCGTGAGCCTCTCACGGCGCCGCTCCTTACGTCGCGGCACTCCGGGGCATGATGAAATCCTTCGCGCGCTCGGCATCATGCCCCTCCGTCACCGTTACAAACCGGTTGGGGTCACACTAGGAAAAAAGCCTGGTTTCTTCGGAAACCAGGCTTTTTGTTTACCCAGCACCTCTGAGTCTAGATTCGGTAATGACTTAGCGACTTCAGCCATGGTTAAAAGCTATCCCTCAAGACGCTAACCCAGCCCCAAAGTCCGTACCTCATGACCAGAGTCCATAAGTCATTACTGAACCTGCAGCTACCTCTATAGGGAAGGGGCAAGAGAGACGGAACGGGAGTAGAGAAGAAGAATCTCCGCGAAAAGCCACAAGTGTTTCGAGAAGCCACCATTATGGTGGCTTTTCGAAACACAAGTGGCTTCTCGGCAGGAGGAAAACAGGAAGAAAAAAGGGACGCGCAAAATTTGACCTTCACGCCAAGCCTCGGTATAGTCTTATCCGTAAGCGTGATTGGCGCAGTGGTAGCGCGCTTCGTTCACACCGAAGAGGTCACTGGTTCGAACCCAGTATCACGCACCAATAACCCCCGTTTCGAGGAACGGGGGTTTTATTATGCCCACCGGTATTTGTGCCCACAAGCAGTACAAACCCAGCCGCGGACACAACCACCCGAGAATGAGGTACCCCGTGACAACACCCGAACTCGCCGCAGCCACCGACTACGGACGCATGTATGCGCGCGTCCGCGGAGGAGAACCCCTCGTCCCCTCCATCACCACCGTCATCGGGCAGCACGCCAGCGACCTCAGCGGCTGGCACGGGTACATGGCAGCCAAAGCCGCCCTCGAAGACCAGCGCGCCTACCGCGCCACCGGATCCCACGGCCTCAAATTCGCCATCATCCGCGACGCAGCCAGCGCCTCCGAACGATACCGCGACGCAGCCGCCGCCCGAGGCGACCGCGTCCACAACTACGCCGAAGCCGTCGCCCTACGCGCCATGGGCCGCGAACACAACCTCGACGAAAGCCGCGAACAGCTCATCATCAACGGCGAACAAGCCTACGCCGATCGCTTCGACGAATGGTGGGAAGCCTTCAAACCCCGCCCCCTCGCCGCCGAAGTCACCATCTGGAACGACACCGTCGGCTACGCGGGCACCCTCGACCTCGTTGCAGAAATCGCAGGCCGAACCTGCATCATCGACTACAAAACCAAAGGCACCGACAAACGCGGCCGCGTCAAAGCACTCGACGAAAAAGTCGTCATGCAGCTCGTCGCCGGACTCAAAGCCGAAGAATCCATCGTCGACCCCGATGAAGGCACCTGGGAACCTTGGAAATACGGCGACGCACCCGTCCTCATGGGCGTGGCACTCGGCGAAACCCAAGTACTGCCGCAGCAGGCAAACCCCGCCGTGCTCGAACGCAACTGGTACAAGTTCTGCGCCCTGCGCCGCGTCTGGGAATTCGACCGCCAGGTCCAAGAATTTGAAGACCCCGCGCTCATGCCCGTAGTACCGCCGCCGACGGCATAGGGGAGTAGCGCTAATAGCCGGGGAGGTGAGGCTCAGCCCTCACCCTGCCGCCTCCACCCCCAGCGCCTCGATTCGTTCTAGATTCGCGCTACTGAATCGGCGACAATAGAACAATAGGCAGAACGGCGCCCGCTGTGAAGAATGCGCCCGCTGGGGAAAACCGTCAGCGCAGTTCTGCCGCCATATTGAAATCCGTAAGCACATTCCCGGCACCCGCCGGCAAAGGAGAACCATGACCATCCTGAGCATCCGCACCGTAGGCGACCCGGTGCTGCGCAGCGTCTGCGACCCCATCACCGTCTTCGACGACGACCTGGCACGGCTTATCGACGACATGCTAGAAACCATGTACGACGTGGGCGGCGTGGGCCTTGCCGGCCCGCAGGTTGGCATCTCCAAACAAATCTTCACCTTCGGCGGCATTGACGACCGCGAAGGCTACATCATCAACCCCGTGCTCGAAGTCGGCGAAGAAGACCAGGAAGGCGGCGAAGGCTGCCTGTCCGTGCCCGGTCAGAAGTCCGCGACCCCTCGCAAGAACTGGGCGCGCGTGACCGGCGTGGACCGCCACGGCGAACCCCTCGTGCTGGAGGGTGAGGGCCTGTTCGCGCGCATGCTGCAGCACGAAACCGACCACCTGCATGGCAAGCTGTTCATCGATCGCCTCGTGGGTGAAGACCGCCAGCGCGTGATGCGTGCCCTGCGCGCCGCAGACTACAACTCGGTTGCCGCGAAGACCGTGACCGAGCGTGCAACCCGCGTGGGCGGTGCCTTCGGCGGCGGTGGCGCGTTCGGTGCAGGCTCTGCCGGTTCCTCCTTCGGTAGCTTCGGAAAGTAGGCTCACATGCTCAACATTATTTACGCAGGCACCCCCGAGGTTGCCGTGCCCCCGCTCGACTACCTGGCGAACTCCGATAAGGTTCGCGTGGTCGGCGTGCTCACCCGCGAAGACGCCCCCGTGGGCCGCAAGCGCGTGCTCAC
>QWCW01000408.1_pt1 | contig 17014 bp, 16 predicted proteins | sample 1972691 | NCBI WGS metagenome assembly QWCW01 (sample SAMN09866698, study PRJNA288562) | Human oral metagenome isolate pre2_saliva, whole genome shotgun sequencing... | reverse complement strand
ACTTTACCAGTTGCGTCAGTAACTTCTTTAGGTTGACCACCTACTTTACGGATTGCATCTGCTTTATCTTTCAAAGCTTGCAAGCGTTGTTGTTCAGCAAGGTATGCGTCATGTTCTGCTTTTAGTTGCTTAAAGTTTTCATACCCACGAGCCTTAACTTCAGCGATACCCTCAAGACGAGCCAACTCTTCTTTAGCAGTTTCCAACTCAGCACGAAGTACACCAAGCTTAGCATTAGCATCAGTAAGCTCTTTATCCAAAGCCTTAAGAACTTCATCACGCTTAGTAAGGGCAAGTTCAAGCACTGTATAGGTATCAGTAGCCTCTTTAGACGCTTCACGTTTGCGAGCAAGGTCTGCACCAGCTGACTTACGAGCCAAGACTGCTACATCATGAGCCTTAGTAAGAACTTCCAACTCACCTTTGGCAGTTTCAAGAGCCTTGTCTGCTGAGGCTTTTTCAGCTTTGGCAGTTGCAAGAGCCTTTTTAGCCTCTGCAAGAGACTTAGCCTTTTCAATAGCATTTGTTTTAGCTAGTTCAAGAACTTCTTCAGCAGTTTTTAGAGCTTTCTTATCTTCAGCCAACTGAGTTTTGGCATCTTCAAGAGTCTTTTCAAGAGCTGGGAGGTCAATCTTGTTCAATTGGATATCGGACAAGTGTTTGCGAGCAAAATAAAGTTCATCGTCAGCTTTACCATACTTAGTCTTAGCAAGATATACCCCTCTTTCAGCTTCTTTGAGGGCTGTGTATGCACCAATGTAAGACTTCTCAGCCAAGTCTACCTTTTCCTGCAATTTTGCAAGCTGTTCTTGTTGACTTGGGGCAGTAACTACTTTCGTCTTATCAAATTTTGAATTGTTTGAAAGTAAGTTATCTGAAATCTTAATATAGTGGATTACAGAGGTAAAGCGCTTGTTAGAACGGAAACCAAGACCAGTGTACTGCATGTACCCAACATTAGGGTTTTCTGGAAGTACCCCACTGAGGGAGTTTGCGTGCCCCCATTTAGCATGAGAATCGTCAAACAACATAGACAAGATATCGTCATAGATACGACGTTTAAGGTCTGCAACAGTAGTTGTTTCGTCGTCACTGAAACCTGCAAGCTCACCCAAAAGCAAACCGTTATCTTTTTCTCCTACCTTGCTAAGAGCATCAAAGTCGTGACCATACTCTTCTTTAGAGGTACGAGCAACTTCGTTAGCAATACGAATTGCATCTTCTGTAACTTTAACAGGGTCTGTACCAAATTGTTTACGAAGTTGGTTGATAAGGTCTGCTGCGAACAAAGAAAGCTCTTTACGAGTTTCGTAATCAAGATTGTTGATATCTACCTTTGTATTAAGGTCTTTCTTAGATGCTTGAGGGTAGTTCAAGTCGTAACGATAAACTTCCCCACCATCGAAAATAATTTTACCAAATTTTTCGTACTCTTTGAAAGCGAGCGCTTTTAGTTGGTCGGAAAGCTCTTTGCTTGGGTTAGAAATGTACTGTTTAAGAAGATTTACATACTCCTGGCTTACGTTGATGGTATACTTACCACCTTGGTCAGACAACTCTTCTTTAGCACGGTCAAGGTCGGATTTGGCTGCTTTAACTGCTTCTTCTTTTTGAGATTGGTTAGCTTTAGCATCGTTAAGGGCTGTAGTAGCTTGTTTAAGCTCTTTTTCTGCAGAAGATATCTTGTCTTGGGTGTCTTTAATAGCCTGTTTTTTGTCTTCAACAGCCTTTTTACCGTCGTCAAGTTTTTTCTGAGCCTCATCTACCTTACGTTCAGAAACCCTAACTTGGACAGTAGAGGTGTAAGCATTCTTTTCGAGTGCACGAATATCGGTAGTAGATGAAAGAGAATCTACTTTATTCTGAGCGTCAACTACTTTGTTAGACGCATCTGTAGCGGTCTTTTCAGCATTAGATACTACCTTAGTTTGGTCAGCAACCTTTTCAGCAGTCGCAGATACAGATTTATCAGCATCAGCTACAGACTTTTCAGCAGTCGCAAGCTCACTGGCTTTCTTGTCAGCGTCAGCCTTAGCCTCAGCTACCTTCTCAGGTGTAACAGTCTTAGCTTCTTCTACTTTCTTAGTAGTTTCAGCGATAGCAACTACCCTAGTTGCAGGCTCATTAACGGCTACCTCAGTCTCACTAGCAGATACCCCAGTAGATACCCCTAAAGCCGAGATTGCAAGCGTTGAAACGACCATGCCGTTACGCAGTTTCTTTATTTTTCCGTGACCTTGAGTGTTTGATTCTAGCATATAAACTCCTTTATGTCTTAAAAGACTGTTTTATGAATAATATTATATCACATTTTACAGTCTTTTAAATATTATTTTTGTTATAATTTCAGTCTTTTGATAACGATTTATTCAATGAGATAAACTTGTATGATAGTTATGAGGTAATATCATGACTGAAAAAATAAATTTAAGAGAATTTGTTGCAAAACAAATCAGACTTTTAAGACTGAAAAGCGGAATGACACAAGAATATCTAGCAGAAAAAGCTGATCTGGGATTCAACTATATTTATAGGTTAGAAAATAAACAATTAAACGTTAAGCTTGAAACCATTGAAAAAATCATACAAGCACTTGAAGTTGATATGAATACTTTTTTCAATATTGAAAATCAAAATCAAAGCGGAGAGTTTTCACAACTCATTGAAGATATTAGAAACCTACCGACAGAAAAAAGAGAACCTACTATAAAAGCTCTCCGAGATATATTAAAACAAATAAATTAAGCCAAGCATTTTTGAACTTGGCTTTTTTATATTAGTTATCAAATCCATTTCGCTCTCGTACGTCCTTGATAAAGCTCTCAATATTATCCCAATCCTCGTACTCATCAGCAATCCTAAATGTGTCAAGACGATTAGCTACTTGAGAAAATATTTCGATGTTTTCTTCGGATTCAAATATCTTTTCAACAAGAGGAAGATATTCAATAGCTTTCGAGAAAGCATCTAATTTGCTAATAATTTCAAATAGATTATCTTGTTCAGAGATACTCTTATAAAAGTGATCAATCCATACAATTAGAGCGTAGTCATTAATTTTAGTTTTCTTATTTGGAAACTTTACACTTTTTAAGCTTGATATTATGGAGTTTTTTAATGATTCCGCTTGTTTATCATCTGATAATACAGCTTTTGCCTTATCTTTTAAATCAAGTTTTTCTAATTTATTAGTGATTATATTAGATACTTCTGTAATAATCTTTTCATCTTCCTTCCCTATTGCATCCACGATAGTCTCTGCAAATATTTCTAATGCAGTAGATTTTTCATCTATATTATCTTTGTCAAAGGAAGGAAAAATAGCTAAATAATTATTTTTAGAGACTACCTTACCAGACAACAAATTTTCTGCCGTCTTGTCGCTCATGTGAAACTTTTCTACTAGATAAGCAATTTTAGCTTCATAATCTCCACTAATCCCTTGTTCATATTTGAAGATTTGAAATTCTTTCATTTTGTGCATCAAATTAACTGTGACTGTAACAAGCATGCGTTCTTCTTTTTTTTCTTCCATAGTAAACATCCTTTACACAAAAAAAGTTTATGTACATTTTAGCATTTATGCATTTGAAACATCAAGATATTGATGCATTTTTATAAAAATTTAGGGTAAAACGTTTTCAAAAAAATATTACAAAAATTTATTTTTTTTTTGAACTAAATAATCTCGATAGATAATAAATTATATTCCACTGAAAGTGCTATGTAGCAAGCTTTAAACAATAGTGAGAATAAACAAAAAAATCTTAAAAAAACCAAGAAAAATTATTACGTATATTTTAAGTGAATTTAGGTAAAGTCTTGTCAGTTTTTATGGAATAATTGAGATGTGAGGTAGCTATCACACAATACATATCTTCAATAAATTTGAAAAGCCGTGAATTTTTTGATGTATTTAATAAAACGGTTAGAAAAGAGGTAGCCTATGGAAGCTACACAAACAACAATGCAGGGTCGCCTTATTGGCGCATCAGAAGTAAAAGATTTTACTTCTGGTCTCGGTACTGGTCAAACCCAATTAACAATTGGTGTACGAACTCCAGACGGCCGATTCAATCAAACAAATATTAAAGCTGATATAGTTAATGTATCTGACTTTACGACTTTATTTGATGAAAAAGTAGAAATTGTTCTTGAAGATGTTTCTATCAATGCTTATAACAGTGGAAATCGTGCTGCGCTCTCAGTAAAAGCTAAGTCTGCTTTTATTGAATTGGTTTAATGGGTAATGGGGAGTATCTCCCCTTATCCTTAGAAAGGAATTATTATATGTCGTATATATATTGGTTGATTATCTTATTTGCTGGATTTCTTTATTTAGCTCTTAGGGTAAGTGAAATTAGAGAAAAGCAGAAACAGGTTCAGGCACTTCAGTTAAACCTTCCTACAATCACAGCAGATATTGAACAGGTAATTGAAGAAAGCGCCACTGTTTCAGGTCAAAAACTTCTTTTTGATAGTCGCTACATTCGATTCTTGCAAAGTAACGATGACAATAGCTCTCACTTTGTTAGTTTTCCAATTATGTTATCAAAGAAACCTGATATCAATGAAGAAAGCTATGTTCAACAAGTCATTTTACTACAGTTTAGCAAATACCTAGCTGAATCTACAACCTATGAAAGCTGGTCAGACAAAGGGCAATGGCTCTCTGTTACGCCTCAATTTGGAAAACTGTTACGGTATAATAATCAGTATTATCTAAATTTGGGAATTCAGTTTTCTTACACTTCTAAATAGGAGTATTAACAGATGAAATGCTTTCTTGATAAAAATCTATTTGAGTACAGAAATCATTTTTTCTGGGATATACCAGTTGAGCGTGTACCTCACGCTCTTTTGGTAGGCTCCTCAGGATCAGGTAAGACCTATGCAACAAAGGTCTTTTTAGCAAGGTTTGCTTGTACCTACCCAGAAGCAACGTTCCTTATTGGTGATTACAAAGCTGATACCGACTTTGCCTTTCTAAATGGCTGTAAAGGATTTAAGCGATTTGATGAGGTTTCAGAATTACTTACTTTAGGATTAAAAATCCTTGAAAATCGCCAAAAAGGAATCGATAGATCCAGAGAATTTGTAGTGGTTTGCTTCGATGAGTTCAATGCGTGGCAAAATAGCCTAGACAAAAAGGAGCGTGAACAAGCCATTAAAGACTATACTCGCCTTATTCAACTAGGACGGTCCTTTTCAATTTTTGTCATTATTTCCCAGCAAGATGCCCATAAAGCAAGCTTGGGTTTATCACGTGATTCTATAGGCACAGTAATTGCACTAGGCAAATTATCTAAAGAAACGGTCTCAATGCTCTTCTCTGATGAAAAAAATGACATTGTGCGAAACAATTCAAGAGGTATCGGCTACATGAAGATAGATGGGCAAGATAGTCGTCATATACTTGTACCAAGTCACAATATACCTCCTTTAGAAAAACTGATTCGGGAGGCTGTTCAACGTTCAGACTGCTATTTTCTTGATGAAGAGGCTGTTGCCCCGTAGCTCAAAAGCGGAGGATCAGGCTTACAGCCTCGCCAGCTTTAGCTGGCTGTTATACGGGGGACATGTAAAGACCCCCGTTCCATTTGACCTTGTTCTAAAGCTTTGTAGATTCCACTTTAGGGTAAAATGCCTATTTACCTTAAAACGCTGGTATATCAGCGTTATTCTATAACTTTTTATTTAGGGTGATTACTTCTTGAAACTGTGGGAGAATAAAAGCATAGGAATTTCGTTACATTACAATAAATAGTTAACTAAAACAATATTTACCGCCCGGTTAACTTTCACTCTTTAGGCGGATAGAAAGAAAATAAAATGATTTGTAAAAATGAAATTGAAAAATATCTTCAAAAAGATAACGACCATAACCCAGTCATTATGACCAGTGTCGATGAAGCTACATTTGTCATCCAACCAACAGAAGATACTGTAGGAGAATATCCTGATAATTGGCATCAAATTGCTTTATCGCTGTCTGAAACAGTCTCAGAAAATCTATCCCTCCCTGTTCTCTTTGGAGATTATATTCCACTGAAAACCCCACCAGCAGGCTATACAGACGGATTTACCTTTCAGAATCTCCCCTATTACTTTGCAATTGCTTGGCATCAAACTAATTTCACTATGGGGATTATCCTAAAAATTTCTGCATCAGCTTTGTCTCACTATAAATCCTCCTATCAAGACTATTATGGTGAAGTAATTGACGTTCACAATATAGCACAACTGCTGTACGCTGACTATTATGACTTGCGCCTTTCTCGTATTGACCTTGCTATTGATTACTTTAATTATCCAATTTCTGTCAATACTCTTTATCAAGGGTTAAAAATGAAAAAATATCTTATCACCAATCATAAAGGACGTAAAAATGTTTCTAGGATTAGCGCTCAAGAAGTGAATGGTCAAGCTCAAACTATATATATCGGTAGCAAGAAAAAGAATGTAAATGCTCTGTTGCGGATCTATAACAAGTATCAGGAACAATTAGACAATCAAGGTCGCTATATGCACTTAACTAAGTATTGCAATTCTTGGGTACGCATGGAGGCTTCTTATAAAGGTACGTATAGTAATCAAATTCTAACCTTATTGCTTGCTATTGATAGCTCTCAAGATTTGAGCAAGCTCATTGTCAACAAAATGATTGATAAATATTGTTTCCATGATACAGAGACTGGTCAACCGTTGCCACTAACTAGTGATTTGCTTAAAGGGTTTGGTATCTTCCCAGAGCTTGAGTCCTTAAACTCTCGAAATAATGATTTATTAGCAACCATTTCTTATTTGTTAAAAGGTAGTGGATTTTATCCACTTCTAAGGAAAATTGAGGAAATTTGGGGTACGCAAGCCCGTAATCACTTCATCATCAGGTTAGTTCAAGAATACGAATTCAACTACATCTCAAATCCAGATGTTAGGATATGGTTAAACAAATTCGGTGGTGAACTGTCAAAACTAAATTTTAAAGATTTTCTGGAAGATGCCTTCCAAATCTTTTACCAAAAAAACAACATCACTCCTAAAGATTCCGCCAAGAAGCCTAAAAGTGATGTTGCGGATTAGCAAGAGATAAGCAGTAGCTTACCCCTACTGCTATTATCTCATATTTCAATTATATTTACCAAAGAAAGAGAGAATAGTATGTCACAAGATTATCTTGAATTGAAGCAAATAGAAATCCTGCTTCACACTATCATTGAAATGCTAAAGAATTTGAATAGCGAAAAAAGAAGTTCATACATCTACACACAAAAAGAGATTTTAGATCTGCTCAGTATTTCTCCTAACACATTAAAGTCATGGGAAAATAGAGGTCTTAAACGTTTAGAACCACCTATTGAGGGTACTAGAACCGTTTACTATCATATTGATACTGTTTTAGAGTTTTTAAGCCACAACTAGAAGTGAAATGTGCTAGAATAGTAATATCAAAAAAGGAAAGTAAGATACTATCTATTTTAGCTTTTTTCATTCTTCGATTGATTGAAGAGAGCAACCATGAATACAGAAAAAATTATCCATAAAGGGAAAAGTGTTTTAAAGAGAATAAAGAACAATGGCGAAATTAGTTATTCAGCTAAAAGTATCTACTTAGGACTTGATTCTAAAACTGGAAAACCAGTCAAAACAACTATTACCGCTAAAACCTTACGTTCTTTAGACCGTAAAATCATTCAAGCTAAAATTGACTTTGAGGAAAATGACTCAACAAGGAAAGAAACTTTCAATGTTGCTACCTTCTCAGACTTAGCAGAACTTTGGTTTTCAAATTATGAGACATGGGTTAGTTCAGATAATACACTGAACCGAGTTAGGAACTATCTTGACACCTATATACTACCACGATTCGGAGAGTATCAACCTGAAAAAATTACCTCGTCAGATATACAGACTTGGATCAACCAATTAGCAAAAAAATCTAAAGAATCTGTGGATGCAGGTATAAAGAGAGCTGAAAAGGGTTCAGCTAAAGATTTTGGAGCTATTGCCCATAAATTAAGTGATATTTTTGATTTTGGAATAACACATTTTGAACTCAAATTTAACCCCGCTCAGTCTATCAAAATCCCGCCAAAGCCCAAAAGCAACCAAAAACGTATTATGGTCCTTCATGATGAGGATCTATCTACTTGGTTAAGCATCGTTGATAGTCTGCCTAATACTAGGGCTAATCGCCGATTTAAAGTTATTAGCGATAGTTTACTTGCTTCAGGTATGAGAATCAATGAACTATTAGCATTGACTATCTATGACCTTGATTTTGATAATTCCGAAATACTAGTTAGTAAAACACTTGTTTGGAAAAATGCAAAACCAAAATTAGGTTTGAAAGGCGAAGTCGTTTGTAAAAACACACCAAAATCTGATTCAGGTAACAGACGCATAGCTGTTCCGTACCAAATCATTGAGGAGCTTCAAAATTTCTACGATGAGATGAATCTCTATTTCAAGAAAAATAATCTTCCAAAAAGTAAGTTAATCTTTCCTACTATTTATGGTAACTATATGTGCGACAGAAACGAACGTGCAACACTCAAAAAGCGACTGCGTGAAGCTAGTCTGCCAGATTATGGTTTTCACTTATTCCGCCACACTCACGCATCCATGATGTTGAATGCTGGAATGAATTGGAAAGAATTACAAGTTCGGATGGGACACAAATCAATCAAGACTACAATGGACATTTATGCTGAACTTGCTCCTAAGAATCAAGCTCAGGCGGTCGATATCTATTTAAACAAAATAGCTGAGCTGACCTCTTAAGTCTGTGGCAACCTTTTTGGCAACCCCTGACAGTTTTATCCAAATCAATAGCTTATAAACATTGATTTAATAGGGTTTATCACAACTAAAATAGATTTTAAGTATTCCTTACAGAAGTGAAGTAAGCATTCAATACGAATCAATACATAAGAAAAACGCTGATTTCAAGCGTTTTTTCTTTTTGTTAATTTCAGTACATTGCAATATAAATCATTCGAATCACTACCTTTTTCACTATCTTTTTTGTACAATCTAGTTTCATTAACATTGATTTTAATATATAGTGAAAAATCTGAATTCACTTTTCTTCGCAGTTAGTTATCAAATTCAACACCTAATTTAAGTTTTTAAATCTTTAAATTCTTATCTACTTCAACTGTTCTTTTACACGTTTACTGAGTTCTAACTTTATATTTTTTATGTTTTCTATATCATTTTCCAAAAATTCTTCATTTGGATTACTCTTTGCAAGAATTCTATAGCCTCGAGAAACGATACATGTAACAGCATATTCCAAACATTTCTCGAAAGCATCAACGGATTCTTGTGAGCTAAGAACACGTGGTATTATATAATCTTGGTTTATTATTTTGCCGTCATTAAAGAAATCTTGTAATAGTAAAGCATCAATTACCTCCTTCTTATTACTAGTAGATGAGAACATAACTTCAAAACAAGATCCTCCTTTTCTTCTCTCAGCCAAACCCTTATACTTTTCTTGACTCTGATTAAAAATTCCTTTAAATTCATCGACAAGTTGTAAATGTCTAACTAATTTATACCATATTGTATCGTTCCTGTTTCCCCTACCAGTTGATGGATTGAACCATACAGGACTGAAATTCCCTACCGTATACGATACATTTAAAAATTCTAAATAAGCTTGTTGAAGGAGCGCGCTTCTCTTTTCCTTAGGACAAGAATTGTAACATGTTATTATTGGATTAGGATTAGTCAATAAATCCGCCGCCATGAACACCTTCTCTGTCTCAGCAACTTTTTGGTAAAGATTTGGATTCTCTGATTTATCAACTATAGCATCCCAATCGCTAAAACATATGATAGGAAATCCCGATTTATCAGTTGTTATACCCCAATCTTTAAAATACGGATATTTTTGGTAGGATTTAATAGCATATTCCCATCTTTCTGCATCTGGTCTAAAGCGCCTATTTACGTAGATTTCTTGTCGATGTTCAAAATTCTCCCACCCCTCTTTATTAATAATTTTTTCGCTTTTTATAGGATCATGTTCACGAACATCGCTAAGTATAGCCTCGATCATTTTTTTATCAAAATTCATTATTTCTCCCTCGCCTCTAACTTTTTATCCTCAAGTACATCTCCCATTATAACTACTAGTATGAATGGATATAAATTAATGCTTGCACGATGTTATAATTCACTTACAAAATGATAGCCAATTGTATCAGAATCAAATAGAAATTCATCTTATATGACTTCATTATATCATATGATTAAAGTGATTGGTTACTCAACCTATTTGTTAAATAAATACTATTTAAAACAAGTACAATGTTCCTCATTAATTTCTGTCGTATACTTGTAATATTTCTTTGATATAATAGAAATGGAAGTAAGCAAATGAAAAGATTTATCACATTACTTATAGTGTCTCTATCTACAATTTTATTAATTGCCTGTTCCAATCAATCAAGTAATTCCTTAGATGGGGAATACTACTGGATAAACGAAAGGCGAAATGAAGTTGCTTTTACGATATCAGGCAATAAAGGGACTATCAATAAAGGGGAGGCTGATGCCTTTACAATTGATAAAGATTGTTCAACAATCGAACTGACTGGTTCTAATATCATAAACCGAAAAGAGAATTATACCTTCAAGAATGGCGTATTCACTGTAGATATTTCAGGAGCGAAGCAGGACTATTACAAAAAGGATAGTGAAGCATATAAAGAAGCAGTGAAGAAATACGGCAACAAGTAAAACTCTCAAACTATTCGTTGTTCTTTATACAATAAAAACGCTTTGATTGAAGCGTTTTTTGTTATCTCTCTAGAAATAAGATTAAAGTTTGAACTTTATTTATTTTTTAGTGCTTTTCAATTTCCTTTAATAAAAGTTATAATTTCACCATATTTCTTAATAACTTTTTCCCACTCTTCAAATACTCTATCAACTATTTATATCGAATAATTCTAACCCGAAATCTGATGGATTTTCACTACGATATTGTTCCTTGTCTTGAGCAGTCCCACCTCTTGCATAGGCTTGACCATTTAGATGATAAGTATGAACAATTGGAGATTTTCTATCATCCGGATAATTAATAGTTTTAGTCTCATCTTCTGAAGTCATTTCATTAAAAATTGAGTCACTTAATGTTTGATTCTCCCCTTCATCTTTTAAATTGTTTTTGCACTCATAATTAGATTGGGCAACGTTAGCTAGTGCAACTACTCCGACTACTCCAATCACTACAGTAACTACAGCTACTACAGGTTCAACAATAATTTCAGGATGTTCTTTCACCCGTTTCAGACAATTCCTTCCAGTATCTACAACAGTATTGCCTATTGTTTTTGATTTATTCAAAGTGTAATCTTTTAAACTCTTAATGTTCATTATCGTTCCTCTTTCCTAACTTTTATTTTTTATTCTGTTACTCTTATTGAATTGACAACAATATAGGAATTAATAAGCCCTATTTTGTATTTCTGATTAAGTAATTTTGCGGACTCAATAGAACTAATATCTTCATTATGTATAAATTCAATCTCAGTTCCCCTATTATTAATGATATATTGAGTAAACCTATTATTTACCCTAGCTTTTTTTATTAATAAAACGAACAAACAGATAGAGAGAATAACGATAAGTATCACTAAAACATTCATTTAAAATGCCTCATTTCTATTTTTTTTAAATTATACACTTTAAATAAATCTTTGTCGTTCAGTGTTACTGAACTTTCCCTAATATTCTATAAAATTTTTCTATCCGTTTAACAAATCTATTTTTCATTAACGATAAATCTGAAAACAAAGCCAAACCAATTTGTCTATTAACTGCAGTTCCTAGTTCGTTATCAACAAGATCAAACAAATAAAGTAAACAATAGTAATAATCTCCTAATTGGAATAGTCTCTTATCTCCTTTCAATACTAGTATTTCTTTTAATAAATCTTCATAGTAGTCTTCAGAAAAAAATGTTCTCAATGAATCTGAACCACCTGGACTCCTATTTAAAAATTCTTCCGTAATAAATCGTTTTATTTCCTTATTTCTTCTATTCTTATTTTTTATTTCAAGAGCATCTTCTATCCCTTCTAACTCTACGTTAAATTTAATCGATAGAATTAAAAAAAGAAATAAACTGAAACTATTTGCCTTTGCAGAGATACTGTTTGAATTTTTTATAATTTCATCATAAACTTCCATGGTTTTCAATAGATAATCATAAAAGCTATCATCCTGATTGACTAAACGTTCTATAAATTGTTTATGAAGCTCTTTGGCATCAACTAATCTTGGATATAACACTTCTTCATCTTTAAAAACCATAATCGGAAATAAGCCTACTAACGAAATAGTTAACTCGTCATTTCCATCCTCGCTATAATGATTTATACTCTCTATTAATGTAAAATCTATACTTAAATCATCTTCAAGTAATTGATCCACCGTAACTCTATAATGAGCAGCTATTTTCTTTAAATTATCAGGTGAAGGTTTATTAGCACCACTTTCCCAATTTGCAACTGCACTTTTACTATCTAATCCTATAGAGTACGCTAAATCTTCTTGAGTTTCTCCCGTATATTTTCTTAAACTTTTAATATTTTTTGATAATCTACTCATTATCATCTCCCTTAGAGTAATTAAATTTTTCAATATAATTTATTCAGCGTCATTTCTTTGAAGTATTTTCAAAATGAGAAGAGATGATTGCATCTAGCTGCTCTTCTATTTCTTTAAACGGTAAATTCAAGTCCAACGTACGAACACTAATCTGATTTCCATGAAACTGATAAAGATTGTCCGGCTGAATTTGTTCATTAGTTTTTGCATACAATAACATACCTGACACTATACATTTATTATCTCCAAATTGGTATTGGCGGTTTTTCACATATGTAAATATCTGGTACAGATTATTAGAATGAATAGTGTACTTATCAAAACGTACTTGAGTAGTACTTGAATAGTATTTAGCATCAATAATCAAAACATTATTCTCTTTTTGGAGCTGAATATCACTTTGCATTATTGGCAACATATCGCCAATTCCATCATCTAGGGCCCATGGTATCTGGGAAGCATTGGCTTTTAGTTGGGGGTAGTGTTTTTTATAGTATTCGAGAATGAACTTTTCATATAGACGATTCATTTGTTGTTCATTAAGAAAGTCCATTAGCTTCATCTGACCGTCTGACGTCATCTGTAATAACCCCTTCACAACCAAATAACAAATAGAGATTATCATTCTATAGGATTGATTATTCCTATTGTATTGAAAATTCCAATTGATTTTATTTAAATCAATAATATCAATTTCATTGAAAAATACCAATATTTTCCGTAATTCTTTTTTCCGTTTTTTGGGAATATCTGATTTCAATAAAAGATGTAAAGTAGATTTTATAATACGATTCATTGTACTGTCTACTGAAAATTCCTCGTATGAGCAAACTATCCTTTTTCTAAAAGAACTTTGACTCTTCAATGATTCACCTATCTCAACTTTTCCTCTCAACGTTGAAATTTCTTCGGTTTCAGAAATATACTTTTTCTCTAATCCTCTCTTAAGTTGAATTACAATAGCCTTAACTAAAATAGCACTCATGAGATCCGCAGTATTTTGGAATTCTTCTGTAGAAAATTTCTTATATCCTTGACCTTTTAGGACGCTGAACGCATAAGTTAGCATATAATAGACATTCTTTATTGGTATCACTTAATTGCGCTCCTTAACCTTTCGCTCCATTCTATTACTAGATTTGGTTCATCAAACCAATATTCTTTTAATAAAGGTACAAGTTCATACTCAACGATGTTATAAATCACTCGTTCATCCACATTCTCTGGTTTCAAGTTACAAAAATAACTATGACCAATACAGAATCCTTCTCCCAAAGTCTCATCTGCAACAATAGCATAGTTTAGATTTTTAACACAGGTGATTAGGTTAGTTAACTTACTATTATTTATAGTTAATTGATAGTTTTTAAACCCATCCGTTTCAAACCCTGGTTTTAAATCAAAAAATGCAAACCGTCTTCTTAAAGCATAATCTAACATAGCCAAACTTCTGTCTGCTGTATTCATCATACCAATGATATAAAGATTATCTGGAATAGAGAATTTTTCATCTGAATAAACGAGTTGTAAAGATGCCCCTCTTTTATCATTCTCAAGTAGCATAAATAGTTCGCCAAATATCTTACCTAAATTTCCACGATTAATTTCATCAATAATAAAGAAATAATCATTACCAGCATCTAGTTCTGCTCGTTTACAGAAATTATAAAATGTACCTTTTCTTAATTCAAACCCAATATCAGAAGGTCTAAACCCCATGATAAAATCTTCATATGAATAACTTTGATGAAATTGAACCATCTTAACTCTCTCAACATTTTTTTCTCCTATAAGAGAATAAGCTAAGAGTTTTGCAGTATAAGTTTTACCTACACCCGGGGCCCCTTGTAAGATAATATTCTTTTTAAAAACAAGAACAGACCTCAATCTTTCATACTCTTCTTCCGACATAAATACATCATTTAGAAAATCTTCCTTTGTATATGAAGAATATGATTTTTCAACTTCTTCAACATCTTCAGATGTATCATCATCAAAAATAATTTTTAGTTTCTCTACAACATCACTATAGGGAGTTACATCGGTTAAAGTTTTCATAGCTGCTTTACCTGGATAAGGCCATTCTCCATGATGAGTCCAATTCACTTTTCTTATATGATTATACTCCTCAGCTTCAGAGTCATGGAAATAATCAGAGGTAACAATCCCGCGCCCAATAAGTTGACCTCTACCTTTTTTGACAAAAATAATATCTCCAACTTTCATTTCATTGGCAAATTGCCAAGTAGCATGTATTGCATTCTGGTATGATAAGTTAGGATCATAAATCTTTTTCATTTTATCTTTGATCTCTGATTTATTTTTAAATAAACTGAGATCTCCAATTTCTTCCCATCCTATAGCCATTACTCCACGTTTGTAAAATTCCTCCCACATATATGAGTCTTTCCCTGGAGCATATATCCAATACCTTATCGTTTCATTCTCATCATCCATCAAGGCTGAAGATTCTGCCACCATCTTGAGTTCTCGAGTTTTTTTATTTACTATTTCAGAATACTTCCATGCTTCAAAAGATAATTCTTTAAAGTTCTTAAATTCAGCTTCTGTACTATTAAAATAGGAACTTATTGTTTCAGCTATTTGAAAATATTTTGTAGCAGTTATCTTTGAGTCTATACTTGGTAAACTACTTGAAATTTCTGTTGGAAATTTACCAGATTCAAAAATATACCACTGGTTTCGACTATCTAAATTCAAAAAAGAATCGGGAGCAATCCAATACAAACCTATGGTAGTTTTGCTATTGCCATTCCCTTTTTTATTGTTCACAATATCAAAGTAGTGTGAAACTTTCTCCTTATTATCAGTATTTTTTTTCTTATCATATTCTAATGCCGAGAGAAATAGTGACCATAGATCTTCAATGTCTTCATCACTTCTTTCATCAATAAATCGATAATAAGTAGCATTTTGAGGATTGAGAACTGGTATGCCGTCAAAAGAATTCGGAACTTTACTTTCTAAATCAAACAACTTTATTATTGCATTTAAGATTTTAATCCTGTTTTCAATTCTCAAGTTTTTATTAAACAATCCAAATACAGTAAAAGGATCAATATCTACCAAATTATTATCTTTTTCCAATGTTGGCATTGATATACCTGAAAGTTTATAAATGTCTTTAACTTTGCCTACAAGATCCTGCCTATTATTTTTATAAACTGCCAGTTTTTGTGCAAACTCATGGTAAAAACTAGTCCAATCAAATTGTTTCTGAATATTCATCTGTTATCATCCTCTATTCTTATTGTTTTTATACTATGCAGATACAATTATTATACTATAAAAACACTTTCACATCTATATAATATAACAATAGAAGCTTCTAAAAAATCTTTTATTTATTCAATTAATCACATTCTATTTATAAAATTTTCAAAAAGCTTTAATCAATGGGTTGACTTGGATTTCTTGTTGCTATTCTTACGTAAAAAATAAAAGCAGGAATAAATCCTGCTTATACGTAAAATCTATTTCAAATGATCTACAGCGTATTGAGCTTCTTCTTCTGTAAATTTTTCATAGTTTATTAATAAATCTTTTAGTTTTTCTTTTGAAGATGAAGTAATCCCTTGATTCACTTTTGCTTGTTCTAATGCTTGTTCTTTCCAATCTACCTCAAGATTATCTACAGCATATTGAGCCGATTCATCTGTAAATTTTTCCTGCTCAACAAGAAGAGACTTGAGCTTTTCTTTTGAAAAGTGGAAACTCTCCAAAGTTTGTTTTGCTTTCTCTAGAGCAGCCTTATCCTCAGCAGTTGGTTCTGCTTTGCTTGAAGAAGATGTTGTTTTTTCAACCTTAGCTTCTGAAGAATTTGAACCTTTGCTATTAGCAGAGTTCGAAGTGCATGCTGCTAATACAACAGCAGCAATAGCAACAGCAGCAAGTGTTATTAGCTTTTTCATTGTTAGCCTCTTTTCTCAGCTTTTAATGTGATTCAGTTTTACACATATTCTATTTACTATATTGTATTTTAATATAAAATAGATAAAAAAGCAATACAAATTAAAAAAATTATGATACGTTTTTAGTGGTATTCGTCAATTGTAATTTAAAACAATATTGGAACTAATAAAAGTGAAGAGACTATGACTCCTGCTAAAATTAAAGCAATTCCAACCTCTATTTTCTCTTTCTTTTAATCCTGAATATATTCTTCCATCAGGCATGCTCTTTTTATTATCAAGCTCTCTATCATATCTAACAATTCATTTAAATTGAGATTCTTGATCTAGCATGTTCTATTCTTGTTATAAATAAAAAGGGTGCCCCATTTTTGGGCTACCCTATTACTATACCTAAAATTAGTTATGGGTAACTAAAAGGGTAGTAAAATCAAAAAAAGCACTCTAGGATAGAG
>QWCW01000340.1_pt1 | contig 17036 bp, 22 predicted proteins | sample 1972691 | NCBI WGS metagenome assembly QWCW01 (sample SAMN09866698, study PRJNA288562) | Human oral metagenome isolate pre2_saliva, whole genome shotgun sequencing... | reverse complement strand
TTCACATGTTGTTGGGTTGACTGACGGAGAATGTTGGCGCATTATTAATACATGAACGGAGCGGTGATCGGGCCGCCCGGAATGGAAGGAACTGAGATGAGAGAGATTACAATTCTTCCAGATGAGCAATATGGTGGGCATTGGATTGAAACAGATCGCGCCACTTATTATTTCTCACAGGGAACTACACTTGCTCAGGTGTTTGATATGATGGCGAGCGAAAGGGGTGATGAAAATGTGGGAAAACGTTAACGGTGAACTTATTTGGATCGACAAGGAGATGGGGCATCAGGAAAATGAACGACACAATTCTGCTGGCAATGGTGCGGTTTGTTCTTGTGGTGACGTGCGTCGTCATGGTGATCGGCTTAGTGCGGGCGGCATTGCTGTCGGTGTGACTGGGGGTATGATTGCCGCTAAGGTTGTGTCTAGGGTTGGGAGTTGGCTGTTGTGGATGGCTGGGATTCTCACGTTGATCACGATTTTTATGTGAGAGCATATTTTAACTGTTTAGCGTCTAAGCGATTACTGGTTAAAAGATACACAACTAGTAACCCAAATTCTCGAGTGTTCGTGATTCAGGGAACAGGACATAAGGTCACAATAACCAGAACTGACAAAGTTCACACGCACACACTATCAGTGCCTGAACAGAATGGTGTTTATCAGAACGAAGTGTCTACGCCTTCAATTGTCTGCATGTCATTGACGCACGATAACTTTATTCTAGTGCCCGAAGACATTAATGCAGAACCGCTTTTCTAGATTCCCGGCTGGACGGGCAATACCAGAACTGAATAGAACTGAAAGTAGCCATAAGAAAGGAAATTATCATGGCTGTTGTTTACTCATCTCTCTCTGACGACTTTGCTGGCAAGAAGGCTTTCTTCACTGCTCAGAACTCTGCCGTTTCTTTCAAGGAACTGCGCGGCAAGAAGATCGAGATTAAGGATATTGTCATCACTGAGGATGACGTGGTTGACACGGACACTGGTGAGGTTGAGACTCGCCGGGCTATCACGGTGATTGACAAGGATGGGAACGCTTACGGCACGTCGTCTCAGACGGTTGTGGCACAGATTCAGCGGCTTGTGGATATTCTGGGTGACGTGAAGTCGTGGCCGGAGCCGGTGGCTGTTGAGATTGGGTCTGCTAAGTCTGGGCGTGGTCGCGAGTACACGACTGTGACGCTGGCCTGACGGACGTTGTAGGATACTAGTTGCCCCCTGTCCCCTTAGGGGGCAGGGGGTGATTGGTTTGGTTAAGTCTCATTGGGGCAAGCATTATCGGTCGTTTAAGCGTGGTGCGAAGCATGTTCTGAATACTGCGACTGAGATTCGGGATTTTGTTGGTGGGCTTGATTTTAGCCCTTTGCCGGATACTTTGTCTGAGGAACAGGGTAAGGTTAAGGTCAAGTCGGCTAAGGCGAGCGCGAGGGAACAGCGACGTTCTGACCTGGATAGGGCGCGTGATTTGTTGCAGGTTGAGCGCGATCGGGCTGTGCGCAAGATGTATAAGATGGCGACTAGTGATGACGGCGCGGATATTCGTGGGACGAAGTATGATCCTTTAGGTAAGTCGGCTGTTGGAAAGGTGACGTTGAAGAATGCGGCGAGAGAACTTGAGCGCCTTAGCGAGTTTAATAATTCTGATAGCGTGTGGTATTATTCTGACCGTAAAGGTAATCCCATTTCTGCTAAAGACGTTCGCCGTTATCGCGATGCTGTGCGTCGCTATAATGAGGATATTGACGCTTATGAACGCAGTGTAGCGGGGACTAAGTTGCCCTACATGGGTGACGTTACGGTGGGAGATTGGATTAGGGATTTCCGACCGTCGAAGTCCTATTTGCCCGGAGGTTCACATTATGCGCTTGAGAGAATGAATCCCGATAAGCGCACAGTGAATTTTGAGTCCGCCGAAGCAATGCGCGAGAAAACTAATGCTGTTTTGGACTCTCTCAGTAAGGCAGCCAAGCAAGAAAAGTTGACGGCAGCAAAACAACAGATTGCTGCAATGCTTGATGTTATTGGTGACCCCGAACTGTATGATATTCTTACAGACATTCCCGATGACGTGTTGTGGTTAATGTGGACTGTAAACGGCGATTTCGCCAATCAACTTTCGCTTATGTACGAAGCAACGAAAGAAGGATATTTTGATCGAAGGAGAGCCGGCTACGATCTTTGGTATGATGACGTGGAGGAAGCAGATTCTAGCATTAAATCTTTACTTAAAGAAATAAAGCAAGTTAAGATTAAACCGGAGGACGATTTTAGTGGCTCGCCAATCAATAAGCGTAAGTCCCGCAAGGGGCGGCGTTAGGCGTAGCCACAAGAAGGTTCCTTCGTTTTGCGCTGATTTTGAGACGACTACGGTTGAGGATGATTGTCGGGTTTGGTCTTGGGGCATTATTCAGGTTGGGAAACTTCAGAATTATGTTGACGGGATTACGCTTGACGGTTTTATGTCTCATATTGCTGAGCGCGCGGCACATATTTATTTCCACAATCTTGCTTTTGATGGCACATTCATTCTTGATTGGCTGTTGAAGCACGAATATAAATGGGTGAAAGAAAATCCGGGGGTCAAGGAATTTACTTCACTGATTTCGCGCATGGGCAAGTATTATTCAATCACAGTTGTTTTCGAAACGGGATATAGGGTTGAATTCAGAGATTCATTCAAGAAATTGCCAATGTCGGTCAGTTCAATCGCTAAAGCATTTAATTTGCATGACCAGAAACTTGAGATTGATTATGAAAAACCTAGACCATTAGGCTACATCCCTACAGAGCAAGAAAAGCGATATCAGCGAAATGATGTGGCAATTGTTGCTCAAGCGCTCGAAGTTCAGTTTGAAGAAAAGATGACTAAACTAACGGCGGGTAGCGATTCGCTTGCAACATACAAGAAAATGACGGGAAAACTGTTTATTCGCAGATTCCCAATTCTTTCACCAGAAATTGACGGCGAAATACGCAAAGCATATCGCGGAGGATTTACTTACGCAGACCCGCGTTATTCGAAGCAACTGAATGGAAAGGGGAGTGTGTATGACGTCAATTCGCTATATCCATCAGTGATGCGAACAGCACTACTTCCTTACGGCGACCCGATTTATTCAGATGGTGCCCCGCGAACAAATCGACCGCTTTACATTGCTTCAATCACATTTACAGCGAAACTAAAACCAAACCACATTCCTTGCATCCAAATTAAAAAGAATCTTTCTTTTAATCCAACACAATACCTAGAAGAAGTAAAAGAACCTACAACTGTTGTAGCAACAAATATTGACATTGAATTATGGAAAAAGCACTATGACTTAAAAATCTATTCATGGAACGGCACATTCGAGTTTCGCGGCTCACACGGATTTTTCGATAAATATGTTGACCATTTTATGGAAATTAAAAAGAATAGTACTGGCGGGCTAAGACAAATTGCTAAACTACACCTAAACAGTTTGTATGGAAAGTTTGCAACCAATCCTGACATTACCGGAAAACATCCCACCTTGAAAGACAATCGCGTTTCGCTGGTAATGAATGAACCTGAAATGCGGGACCCTGTTTATACACCAATGGGCGTATTCATTACAGCCTATGCACGAAAGAAAACGATTAGTGCAGCACAAGATAACTATGACACATTCGCATATGCCGATACCGATTCTCTACATCTCATCGGCCCCACCACTCCCCCGGAATCGCTATGGGTCGATCCGGTAGAACTGGGGGCCTGGAAGCATGAGAGTTGTTTCACAAAGTCGGTTTACATTCGCGCAAAGCAGTATGCGGAGGAAATTGATGGTAAACTTGATGTACACATTGCGGGAATGCCCCGCAACGTAGCCGCCACATTGACTTTAGATGACATGTTGCGTGGCGGCACTTGGAATGGTAAACTGATTCCTGTAAGGGTTCCGGGGGGAACAGTCCTCCGAGACACAACGTTCACATTGAAGATTGATTAAGGTTGGTAATCATGGCACGTCCCGTTTCTACTCACGCGACCACTAAGTTCCGTCTCAGCAAGGCTGTTCTTGCGGACCTTGAGGAGATGCATTGGACTCTCCGTAAGCAGCCGTCCGAGATTGTTGAGGAGGCCCTTGTTGACTATATTGCTAAGAATGCTCCCAAGTCTGGCAAGTAATTTCTGACTAATTGCCGGGAAGCAACCTAATGAACTGGGCCCGGCTTAGTTGGGTAGCAGCCCTCAGGATTGCTTTCAGATGATTGGGTATTTATGGTAGGCTAGGAACGTAAGTTCCTAGCCTACCGCTTTAGGAGGAAAAATGGCAGTATCTGATGCCGAAAAGAATGCGCTTAAGGGACTGAACCCGGACGGTTCCCCGATGAACGAGGAGCAGCGCAAGGCCAATAAGGCCAAGGTTGACGCCAAGAACGCTGAGTCGATCAAGCAGGACAAGGCTGAGCACGGCGGGCGATCAATAACTGAGCGGCGCACTGAGGGTGATCCGCAACAGTCTATGGATGATGCTCAGACTCGGAATAAGGCGGCTAAGGACCTCACGCCGCAGCAACGTGAGGAATCCGGCATGACCGGCAACGACGTCTTTGATCCGGGCGATAGCGATGGGGACAAGAAGGCCGTCTCCCCCGGCGACGGGAACATGCTCGAGGGAGCCCCTAAGGACCCTGCGGACGTTGACCACTTCAAGGACACTAAGGCGGCTTGGAAACATCTTACAGACGTTTTCGGTGAAAAGGTTTCCGCTTTGCAGGCTGAACTTGAGAACCGCCTTGGCGATCAACTAACCCCCACAGATAGGGAGACAGGTAACCCGTTTGCTGGGGACGATGTTCCTACATCTAAGGAAATGACCTTGGACGATGTGAAACAGGCGGCTGAGAGCACGAAGGATGACGCCAAGGCTGTTCTTAAGGGCGTGGGTGACGTTGGCGGCGCCGCTGTTGAGTTGGGCGGCACCGCCGCCAAGGACGCCGGGAATGCTATAGTTGATGGTATGGGGATTGACAGGAAAGCCGCAGCGAGTACTGGAAAGACCCTTGCAGGATTGTCAGGATTGTTTTCTAGTAGCGATTCAGGGAACGACAAGGTTCCTGACTCCAATTGGAAGCCTAAGTCGATTAGCGAACTTTTTAAGGGGAATTGATTATGCCGCAGTTGCGTGACGACACTTCAAACATTGATATTCTTAATGCTATTCGTAGCGATGCACGATATGATTATCAGAACATGGTTCCTGAGGCCACTAAGGCGAACATTCAGGAGACTATTGCGGGAATCATGTCCGATAATATTACCCGTAACGAATTCATGTCATCGCTGGTTAACCGTATTGGTTCTACGATTGTTCGCGATATTTCGTGGAAGAATCCGCTTGCCGTTTTCAAGCAGGGTATGATGAATTTTGGTGACACTATCGAGGAAGTCCACCTTGACTTTATCAAGCCAACCATTTATGAGGAGCAGCGCGACTATCTCGAGCGCGACGTGTTTGGACAGGCCCCGCCGCCGTCCAAGTCTGCGTTCCACACGATTAATCGCAAGGAGAAGTTCAAGATCACGATTAACCGTGACGTGCTTCGTCGGGCTTTCCTTTCGGATAACGGTCTTTCTGAGATGATTTCTCAGATTATGGCTGTGGCCGCTTCGTCTGACCAGTGGTCTGAGTTCCTTAGCATGACTAAGTTGTTCAAGACTTTCGATGACAAGTTCGGCTTCTATCGGATGCAGATTTCTGATATGAATTCGTTTGAGCCGGATAAGGCTAAGGTTGACGCTGCGCTTAAGGCACTTAGGGTTGCTGCGAATAAGATGCAGTACCCGACCCCAGCATTTAACAGCGCCGCTGTGCACTCGTTCGCACGCCCCGAGGACCTGGTACTTATTGCGACGCCAGAGTTCAAGGCGAACGTCGACGTGACGTCCCTGTCCGCCGCGTTTAACCGGAATGACGCTGAGGCGCCGTCTCACATCATCACGGTTCCGGGCGAGGCGCTGGGGATGGCTGATACGTCGGCTATTCTGACCAGCAAGCAGTTCTTCGTGATTAAGGACATTCTCCTTGAGAATCGGAGCATTTCTAACCCTGAGGGTCTGTATGATAATTTCTGGCTGCATCACTGGTCGGTTATGAGTGCTTCGCCGTTCACCCCGGCTATTGCGTTCGGTACTAAGCCGAATACGGTTGTGGTGACGCCTAAGGCTGAGACTAATGCCGCGATTACTTCACTGCTTGTGACTAGGCCGGATGGCACTCAGTCGACTATTATGCCGCCTGGGGCGGTTCGTCAGGCGTCTATTCAGTGGAAGACGGCGCCCGCTAATAAGGGTTATGCTACTGATTGGTATCTCAAGAATGCTAAGTCTAAGGGAACGAAGATTTCTAATGACGGTGTTCTTACTATCGGGTCGGATGAGCCTGAGGCGTTCCTCACTCTCGGTGTGAATGTTGACACTAAGGGCGAGGATGGCAATAAGCCCCTGAATAAGGAGATTAGCATTCAGGTTAAGAAGTAATACCTGAATCAACACAGAACCGGGCGTCCAATGGGCGCCCGGTTCTGCTATGCTTGGACCTAAGGAGGACGATATGTCAGAGATTTATGCTATGCCACCTGAGACGCGCGCGGGTTTGTCGTTTGATTATTCTGTATGGTCTGCGGGTAGCGTTATTACGATGGTTAATGTGCCTTTCGACAATACGTATCGGGATATTGTTGACTGGAAATCGTATGGTCATACACCTTACGCCTATGTTAAGTCTTTTAATAATCTGCATAAGGTTGAGATTAATCAGATGACTTATCTTGCTCAGGGCAAGCCGATTCGTATTCCCACACCTTTCACTAAGGCCAATCAGTACAATTACGTGATGGTTGAAAACCCGGGACGCCCGGTTAACAATATCGGTTTTGAGGGATATACGCCTAGCGTGTTTTTCTATTTCATTACCAGCATTGATTACATTGCGCCCAACACGACACAGTTGACACTTCAACTCGATGTCTGGACCACCTACTATCAGCGTATTAATTTCGGTCGCAGTTATCTTGAGCGTGGCCATATGGGTATTGCTGCAACCGATTCTTTCGACAACTACGGAAAGAACTGGTTGACCCAGCCTGAGGGCCTTGATATGGGGTCCGAACACCAAATTATCCGAACCTACCGGCGATTGCTGGCAGATGTTAATAACTATGATTATGTTGTGATTGTTACTTCCACAACAAAACTTGACGCCAACAATGGCTACGGCGACGAAAACAATCCTCGTGTGTCTATGGCTACTTCCTCGAGAACTGAAGGAATTCCTAACGGTACCGAAATTTATGCGTGCACCGCGAGTAATTTTAAATCCGGTATGGAGGGGCTCCGCTATTACCCGTGGGTCGCGCAGGGCATTGGATCAATTACTATTGTTCCTAAAGACGTTGTTGACTTAAATGCTGGTGACAAAGTTAAGGTTGGTGAGAAAACAGGACAAGGAACGTGGACATGGTTATCCGACAACAGCGTTTACATTAATCGTAATTATTCGTTGACTGACGCTAGTTTTAGAAACGAATTTCTTTCGTTACTTCCCAAGGAATATCAGGAACTTAAGAAATTCGTGACATCACCATATTGCATTGTTGAGTTGACAACCTATTCAGGTAATCCCGTTGAATTTCGACCTGAGTCCATTCGCACAGCCGGAATCAACATTAATCAATACGCCCATGTTGTGCCACCCAATCCGTCCCTGTTTTTCACTATCCGGGACTACAACACAATTACAGAATCTGTGATTGTTGAGCGTCGCGCCGGAAAGGTGACTAATGAGTATGGTGAGGGTTGGGATATGTGCACCGGGTACACCTCACTGCCCACGTTCTCGGCTGTTAACAATTCCTCGCTGAACGCCCTGGCTTCGTCGGCACACACAGCGGCCGCTCAGGTGAATAACGCGAAGTGGCAGCAACAGCGCGCACAGCGTGCTGCGACGGCTGCGCGGGATGTGGCTAATGCGGGTATTGCTGCGACTCAGGCGGGCGCGGAGAATTCCATGTGGGGTAATTCTGCTATGGCGGATTCTCAGTCGCGTTACAATAATATGAGGGCTACTGTTCAGGCTACTCAGGGCGCTATGACGGCGCTTGGTGGTGTTATGGGGCTGAATGGCTCGGCGGCTGGTGCTGGTATTGGTCAGGCGGCTACGGCTGGCGTGTCTGCGATGATTAATAATTCCCAGGCACAGTCGACAGCGAATATTCAGAATCAGTTGGCCAGCGGTGCTTCACAGATTTCCCAGCAACAGCAGAGAACCGTGCGCGATACTAACTACGAATTGGCACAGTTCGCCGCTAACGGGGACTATGAAGCCGCTATTGCTTCGATTAATGGCCAGCGTCAGGACATGCAGGTTATCCCCCCGTCTGTGGTTGGGCAGACGTCGGGCTATGTGTCCGCGATGGTCTCCAATGGCCTTGTGATTGATGCTAGAATTAGAAGTGTTTCACCGGCCGCTATGCGTAGCATTGGTGATTTCTGGCTTAGGTATGGGTATTTGATGAATACTTGGATTAAGTTCCCGAAGACCCTTAGCCTTATGACTGAGTTTACATATTGGAAGATGGCTGAGTGTTATTTGGTTGACACGACTATTCCTGAGGGATTCAAGGCCAGTGTGCGTGGAATCTTTGAAAAGGGTGTTACCGTATGGCGTTCTCCTCAGCGCATTGGTAACACAAACGTTCGCAACAATCGGATTGATAAGACGGTTAGGGTGACCCTTAGTGAGTAAAAAGGATTATGTGCTTAACGGCATCTACAAGAAAATCATGGCATCTCCCCCATCCTCATCTGAGGCGCGACAGGCACAACTTGAACACATGTATCGGCGTCAGTTAATGGGCAAGTGCCTTTCCCGATTTACTTGGGAGGGACTGCCTAATGGGATTGACCCTCGTTTTATTGAAGCAACTATCTTCAATAACGGGTACTCTGTGTTTTATTTCGACACTTTCTTTGAGTTGTTTATGGCAATGCCCGCCGCGATCTCAGGGCCGCTGGACATTCAGGACAACCCCACGGGATATCGTGTCACCCGCAATGGTGTCTATTCTCGTGAGGTGAGTGCTTCGGAGTCGGTGTGTATTTGGGGTAATCAGGTTCGGGAGCCGGAAATTGATGTAGTGCTTTCGTATGCTGCACGGCTCGCTCAGATTGACAGAACAATCGAAATTGATCTGTTGAATGAGCGCAACCCGATGATTGTTGCTTGCTCGCAGGACCAGCGCCTCACTATTCAGAATCTTATTTCCAAGATTTATGATGGTGAGCCCGTTGTGTGGGGCACCGAGAATATGAGTATGGATAATCTCGCCAACACGATAGGTGTGTTCCCGCTTAACCAGAATGCTGGTGCTGGAGCTGTTTCTTCAATCAAGCATATGGAGTCCAAGTCCAAGATTTGGGGCGAAGCACTCACAATGCTCGGTATTATGAATGTGAATTCTGAAAAGCGTGAGCGCATGGTGGTTGAGGAAGCGGCCGCCAATTCAGGTCAGGTGCTTGCATCTCGTGAGTCGTTCATGAAGCCGCGGGAACTTGCATGTGAACAGATTAATGAGAAATTCGGACTGAATGTCTCGTGCTACTGGGCGGTTGACGACAATGCTGCACCCAACCTTAATGACTATCTTGCTAATTCCAATTTGACAACCTATGGGGGTGACGATGGCGGTAACAACGATAATGCTTCGTGATGTTGTGCGGATTACTGATGACCATATTGGTCTTGACGATTATCCGATCTTCGACGAAGCATACAGGAAAACACTGAATGATCGGATTAAGAAGACCTATTGGCTTCAGGAGATTGCGCACGAGACAATTGATATTTTTATTTGGCGGCTAAGCCTTAAGATGGAATTGATTATGCCTCGGTATAATCGAATGTATCTTGCTGAACTGCAAAACACGGACCCGCTCGAAGGTAACCGTCACTACAGCGAGACCAGTCAGGACGGTAGGTCCCAGAATTCGGGGATCAATCACCAGACCGGCAGCGGCAGTGGCACCAACAAGTCGAAGGGGCGTACCGTGGGCTCGGACACTCCCCAGACACGGCTTGCGGGCGATGGGGACTATGCTACGAGTATCAGTGACGCGAGCACGTCAGGTGACACTACGTCTCGTAACGAGTCGGATAGCACGTCGTCCTCGAATAGCAATTACACCAATAATCAACACTCTAATTCATGGGGATATTCGGGCTCTAAGGCTCGTGCAATTGCTGATTATCGGGGAACGCTACTTAACGTTGACGACTTAGTGATCGCAGAACTGAGTGATCTTTTCATGGGGTTGTGGGACACGGACATGCCCCACACCCCCGGAGGACTAATTAATGGATACTCTCTCGGACTAGGGCTTGGAGGATATTATGGCTACTGGTGACGACATTATCGGCTCTATTGACCAGGCGCTTTGGCGTGTTCAGTCACGGTCGGTGAACAACATTACACCGTTTACTTATCGTGACGGGCTTACATATATTGACGTTCTTGAGCGAATTCGCTCTAGCGTCATTGACGTCATTACGTTCACGAATTCCTTTGGCGAGGAACAGGACAAGATTATCGCCAAACTGAATGAGACGGTCACCAATTTCATTACCGAGGTTGAGAAGACTCATTCAGGTTGGAACAAGGAACTGGATGCAAAGAAAACTGCGCTCGAGTCTCTGATTGAGGACTTCAAGCGGCGCCTTATTGACGCTGAATTCCGTGAGGTTGACGGCAACTACATTGAGGCGCCACTTAAGTCGCCTGCGGGTAAGCGAGTTACGCTGACGACTAAGGCGTGGGGTGATGCACTTAAGGCCCAGAACACGCAGTTTCAGGCTGACATTCAGGGAAAGTTGGATCAACAGCGCAGGGACTTTGACAACCGTTTCCCGGCCTATTACACGAAGACTGAGGCTAATGACATCTTCCTCGAGGACCCAAAACTCACGGAGGGCGTTGTCATTGGTTCGTCGAATGCCACAATTGAAGCGAGCCGTTGGACTGAGACTCTGTGTCGTGAATTGGGACTTAACCCTAATGTGTACGCAATTGGTGGCGGCGGCTTTACTTCCACTCTGGACAACAATTTCTCAACACAGTTGGATAATGCGATCCGGGGGATGACCGAGGAGAAACGAAGGAGGACGAAATACTTTTTCGTTATCGACTTGCTCAACGACATTCGTGCACAGAATGCTGTTCAGACTAATGCGAAGAACTTTTTCGCTAAGGCGCGACAGAACTTTCCTAACGCGGATATTCGAGTGCTCCCCGTTGTTTTCAATGAGGCATCGCTGAACAATTATGTTCAGATGGCTCGTTCCTGTGTTAGCCGTACCTTTGAAGTCATGGAAGCCGGGCTCCCCTACGGCGTCGTCGTCTGTGAGGGCTCGCGCACATGGGCGCACATGGGTTCCGAGCAAGCCGCTGCGTGGGACCAGGGCGCTGACAATGTCCATATGACGGCCGCGGGCTACAACCACATTAAGGATCTGTTTAAGGCGTGGCTTAACGGGGGTTCGAGTTGGTATAACCCGCCGTCGGCCCAGTTGCATCCTTTCTCAACTAGCGCTGTAATTCACGATAACAACTATCTTGTGTGCGAGCGCGACGGAGATTGGGTAAACATTCAGGGCACCTTTAAGGTTGCCGGAAGCAATGCCGGATATGACACCAAGTTAATGGGGCTCCCAGGATGGGCCCGTCCTTACGATGGTGTTATGTCCCCCATTATTGGAAACGACAGGACATACAAATACATTTATGTGCCTAAGACAAACGGAATCTACGTTGGAGATATTCTCTCCGCCAACCAAACCTACCAGGTAAACATGACCTACAAGATCTGGTGAGTAGACAGGAATAGCCTGCCCCGATAGAATTGGGGCAGGCTATTTCTGTTGGAGGAACTATGGCGTGGGACGCAACGGCCAAGAAAGTTGCCATTAAAGCCATCGGGCAGGTTGAGTCGTCTATGGACTATTCGGCGATCAACTACAACGATCCGATTACCGTCGGAATTGCGCAGTGGTACGGCACACGCGCGGCGGCAATCCTGAACCGAATGCGCGGCGCTCATGCGGCCGAGTACGGGCGAGTGGACGCGGGGTTCAGGTCTCGGCTCGAGTCCGTGCCTGAGTCCGATTCATCGTGGAACACCTACTATCTCTCACGTGCCGTGGGGGATAGTCTTAAGCCCCTGCTTAATGCTGGCAAGGATATTCAGGGTGACCAGATTGTCAAGGACCTTGAGAACTACTTCAGTGTTGCTAAGCAGTATGGGATCAATCCCGAGACCGATACTGACGCGTTTATTCTCTGGTGCGTTGCCTACCACCAGGGGCCGCGCTATGCACTTCAAGCCGCTAGCAACTATTCTGGTGGTGGGCTCGAGGAAATGTATTCCGACATTATGTCTAACGGAGTACTCGGCCGCTATTCTAACCGTTACACCCAGGCTAAGAATATTATTGCCGGAAAAGACACTAGTGGAGTTGGCGAGGGGGGTATTTCAGGAAATACACCCGGTAATGGTGGGAGTGTTGGCGACAACACTCAGACGGTCAACGTGTCTGGCGGGAAACTGGTTATTAGTGCCGACGACAGTGGCATTCTTACGCTTCGTTCAAAGTTCGGCAACTATCAAATGTATTCCCGAGGCCATAATCTGTGGGAAGTAAACCTCAAAGACATTCAGCAAACAATTGTCGGTCAGAATCCTGCCGCCAACGCTGGTGGGGGAGGTGGGGGCGGCGGAACTCCCGCGCCTGGCGGCTCCGGCAAGGGCGCAGCGGCACTCGCATGGGTAATGGCCCGATTGGGTAAATTTGCTTATTGTCAATGTCCTGGCAGGCAAGACCCTGACAATTCTGGTATCACGGATTGCAGTGGTTTAATGTATGCAGCCTATAAAGCAACTTCTAATACTTTTGTTGGCACTTGGACGGGCGATCAATATTTCCGCGGGGCCGAGCCATTTCCTCGCCGTGGTGGGGCTATGACGGCCGCTGAGCGGGCCCAGTTGCGACCGGGGGACATGATCGTTATGGCATGGAAATCCACGGGTAGTTACTATCCCGAGACAGACCATGTTGAAATGGTGGTAGACTCGAACACCCTTGTGGGACACGGCGGCAATCCCCATTATGGTCCAGTAACTAAGTCTATTGATGTTCTCGCCGGCACTCGCTGGTGGACAGTAAGGCGTCACGAATGAAAAAGAAGTTCTCCTACTATAGTTTCTCTAATGTGCTCTCGTATGCGGGCGTGTTTAACATGGTTATGGGCGCCCGCGGTCTGGGGAAGACTTACGGGGCTAAGAAGATCGTTATTAAGAATGCGATCAACAAGGGACAGCAATTCATCTACCTTCGCCGCTACAAGACTGAACTCAAAGGACGTAACAGTTTCTTTGCCGACATTCAGCACGAATTTCCCGATGAGGAATTTCGCGTAGAAGGACAGTATGCGCAGCGCAAGGTGGGAAAGAAATGGGAGACCATTGGCTATTTCATTCCCCTTTCCACTGCGCAAGCAAATAAATCGATTGCGTACCCAAATGTCTACACCATTATCTTTGATGAATTCATTATTGATAAGGGGTCGCTGAGGTATCTCCCCGATGAAGCCAAAGTCTTCATGGATTTCTATTCCACGGTAGACCGATATCAAGACCGTGTGCGTTGTCTCATGCTCTCCAATGCGGTTAGCATTATGAACCCCTATTTCATTCGATTTCACATTGAACCGAAAGAAGGAATTAGTCGTCACGCCGATGGATTTATCGTCACCGATTTCGTCAATAGTGAGCAATTTCAGTCCGAAGTGGCGCACACCCGCTTCGGTTCGTTCATCACGAACTATGCTGAGGATTATGCGGACTATTCCATCTCCAACAAATTCGCTGACAACTATGACGACTTTGTCATGAAAAAGACCGGAAAAGCCAAATACGCATTCTCCCTCCGGTGCCCCGACGGAGAGGTCTCTATCTGGATCGACGGCGGCACGTGGTTCGCCCAGCGCCGCCAGCCTCGCGGGGATAGGGTAAGATGGGCCTATAAGGTCTCGGACCTGAGGGAGGGGGAGAGGCTACTCATGTACGGTGACAAAGTCCTCAGCATCATGCGCAGCACATACCGCAAGGGGCGCCTTTTCTCCGACTCTCCCGAGACCAGAAACATGTTCGCTGAAATCTTTGTCCGATGATACACATTAATCCAACCACGATTGACGTCGCCCTAATTCTTGGCGTCATTTCACTAATCACAATCGCCGGGCGTTTCATCTATCGTGCCACAATCTTTATGGATCACTTATCCACTATGTTGAATGCGTGGGACGGGAAAGATGGGATGCCCAGCGTACTAGACCGGCTTGAAGATATTGAAGACAAGTTGAAAGACGTTCAGTATCACGTCAAGCCAAATCACGGCGGCTCAAGCGTAGACGCGCAAAACCGTCAACTCAAAGAAATCATTTCCTATCTCAAGGAGAAAAACAATGGGTGAGCACGAGTCCCCCAAGCCCCCCTTCATTCCCGATGCATACCGTATGTGGATTTACACTGTATGCGTTGGCGTCCTCGTTTGTCTCGGAGTCTGGGGAATTCTTGACGGCGACAAGATTAGCGCCCTGAACTTCCTATTCGCCGCATTCTTCGGAGTCGCAGCGTCTAACACCCCGCGAGGAAAGGCGTCCTAATGGTCACCCGCGCAAGCATTATCTCCGCCGCCCAGGAGGAAATCGGCTACAGCCGCTGGGCCGACGACGAAGCGGGCTCCAAGTATGGTCGCTGGTACGCACGGGTAACCGGCTCCCCCAGTTTCGGTGCCAGCGGCGTTCCTTATTGCGATATGTTTGTCTCCTATATTCTCGCCAAGGCAGGCATTAACTGGGTAAGCGCCTACGTCCCCGGCCGCGAGAACCAGGCCCGCGAGCGCGGCGTCCTAATCAACAAATGGGACGTGCGCCCCGGCGACCTAGTCACCTTCGACTGGCAGGGAGACGGAGAGTCCGACCATATCGGGATCGCTACCAGCGCGCCCTACGGCACCAAGATTGACACCATTGAAGGAAACACTTCGTGGGGTTATTCCGGGTCGCAGGGTAATGGTGGCGTAGTCACCAATAAACAGCGCGATATGGATGATGTTGTATGGGGCATTCGTGTAGTCGACGATAATTCCGCCATTTCCAGCGGCGGAAACATCCGAGACATTCAGCGAATCCTCGGAGCCGTACAAGACAACATTCTCGGAACTGACACCGAAAAGCGAATGTGCGCTGTTATCAAGGCCAGCAACTGGGGTGGACGAGAGTTCCCCTGGGGCGTCGCCTACACCCAGAGCGTCATCGGCACAGAGCCCGACGGCGTATGGGGCGACGCCAGCGAAGCCGCCCATGACCGCGTAATCGAATCCCTACAGGCCGCACTCGGCGTCAACGTCGACGGCATATGGGGCCCCGAAACCTGGGACGCCTGGGAGCGACTAGCCCGCACCGCAGAACGCCCATAATAAACAGTTAACCCCGGAAGGAACCAACCACTTCCGGGGTTAACTGTATCCTCACATATCAAGTGCTGTCAAATCCACTCCAATCGACTCAAGGCATTCCAAATAAAACTTTCGGCACTTGTCCGCTCCGTTGTGTCCATACCGCTTAATGGTGTTCTGCCCCGTCATCTTATTCGCAAACACTACGCGATTATCAGGCCAACCATAAACATCGAGTCGAAAATCAGGTGCGTCAATCAAAATACGATCACACCTAACCGCAATGTTGCATCCTGGAAGTTGATCTACCAGATTAAATTTCTTAGCAAATTCCTTGAAGTGATACATTAGAGTGCTCCCATGCTTTCCAGGCCCAATTCGTAAAGGGCGAGATTTCTTTGCTCCAATGACTCATAGTAATTAATAACACCACTCTGTGTCTCGAAAGGATTCCACATTTCCATGCAATAGTCATTAATCAAGCGAAACGCTGTGTATCCACAGTAAAGAATGTTGCTACCGCCTTGCGTGTAACACTCTCTCATGCCATAACAACGCAACTTTCTTTTAATCGTCTGCGTCAACATCGTCGTTCAACTCTGCCGACCACTTCACCATCGCCGCGGCAATCTCCGGACACTCACCAGCGTCCGTTCCCTTCAAGTACCACTTCGAGTCACCCGTGCGCTCAAGAATTATCTGACTCATTTGATTTCCTCTCTGCTGTGTGGATGAAATTAATGATTGATGAAATTGCAATATCGAAATTCTCAGTGCTTGTCACCAGTGAAAAGCGTTGCCCCTTATAGATTACAACCCACGCCGTAAACGGGCTAATAGTTCGCGCATTAAATAGCAAGTCATTAGTCTTGAGTAAAACATCATTACCTTCACAGGCGTATTCAACAATTTCTTGCAGAAAAATCTTCAATGATTCATCTATAAATTCCATTTTCTATGCCTGTCTCACTCGAAATTATGTTCTCAATCGAAATTATGTGATAATCTTTCGATCCGTTCCTCCAATAGTGAATGCGATTAGTATCATGATAATAAGCAATATGGTATCCCTTCAATAACGCATTCGTAATGAAATTAGACACCTTCCAATAAGTGAGAGCAACAAAACCATCACCCTCACCATGATGCGACCTACGCCTCACAACCGATCACCAATCCAAGCCAACAACTCCCATTGCGAACCAAACACATACGTCTTACCCTCCGAACGAACCTCCCAACTCCGAACCCCCAATCGACGCACATACACTTCCTCACCACCGTAAGACAGGATGCCCCTACGTCCCGTCAGGCTAGTTACTCGAATGCTAACCCCGGCCTCCTCATAGAACCGCAAGGCGCCCTTACCAACCAGTTCCGCGCCGTAGTTATCCATCTCAGTTCCTTCCATTCCGGGCGGCCCGATCACCGCTCCGTTCATGTATTAATAATGCGCCAACATTCTCCGTCAGTCAACCCAACAACATGTGAA
>QWCW01000654.1_pt1 | contig 17102 bp, 30 predicted proteins | sample 1972691 | NCBI WGS metagenome assembly QWCW01 (sample SAMN09866698, study PRJNA288562) | Human oral metagenome isolate pre2_saliva, whole genome shotgun sequencing... | reverse complement strand
GACTACTTTTTCATTCTCGCTAGCCAGTTGCTTCTGCTCATTTTGCAATTCTTTTAATTGGTTCTTGTTGTTCTGAGTAGCACTCCCATTCTCAGCAAGCGCCTGATTCACACTTGCAAGCTTACCCTCATATCCCTTCAGGACATTTTGAGTAACTTCGACTTCACGTTGGAAAGCACGGTACTTGTCAGCACCAATATCACCATTTTTGAATTGCTGCTCCACCTGAGACTGAGCTTGTCTCAAGGTTTCTAGTTTCTCTTTGGTCGTCGAAACTTGCTTTTGCAGAACTTCTTGCTTCTGAGTCAAAAGCGTTACGTTCCCTGTATCAAACTTCAAGGCCTTGTCAATCTGTCTCAACTCCTGACTTGCATCAGTAGCAGCCTTATTAACATTTTTTAACGCCTTCTGTAATGGTTGCGTGTCGCCATCAATTTCAATTTTGATACCTTTGATATTTCCTGCCATATTTCCTCCTTTCTCAAAAAAATAGAAAAGCGCTGAGAGGATTTCTACGACTGATAATGCAGTCAGTTCAAGGAACTTGGTCTCAGAATCGCTCTCTCAGCACTCATTTTTTCTTTAAAAACTGTCAAAATCAGCTTGCGTTGCCTTCCGTTCGCCACCTTTATCCTCGCTCCGTAAATTTACATAATCCGTCTGATAATCTAGAGCCATTCCGATTGAAATGTGCTTTAGATCGTCGATAGACAGACCAGTTTCTTTACAGCAGGACAGATAGGACTCTACTGTGAAAATTTCTTCACTAGCTGATTCTGAGTCATCTGGTGCTCTAGCTGATTCTGAGTCATCTGGTGCTTTTTTGTCGTCATGCTCGCATTCAGCATTTCCATCAACACAGGACCAACTTCCTGAATCGGAAAGACTTCCATTTCCATGAAGAATTGTTCATAAGGTTTGATTTGAGGATTTGCAGATTTAGCAAAGGTCCAAAAAAGACGGTTGAAAAAGGTCATATCAAAATCTGACAACATCGAAATATCAATATTAGTCGCTGTCAATTCCTTGTCATGTTCCAGCTTGTTCAATTCATTCATGAATGATTGATTTTTCAACATTGAGAACAAATCTTGGAAATAATCTTTCCCAAATTGTTGCTTGTATGCGATAGGAGTATAGCCATTTGTGCCTAACTCATACTCCTGATCACCAACCAAAACGATCTTACGCATAGATTTTCTCCTTAAGCTGCCACCGCAGTAGGTTCATACACTTTCTTGAACCAGTTGTCATAAATTTCTTTACTATCAGCTGATGTGATAGAACGTTTAACAACTGAATCCAGAGGACGAGGACTTGCCTTAAAGCCAAGTTCACGCTCGTTGACGTTTGTACCATTTTTGGTTTTTGAGCCATTGCCTGGACGGCTCGCTGAACAGTAGTAAAGGACGTGACGTGTTTTATTCTTGTCCCCTGAAAATTCAAACATCAAGGCAAATGATGTGAATTCTGCATCAGCTTTTTCAGTCAAAACACCCGTCTGAGCATCTTTGATTTCACCCAAAATCTTAGTCGCAAACATTTCAATAATGTGAGAGATTTTAAATTTACCTTCATATCCTTCATTTGAATTCATAAAGTGATAATCGATGTCATCTGCTTTGATTGGTGTTGATTCACCCTTTGGATCCAATGTCAATTCCATTGCCCCAGGAAAGCGGAAAATTTCATCGTAAGCAATCACTCCATCTGCACCAATTGATTTAATTGGCGCAACGTGAACATTTTTTAATCCAAAGGTTACTTTATTTTCTTGAGTCATGTCATTCCTCCTTAGTATAGATAGACCGTATAAGACTTGACATAGAGTCTTTCAGCCTCAATAAATGTTTCTTCTTGAACATCGAAAAAGAGCTCGTGGGTTGTCCACAGCTCTTCCAGACGTTCTTCCAAATCTTCATCCTTCTGCTCAAAAGCTAGCTCTACTGTAACGCTCTTAATTTGATGATTAACCGTGTTGTCAGCTGCATTGATGGCTGGACTAGATTCATAATAGACCAGGTAAGGTAGGTCAGGAGCGTTCCCGATTTTAAACGCTCGATAAGTGACAGGCAAGTTTGCCTGTTCCAAAATAACAGCAAAGTCTGATAGCTTCATTTCCCAATCTCCTTGATACGCTTCTCAAAGTTCTGAATTGCTTTTTCTTCAGCTGGCTTGATGTGGACGATACCAGCGACACGACCACCATTTCTTGAAATGTGTCCGTTCTCAAGTATGTGAGTAAGACTTGCAACTGCGTTGAAGACAACAAAAGAGCCATTGGCCAACTTCTTCTTTTTCCAACTTCTACGATACTTTCCGTACCGTTTAGGACTTGTCTCTTTCAACTCATCCACAGTCTCATCAGCCACCTGCTCTGCAATCTTATCCACTTCTTCAGTAACCTCGTCAGAGTAAGCTGCAAGCTCTTTTGCTATCAAATCAGCAAGGTCATTACTCATTTCAAGACCTCTGACAAAGTCAACTCTAAAATTTCAGAATCAATAGGATAGGTTTTCAAAATGCGATATTGCTTACCTTCAAACTTCGCAAACTCTTGATTCTCATACTCAAAATTTCGAATCTCAACGACCAAGCTCGGCTTTAAACCTGCTTGATTCGCTTGATAAAATTCAGAGCGAGTAACCCTCTTTTTGCGACATAAGAGAGCAACTTCAACATCTTTAGAGATTGGTTGTAGTAACTTATCCTTAACTGTGACTTTTTTAGAGATCAGCGTGATTTCATGATTCCACATTCTTGACCTCTTTCTTTGATGCTATCTGTAAATTATGCAGTCGCCATTGAAGATGACGTGGCATATCCACCCCACCCTCATAGCGATAAGCAGCATAGTCGACGATAAACATCTCATGGTCAGCACGTTCACCAACAAGCTCGATACCGAGATTATCGGTCAATTCAGTGATGACACTTGAAATGATTTTTTTTAACGGCTTGTCTCTCAAGTCAGTTGAAATACCCAGCTTGAGTTTCAGCAATTCCAAAAGCTGACCTTCGTCCATGTTTACTCCTCAACTTCCTTAGCAGGCTCTTCAGCAGTTTCCTCAACTGTTTCTTCCTGCTCATCTGCGGGCTCTTCCTTCACTTCTTTTGTTTTAGACGCTGGTTTCTTAGGTTCATCATCCCCAAAAACTTCAAGGAAAATAGAGCCAGCAGTGTTAGCACCAGTCAAAAGACCGTTGGTAAAGCTATCTGTCGGCTCATATCCTTCACGAGGAAAGATATCGCCAACAGCATAGTCATGTTTTTCAGGATCAGCCAAGTCCTTGAAAGGACGGATTACTTTATAGCTCATACGCTACCTCCTTAAGCCACAACGTCAGTGTAGGTTCCAAAGAATCCAGCTTCTTCATCTACTTTCTTCATATCCAAACGGATAAAAAGCCCAAGCAATTGTCCGTAAATGTCATTGTTCACCCATTTAACAGATACTTGAGAACGGTCAAACTCTTTGACGAACTCAGTAACATCACCGATGAAGAATTTCATGTCTCCTTCGTTTCCAAACACTGTGTCATCTACTTTGTAGATTGTTTTCCCACCAAATGAATAGCCAGTAGGTGAAGCCACATCTGTTTGAAGCATGTAACGTCCATCTTTGTCTTTCACCTTGTCAAGTGCGGCAAACATTGACTTAGTTACAACGATGCTTGCTTTGTAAATTGATTTAAGTTTCTTGTTGTAGATATCTTTAATACCATCAAATCCAGCTGCATCTGCTTGAGTTGCTGTTTTGAGGACAGCTGTAACTAATGACAATTCAGTGTTTTCACCTTGATTGATCACTTCGTCTTCAACAATAGCCATGATGTCATAGTCTGCGTCGTCAATCATTTCTTGTGACACAGGGATATATCCACGGTAAGTCTTGATTGAATAATCAATCTCGCTGATTGCTGGTTTTCCGAGTTCTGGATTTGATTTCAATTCATCTGTTGAAACCATTACACCATCCGTTTTCTTGATAACCGGATATTTACCAGATCCACTGTTAACTTTCACACGTTCCACAAGATCCAAAAGTGGATTACGTGTTTTGTTAACAAAATGAGGTTTCAAAACTTCAGTAGGGATTAAAGCTGCGCTTCCTGAATCAGTAGTTTTCAAGCCTGTGATGTCACGAGTTTGACCAGTACGAATGTATTTAGCGATTGCGTCACGTTGTTCCAATTTCTTTCCTCCACGTTGCTCCCCGTCTGGATAAGTTGGGGCTTTCCGATTTTGTTCATCAACTTGTTTTTGAAGTTCTTCAATTTCTTCTTCAAGTTTTGCTTTTTCTGCTTGTTTTTCTTCCAATTCTTTTTGGATGTCTTCAAGGCTCTTTTCAACTGTTGAAACTTCTTCTTCAGTTTCAGCACGGTCCAATTTTTCTGATTCGATTGCAGAACGTTCATTCAATTCTGTGATTGCTTCTTCCAGTTCAACAACCTTGCTTGCTTTTGCACGCATGCGTGCGCCATAAATCAATGCTTTATTCATAGATTGTATTTCTCCTTAATTTTCATTTTGCGTTCATTTAACGCTTCACTGTTAGCACGTTTCAGACATTCAAAGTCTTTCTTCCGTGCAGCAATTTCAGTCTGTGGATAAGCTGGGAACGTGCAAGGGCTGACCTCAAAGATTTCAAGCTCTAGCACGGTATCAAGATAGGAACCATCTTCACGTTTAATAGTGTCCACCTTAATAGGCATGAATCCAAAACTGCATCCAACAATATCCCCACGCTGTACACGGGCATAGGCTCCCATAGCGTCTGGATCATTCCTGTTGATGATAATGTCACCATAGAGACCTTTGTCATCAACTTTGAGACTCACTGTGCTGTTCCCTGTGCGTCCTAATACTAGGTTATGGTCATGATTAAATAATGCACGGATATCTGCATTCTTGATTGCTTCTTCCACTCCTGCACGTTTGATCACTTCAAAATAGCCTGGCCACAGCTCAGTTTCTTCATCAAACCGGATGAAGTAGCCACTCAGAATCAAGTCACCAGATTCCTGTTCTTCTCGTGTCTCAAATTGAGTAGCGATGTATGAATTACGTTTCTTCATTGGCATTTCCTCCTTCCTTATTTAATTTGCTCTGATTGCCTAACTCCCCTTGTGGAAGGTAGTTTTCAAGAACAATAATTTCATCCATTTCAGGATCTGGAGTCATACCCACCCAATCTCTCCACTCGTTTCTACGCATTGCAGCGCTGTTGGTCATTTGTTGAGCAACTGTTGAAAGCTCTGTAATGTCGTATGAGTACAATGAGCGTGGATTGAATTTGAAGTAGCGTGTTGATGAAGTCAGTAGATCTCTTGTAAGTGTCTGAGTAATCGTTGTTGCGATGCTCATGATAGTGGTATTCACAAAGTTGTTGTATTCTTCTTTGTTGAAATCGCCTACTCCTAAAACAAAAGCCGGAACTCCTAACATCCCAGCTACTGTCTTCTTATCAATTTCTACTGACTCATTCAAAGCAATGTCATTCAAACTCAATGGTTTCACTTGTTCAACTTCAAGCAAGGCATCAGGTGGAACGTTCTTTCCGTTCATGAAGCCCTTCTTGGTCTGTGTGGCCATGTTCAAATTTCGGACAATGTCTTTCAAAGCCAATCTAAAACCGGTCCCAATATAAGGCTGGTCTGGATCAGGATTGATGGCAAAGTGGACCACTTCATCTGGATTAAAATCAGTGTCCCTGAAATGAATCATGTATGTTAAATCATTACTTTTGAACGACACTTCTGACATTGGGAATGGTCTGAGATTGCTGATATAGTCAGTCATTGGATCGTATTCCACATGTAGCACAGAATTCCCATCGCCAAATAGAAGCAAGTCCCTTACAATCTTAAAAATCCATGATTTTCTTGTCATGTGATCACAAGGGTTGATGTCAATCTTACGGGCTAACCCATCCTTGATTCGTACATCACCGGATTCTGTATTCTCCATAAGCTGAATTGTCATATTTGAAACCATGTCAGCAATTTTATTGACTGCCATGATCACATCTGGATTCCTTGCTAATGGAATATAGCCATCCCCGTCATACATGATTCCCAAATCAGAATTGCCAAAGCTTGTGAACATCGTTTGAGACTTCCCACGCTTGAATAATTTGTCAAAGATTCCCATATTTCTCACCTCCTTTCTACTTAATCAAAGTAAGCCATTACATTCTGATTCTTCCCAAGGTTAGCAAGCGCCTGAATACAAGCGAAAACACTCGCATCAAACAAGTCAATTCTTGCTGTACCGCCATCACCGTCTAACTTCTCATACTGGACAGCATCATCCACTTTCTCAATGGCTCTGACATTGCTGACACAGTATTCATAAGCGTCCGAATGTACATAATAAAATTCTTTATTCTTCACTTTCAATTCAATTCTTCTGAATCCCTCTGATTTCAAATAGAATAGCTGAGGCTGGTCAATCATTTTGAATTTTGCTTGCTTCATCTTTAGCATGAATTCTCTACCAAATTTTCTATCCATACCGACAGCAGCAATCTTGAACCCTTTCTCCCTCATCTTGATGAACCATTTAACAATATCATCATAGAGAACGGTTGGGGTGTTGCTCATCGTCAGCCAACCATCAGACTGCCACCCAAAGAGTGGAATCCCGTCATCGTTAGCTTTCTTCTGAGCATTTACACGAGGAAAGAAAGCATGTGTGATACAGATATCAACATCTTTCTCGCCGTCATGATAGACACCATAAAGAGCCGCCGCGGTCAAGTCATGCAACCTTGACAAGTCAGCTCCACCATACCACTGAATAGGCAAGCGTGCCAGTTCTTCCAAAGTCCAATCGTAACAACTGTCTGAAGCAATAAATTCATCAGGATTGAAATAAGCGTTCATTGAGTTTGTAAAGACATTCAAAGTCTTGTTGAAAAACTCATTTCTTGTCTGTGGATCATTCATAGCCTGCTCTGCTTCAGCTCTCAAAGCAGGCATGGACACCGTGACCCCCCAAGACGGATTTGCCATCTTCAAAACATTATCATCAAGATAGTCACCAACATCGCCATCAGTTGTCTGATTGGCTTTACAAATAAAGATAAATAAAGCCTCATCCTGTACCAACTGCTTGAGAACTTTCTGACAGTATTTCAAGCGGTTAGCAAGAAATCCAGTAGGAATATCACCAGCCGTTGAGATAACAAAAAGCATACTGTTTCGGTATGCTGACATTGTTTTCTTCATAAGACCATACTTCTTACTATTCCTCATCGTGTGAGCTTCATCGATGACCGTGACATTGCCATTGAGAGAGTCCAAACGGCTCTCATCATTGGCCAAGGCCTGAATATAGAATGACCCATCATCTCCAAAATTAGCTGTGATAGAATGTTCTTGGTTATTGTCCTTGATACGGATAGATTTCTCATTCCATCGTTCCACGTTGAACTTGATGAAATTAAAAGCTTCCAGCGCTTGCTTGACAGAGTTGGCCACGATATAGCATTTTGAGCCACTATCGGCATCCAAAATCTGATAAAGCAAAGCAATAGCAGCAGTAAAACTGGTCTTGCCGTTTTTCCGTGCCAGCATTATCAAGGCTTCTTTGAACCTACGCTCGTTCGTACCAGCGTGATAGAACCCAAAGAGATTGACAACCGTGAAATGTTGCCACGGTTGCAAAATCAAAGGCTTGTTACGGATAGACATGGCAAACATGTCATCTCCTTGCTGATGAACAATTGAGTTCTCAATGAAGTGAACGGCAAAATCCACTATATCCTCATCAAGCTCATATGCTGGATTTTCCAAATCCCTCAAAAAGCGTTCAGCAGCCAAAATCCGTTCTTCGTTATGTTCCTCTTGATAGCTCAGGACATAATCAACATAGGCTTTAGCTTTTCCAAGATTGGTTGTAGCGTGGCGAAAATCGGCAAAACGTTTTTCAAAGTCTTTATCCATCTTTCACTCGCTTCTTTTTCAGTTCATTCTTAAACTTCAGGACCTCAGTAAGAACTGAATCACCTTCTTGTTCTACTACCTCACCGAGCGACTTAGGATTCATCATCAACTGATTAGAGTAGCTGAGGATGTCTTTCCTCAAAATTTCCATCGCTGTCAAGATTGGAACTTTGCGCTCATTCTCTGCACCAGCCTTATTGACGTAGGTGTCTGTTACTGGATAACCCATGTCAGCATAATCTTGAGCAAGTTTCTGATACTGATATAGCATACCAGCAAAAATGTCAATGATCATTTCGAACTCTTTACGATAAGTGCCCAAGTCTTTCATCTGCTTGACCACTTTTGACTTAATCGACTTCGCTGTAATTGGTTTAGCCAAAAACTACCTCCTTTCGTCAAAATCGCTTAGTTTTTACCCCCTTTTTGTTTGAAGGCCCCCGACTTGGAAAAAGTTCCCTTCACCGGTACCCAATCGCCCAAAAATAATTTTTAAAGAGGTGGGGGGTATCCATAAAATTCCTCAAATTCTTTTTTTCGTTTTCTCTGCCAAAATAATCCTTGATTGATCACTTTGTCGTTTACCCTATCATGAAACGTATTGTGTTTTTTATTTGTTAGTGGCAAACAGTTCCACTCTACGAATTCAAGTTCAGGATATTTAGATACAGGAAAGATATGATGTACCATTTCAGCTGCTACTGAAATCCCATATCTCAAACTTTCTTGACAAAGATAATCGTACTTACGCATTATCTTGTCACGGAACTTCTCCCACTTCTTAGACTTCAAGGTCGGTCTGATAGGTTTGTTATACATCTCAAACCTCCTTTCTCAATACTAAAAGGGACAGGTCAGTGACCTATCCCCTCTCATACAAGAAATCTATGCTACCATAATAAACTCTTTTTCGTGAGACTTCAAGATGTCTTTTGTCTCAATTTTATTTTGGTCTCAATCCTATAAAATGATATTCTAGTGTTGGATTCTCAAAAATGTTTCCAATGATTTCAGCTTTATCTAATACATCCGGCTCATAGGGTGAAATACAATCTGGGTCCGCGACATTTAGACATTCAAGATAGAAACCATTTCCAGAGAGTACTTTCTTTTCTTCATAGTAGCGATATTTCCCAAAGCGTACAATAGCTTTTACAAAATCAATTTGAAGAACGTCCCCTACAAAAATTTCTCTGCCTTCTTTGTCATAAGTGCGTGTTGATTGAGTGATGTATTTCAAATCTTCAAAGTGCTTCCATCCACTGCCCTCATAGTAGACTAATGGACAATTACGGTTTTCATCGTTTTGGTCGCAATTGCCTACCACGACCCTGTAAAACATTTTTCGTTTTTCTTCGTCCCATGCTCTAAATTTTGTATCCATTCTGTTACCTCTTTATACTTCGTTTTTCTCTCTCAGCTTCACATATCTTATATTTTGTTAAACTCACTCTAAATCTCAAACCCTTACTAATCATAGGTTTTAAAGCGTTTCATTTTTTCAGTTTATGCTTAACTCATTATGTGAAAGTAATATCTAAAAAATTAAATGACAAAGTTCCGTAGTGCATCATCGAGCTCTGCTTGTTCTATCCCTATGTATCTCAATGTGATTGCAGGTGATGAGTGATTGAACATTTTCTGTAATGTCCCTACGTCCTTTGTCTTGTTGTAATATTTATAGCCGAATGTCTTACGCATTGTATGTGTTCCAACATTATCAATGCCAAGTTCTTCAGCTGCTTCATGAATGATTTGATAAGCTCGCTCACGAGTGATCGCTTTATTTTGTCCTTGTCTACTCTTGAATAAGAAGTGATGAAATGGTTTACCTTCAACATATCTTCTCATTTCTTTTTTTAGTTCTTTTGTCATTCGTCTAGTTATCTGCTTGCCAGTCTTACGTTCTCTCAGTTTGATGTGCCAGCCTTGGACATCTTTGACTTTGAGTGTGAGGATGTCACCTACACGCAAGCCTGTATTCAGACCAGTGATGAATAACATGTAATACATCTCATTCCATTCTTTCAAATAGTCTTTCATGGCCTGGATGTCATCGCTGTCTTTTATCGGTGATACATATTCCATGTTTTACCTCCTTTCTATAAAACAAAAAGCCAGCGTTTGCTGACTCTTGATGATGCTTCTGTTGGACAACTTTTTGACTAGAATTAAGGATGACTCCTCAAGTGTGATATGTGTTTTTGTTTCAGAAGTTCATGCTATCATGATAAACCTTTTTTTGTGAGACTTCAAGATGTCTTTTGTCTCAATCTTATTTACAACTCACCTTTCAGTATAGCGTACTGCTCTAGGATAATCCTTCTACGTCGATAGATTGTAGCTTTGCTCATGAATTTCTGTTCTGCTATTTCTTCCCATCTCAGTTGAGGATATCTCCAGCGCAGATTAAAGATTTCCTTATCTTCATCAACTAGATTGATCAGGAGTTTGTTAATAATAGCTTTGAACCCTTCGAGAAATTTCAAAGTTGGATCATCTGCGATTCTGATTGCGATAGTTTCGGTAGGCTTGCTTATTCCTACGATAGGACCACTCTGAGCATCTGGGTTTCGAGTTTCTAATTCTAGCCTTCTCAAATCTATTGTACGTTGAATGTTTTGGAATTTGAAAAGTTCTCTGTCTAATGTTTTGAGGTCTTCGTCGCTCAATTTCTTCAAATTTTACCTCCGAATTTTCTAAATAATTAAATAAGCTATCGAACATTTTAGAAAAAGCCTTACTGATGTCAGAAACTATCTGCTTAATCATTCTAGATAAAACTTCAATTTCTTCCTGACTTAACTTTATAAGCTTATTTTCTAATTCTAGTTGTTTCTTCTGAGCAAGTTGCTTAGCTTTCTTCTTCTTAATCCTTCTATTCATCTTGCTCTCCATTTTCTGGTATTAGATTTCATGAATGTAGCCTGCCATTGCTTCCTGAATGATGATGTAAGTTAGTTTCTTGTACTTTGTCATTACAATCTTACCTCATCTCCTATTTTGAGAGATTCATAGTTTGTTTGAGTAACTACGAATACTCCGTAATTTTGTACTGTGATCGTGTACAGGTCGCCAATCTTCTCCTTATGGACGACTCTGCCTTTGATTTCTGCGCCTTGATTATCAGCTTTATAAACGATAATTGGGCGCTTTTCTTCTAATTTCTTAATATGGATACTCTGCCAGACATTCAATCCAGCAGACAATAATATCCAGATTGCGATAAATCGTTTCAATTTTCATTCTCCTCCGCAGCATACTGCAACCATACTAGGCACTCGTATAGATCCCTTGCGTGTTTCTTGATATCGCTTAACTCATAACCGTTTAGGTCATCGGATGTTTTTAAAATATCGATTTTTATATTTTCGATAGCTAGAATAAAATCCTTTGTGCCTTTCAATCTGTGACCTCCTCAAAGCGCCCATCTATTTTTGGACTTATTTCTTTTAAAAATAGGATTTTTCTTTTCTTTTTTCTTCTGCTTGTGATATTCACTATCTTTATTAAAGATAATATCTTCATCTTCAATCAATTCAGGAATGAAGTTTCCAGATGGGTATTGTTCTGGTCGTTTCACTCTGTGACCTCCTTATAAAGTAAATCCATATCAAAACCACTCTCGATAAATCTGTGTGTGAGTTCTTTGTTAATTCCATTTCCTAAGTGATTATAAACCACATGCACATTGATATCTGAACCTAAATATTTTCTCAAACGATCGCGATTATCTACATAAAAGTCGATATTTCGTTTTCGTTGTTGATAAGGCTCGCCTTTATCTATATCTCTAGTACACCACATTAGTACCTTTGAAATGACATCATTCTTTGTCAAACAATCTCTTAAAGAAAAGTATGTGTTTGTTTTTGGGATGAGAATAAGTTCTAATTGTCTGTTTATAAATGAGTCAGGAAAATAACTCATAAGCTTTTTCAATTCTTCAAAGACTTCATTATTCATCACTCAACCTCCTCCACTTCAAATAGTGGACTATTAAACACTTCACCAAAACCAGAATATTCTAGTTCCTTTCGTGTAAATTTTTCGTTGTTTTTCCCATTGTTAAAAAAGTGGAATCCAGTTTCAGTTTGATTTAGATAATCATCTGTATTTTTTAACTTGACTTTGTATTTTGGCTCTTTCTCGGCCTCATAGTCAGTCAACCACGCTCGAGCGAAAAGTTCTTGGTTGTTTTTGTCATTAAGCCATTTCTTCACGAATTCGCTTTTTTTAGCGTAGAGATGGATTGTGTTACTATCTAGTGCATCACGCAAACTAAAATTTTTTAAAAGTTGGCACTCGAAAATCCAGTCATCCATAAAATTAGGTAGAAGCACTTTATTCAATTCTTGCCGAATCTTATCAGCATCTTTCAATTGATTACCAACCCATGCTCCCTCAAGTTTACCTTGCTCGTAACCACTGCGATATTTCATTGAACCGTAGTCGTCCCCTAATTCTTTAAGAATGTCATTAAGCCATCTGGTTTGAGTTGTTGGATCAAACCCTCTAATTCGACGAACGACATCTTTTAACTTGAACGGCAACGGTTCTGGTTCGTCTAAAGACCGTAAGTCTTTTAAAACCAAATCAACCGAGGTCAATTTCTTCTTGTTAGCTTTAAATTTTTCGTATCGCTCAATTAGTCCCTGAATGTTCATTAAAATTCCTCACTTTCAATTTTTCTGATATCAACAACCTCTTCAAGATATTCCTTTGAACACCAATCGTATTCAACGCATTGTCTAATAAATCTTTTTTTATAAAAACAATGCTCTATGTATGCGATTGGAAATAGTAAAGCAATGAAAGGTGAACAAATGATTAAAAATAAATAAATAGCACTTCCACAAACTTTTGAGTCTGCAATATATTCATAAAAATCTACTAAATTTTTTATTCTTTTAAAATGCCTGATAAAAATAATATAGTTTTTTCTTTTCATCCTTCACAACTCCCTAAAACGGCAATCCATCATCTGGAATATCCATCGGATCACTAGCTCCGAAAGTTGGTGGCATCTGATTTTCCATGCTTGACTGGTTCGCAGTATTATCTTTCTTCTCAAGCGTTTGAAAACTTTCAGCCACAACTTCCGTCACATAGACACGTTGTCCTTGCTGATTATCATAGCTACGAGTCTGGATGCGGCCTGTGATTCCTACCAGGTTCCCTTTTTTGCACCAGTTTGCGAAATTTTCAGCTTGCTGGCGCCACATGATGCAACTGATAAAATCAGCTTCACGATCACCTGCCTGATTCTTAAAATTGCGATTCACTGCCAAACTGAAAGTCGCAACTGCAACATTTGATGGTGTGTATCGCAACTCAGGGTCACGAGTCAAGCGACCTACTAACGTAACATTATTGATCATCTTTCTTTTCCTTTCCTGTCACACATTCAACAACTGAGTAACCGATAAAAAAGCACAGAAAAGTTATTCCAAATTCTTTAATAAATTCAATCATTTTCTTCCCCTCCTTCATTTTCTAAAACGGCATCCTGTATAAAAGTATTGCCAATTCCATAGTGTTTGTATTCCTCGGCTGTCACTTCAAATGTTTCTTCAACGTGCTTATTTCCTACTTGTCCTGAAACGACTAGGATATATCTTCTTTTGGTTCTGGTTGGTACCAGTACCGAGCTTTTTCCTGTCATGACAGGAATGAATGTTGTGTGAGGTTCATCAATGTACTTATCTACCACCGTCCCACTCGAAATCTGGTGACATGCTACGAGGAAGGATGCGAATAAAACAACACATAGGATTTTAAAATATCTCATTCTAAATCCTCACAAAAACAAACTAGCTAGCCACAGAATAAATGCAAAATATATAATCTTTGAAATTGCCTGGGTAAGTTTTTTTGAAATTTCTTCATCACTATAGATTGTTGGATTTATGAAGCTTAGTAAAGCATCTACTCCCAAAGCTTGCCAAAACGAAATCTTTCCGACAGGGAGGATTGTCGTTACAATCTCATTCCAACCAAATTGAACAACAAACGGTGAGATAATTGTTACGAGTAATACACCAATAATAATTCCTAGTTTTTTCATTTTATAAATCCTCCTCTTTTACAAACACCCCATCAATCATCTTACCTTTGCGGTCCTTGATGACTTCATAAGCTTCTTCTAAGCAACTTTCAGCTGTAGTGCCATTGCAAAATGAAACCGTGCTGATGACGCTGTCAAGAAACATCAAATCAGACTTAATAAGAGGTGTCTGAGTTTCGTTGTGACAAATATGAGCATAAAGTTTTTGAGCGATATTGCCTAGGCTTGAAACCATCAGCAACAATTCAAGTTCCTGTTGGTTAGCGGAGATCTGAGCTCCATTCTTGATTTGTTGTTCAAGTCCAATCATTACTACCTGGATATCACCAAGCGCATCGTAAATCAGTTCAGATTTATCCTTGGCAATACCTTCAAACAATTCTCCTGACTCTTCCATCAACTTCAAGAACTGTTTGACAGGATTTGCTTCATGTAAATTTCGGTCAATAAACCATTGTTGTACTTTTTCTTCCAAATTCATTTTTGTATTCATCTTATTTTTCCTCCGTTTTCTTCGTAATCAAGTAGTAGCAATCAACTGCTCCGTAGTCAATCCTGATATTTTCTCCACTCATGCTTTTCTGAAAGCGTGGATTGTTAACAGCAGAGTAGCTGGCTTGATGTTGCTTTAATTCATTGATTGCGCTATGTATGTGCCAAAAACTCCCAATGAGTATCTTGCGGTGTCCGTTGTAAATAAAGTATAGATTTAACATCAATACCTCCTATCATTCATCCCGGCTGGATACACAAAGCACTTTCCTGTTGCTCCCTCAAAAATACGACTTGATAAAGCTCCATTCCCAAAATCGTCTGAGTAAAGCTCTTTAATTTTTTCACTAGACAGATTTGTATTGATGATCGTATTCGTCCGATTATCCAGGATCTTGAACAATATCTGATGTGCCCATTCATTTCGCTTTGTATCAGCTTTGCGACTTTCTTTCCCTAGGTCGTCCAAGAAAAGGAAATCAACCTCAGACAATAGCTTGACCATCTTCGCTTCTGAATAGCCATTGTCAAACTCAAAGCTTTCTCGAATCTTATCAAATAAAGTCACTACTGATACAAAAAGCACGCTTTTAGGTTCATCATAAGACTTGAACTGCTCATTGAGAAACCGAGCTAAGCCATAAGTAAGATGACTCTTCCCGACTCCAGAAGGTCCTGTGATGATGGCATTGCCAGTCTCACCTTTCGCATAGCAACGTTCCAATCGCTTCACAAAATTCATAGCCTTTTCATCAATATCAACCTGAATCTCATAGTCATGTAGTGACTTGCTGGCAAGCTTACTTGAAACGATACTGTCACGAGCAAAGACTTCGTATGTATCCGATAGTTTACTTTTAACCTCGGATTCCATATTCAGCTGCTTTTCAAAGAGTCGAATGTTCTCTTTCTCGCATTCAGGACATTGATTGATTTCCACAACCTTGCCCTTGACGGGTATTTTTACAGACCAAAGATGGCATCCATGGATTTCACAGACATCATCAAGAACGGTTCTGGTTCTGAATTGTTTAAACTGTTTCATTTAAAATCCTAGCCTTTCATCAACTGCTGATTGAAAAGAGTGAACTTTTCGTGGCATAGGTTGGTTCAGATAATTGTCCATCTTATTACCAAAAAGTGTTTGTGGTTGAAGATATTGTTCATACTCTGTACCTTTCCACTTAGCGACCATGATATCCACAACCTTTTTAAAATCTTCAAGGGCATATCCTTCTTTTAGCCTTGCCTTGATAAATTTTTGATGACTAGCAGTGTCAACCTTAAAATTCTTCTTAGCTTTCAAATTGAGATAAGAAATAACTTCTTTACAAATCAACAATTTATTATTGTTATTATCTATCTTGTTATTATTAGTCTTGTTTGTCTGTAAAATTTCCAGTTCCGATACTGTATTATTTACAGTTCCAGACTGTAAAATTTCCAGTTCCGAAACTGTACTATTTACAGTACCGTCAACGGCACTTATATAGATTCTGTTAGGTAGGTTATTCCCTTGTCTAACTTCTTTTAACAGTCCAACATCCTTCAATTCTTTTTTGAATTTGATAATCGTCTTTTCGCTACTATTCAAATCAACCATAAGTTGCTCATTTGTATAGTATTGAAATACATTCCCATCTCTGTCATGCCAGCCATTTTTTATTGAAAGCTCTAACCTCCCAAATAAAAGCATATACAAGAGTTTTGCATGATTGCTCAATGTCTTATATTTCTCATCATAGATAAATGGCTTTGGAAATTTGAAAAAAGATAAGAAACCAGTGACTTCACTTTTTTTAATCATTTCTACCCCTCCACACTTGAAAATTTTGTGTATTCTTTGTGAAAATACAACTTCACTGTTCCTAGGCTACCATGCCGATTCTTTTCCAGGATCAGCTCGGTCACATTATTCGCTTCTTGACTGTTAGGCATCACGATACAAGAAAGCTACAATGTCTGCATCTTGCTCAATCGAACCAGATTCTCGCAAATCTGATAGCATTGGGCGCTTGTCCTGTCTCTGCTCAACCGACCGACTCAACTGCGATAAGGCTATGACAGGAACCCTTAAATCCTTTGCTAGTATCTTCAATTCCCTTGAAATTTCAGAAACAATCTGCTGACGATTCTCCCTCTTTGAACCAGTAATCAACTGCAAGTAGTCAATGATGATAATGCCTAGACCGCCCATTTCTTGAGACAATTTTCTAGCTTTTGATCGTATCTCTGAAATCCGAATCCCAGCCGTGTCATCCACGAAAATAGGCGCATCATAGAGATTGCTTTGCGCATGTACAAGTCTTTTCCACTCATCGGTACTAAGATTCCCAGTCTTCAAATGATAACCTGGAATCATCCCCTCAGATGCCACCATGCGCTCAATCAATTCCTCTGCTCCCATTTCAAGCGAGAAAATGACAGCAGGCTTTCTTTCCATCGTAGCCACATGCTTTGCAATGTTCAATGCTAGCGCCGTCTTACCCATAGCAGGACGAGCAGCAAGGATGATAAGATTCCCTTCATGAAGGCCTGTTGTAATCTTATCCAATCCGACAAAGCCAGTAGACAGACCAGTCACGAATCCATCT
>QWCW01000910.1_pt1 | contig 17162 bp, 9 predicted proteins | sample 1972691 | NCBI WGS metagenome assembly QWCW01 (sample SAMN09866698, study PRJNA288562) | Human oral metagenome isolate pre2_saliva, whole genome shotgun sequencing... | reverse complement strand
AAATAGTTTGAAATGACGAATTCCACAAGTAATTGCCTGCCCTTTTTAAAGAATGTAGATTAGACCGTGAATCCCTATAAATTGTGCGATTGAGAGAGATTTTCGATGTCACATCCCAAACTCTTAAAAACGCGCGCGCGAGCGGCGGGTGTTGCAACTCTTGCAGCAGCCTCGCTTCTGTTGACTTCCTTCACTCCGTTTAACGGTAGTGTCGCGGCAGACAACACCAGCGCAAGCGAAACCACCCAGGCTACCTCAGCCTCTGAAACGGAGAACACTAGCGACGCTAGCGCCTCCGCATCCGAGCAGACGGCAGCCTCCAACTCTGAAACTCCTGTAGCAGGCGGAACTGAGGCAAACGCCTCGGACACCTCCGCTCAGGACGCAGCTACTTCTGCAGAGGCCAACCAGCCTCGTTCACGTCGTGCACGTGCGACCAGCTCGAAGCCGGCAACTCTGGCAATGACTGTCACGAACGACAGTTCTACCCTTGCAATTCGCGACAAGCAGATCACGACGATCAACTACGCGTGCTCATCGGTGACCACTCCCTGTGAAGGCGCTGCCATTGAGGTACTGCTTCCTGCACCCGTTACCCCCGCGGGTACGGCGCTGACAGACAAGCTCTACACTGCAGTCGCAGTCACCGGTTCGACGGTTCTTCGCACCGAGCAGACCACTGTCGCAGGCAACCCAAGGATGAAGCGACTTCTCTTCCCTCTACAGAAGTCGATCCCCGCGGGTACCTCGGACCGTATCCAGATCACCTGGACCTACGACGGTAACGATGCGCCGAACAACTCAACGACCACCCAACAGGTGAACTTCACGGCTCTCAACGCTGACTCTATCGATGACTCAAAGACCACCAAGTGGACCGCGGACACCGATATCGCCATCGAGAAGAGCGGTGCGACAAACCCGAATGGCTACCCTGCTGTCGGCGGGGAAACGACCTATAAACTGCGTTATGGCTACCAGCAGATCGACCAAACCAACCCCAATAAAGTTGGTATCCGTTGGATTGGTTCCGCACTGAAGAATGGCGTCCTCGGCACCAACTTCGTGCAGGTCCAGGACATTAAGGTCGTCGATCCGCTTCCTGCAAAGGCAGTATTCGTCTCCGCTACCAACGGCGGCGTTTACGATGCAGCAACCCACACTGTTACTTGGTCCTATGACAAGTGGGGATGGCAAAACCCCATCGAGTCCCTCGTTACCGTGAAGTACCCCGAAGGTTCGGTAACGACGGCCGACACGGTCACAAATAAGGCCACCATCAGTCATGACGAAGAGCTCTGAAATCACCCACGGTTTCGCCATTCGTAAGCCTGGTGGTCGCGTTATTAAGACCGGTAACGACAACCAGTACCAAGTTCGCAAGGGCCTCACTCCATGGCGCTTCGGTGCTGCCAACACCGGCAATACGACGACACACGTTCACTTCGATGACACCCTGCCGTGCACATGGTCCACTCAGGACGCAAAGGCTGCAGGTGGCAACTGTGACCAACCGACCATGGTGAGCCCGTACCGCTTCACCATCTTCGGCAAGTCTGGCTATGAAGATAAGGGCGGCTGGACTTTCGAATACTGGACCAACAAGGGTAATCACGTTGTCGCCAACTACACCGAGACGGCGAACATCACCCTTCCCGATGGCGAGTGGATCACCCGTTTCACCATCGATTCGGATATCGCACCACAAACCGAAGCATCCGTGTGGTTCCAAGGCACGATTCCCGATTCCCTCCCCAAGACGGAACCCTCGGATTTCGCCAGCCACTACAACCCGGTCGCTCCGCCCGAGAAGTACTTCAACTATGTGGCTTCTCCGGACTACGTCCGCTTCCAGAACTGTGCAACCGGCACTCTGACGGATAAGGACTTCCCCAGCGTGGCAGTAGCTAAGGTCATCAGGACGAATCCCGTAGTCGTCGGGAAGAAAGCATCTTTCGGTGTCAACGGCACTGCTCGCACTGCTGCTCAAGGCGGCAAACCCACACCGTTTACCATTGCAGATCTTCTTCCTGAAGGCTTCGACATCGACGATGCGTCTCAGGTCAGCCTCAATGCTGGTTCACCTCTGACCAACCCTGATGGAAGCAAGTACGACCTCAGCAAGGTCCAGATCGAGATCACGAAGAACTACAACGGTACCGGACGCACCCTGCTCCGCATGATCGTCCCCGACCCGGTTGAGGGATCGCTTTACACGAGTTTCGACACGACTGTGAAGAGCATCGCACCTGCTGGACAAACCCTGAACCAGGCAATGACCTACATGCCCGGTGACGGCGCCAAGGACGTTGCTGTAGACAAGAGCCTGCGCAACACGAACTACTGCTCCAGCGGTCGAGACAAAGACACCTTCGACGTCAATGGCAATGGTTCAACTGAGGATTACCTCTGTGCCGCCAATGCCAACTTCAATGTTGCAACCACCCCCGCAATGAACATCACGAAGGAAGTCAAGGGCAATAAGGACGCCGACTTCGTTCCTGCCGGAGAGGTCGCAAAGATCGATCCGGGTTCGGATGGTGCATACCGTTTCACTATTTCAAACGCTGGCAACACTCCCCTGACGAAGGTTGTCGCCTATGACATCCTCCCCCACCCGGGTGACGTTGGCGTTGGTCCTGCCTCTTCTCAGGCACGCGGCTCCTCTTGGCAGCCCTACCTGAACTCGACCAACTGGACCTTCCAGTCGATCAAGGAGAAGTCAGGCCAGGATCCCGTGACCACCGAAGTTCCCGCCTCGGATATCACGATCCAGTACACGACGGTTGATAACCCCTGCCGTGGTGAAGTGATGAGCGTCGGTGGCGCAATGAACGATGGCCCTGCGGGATGTACCCCCAACGCTTGGGGAGCAGCACCTGCAGACCTGAAGACCGTTAAGGGCTTCCGCCTGGTCATGAACCGCGATATTGAGGTCGGCGAAAAGATCCAGTTCGTGGCAACCATGACCTCTCCGGTTAACGCCAACCTCATTGCATGGAACTCCGTTGCAATGTCCGGTGGCGTGACCGAAAACGGCAAGGTTTCTTACCTGCAGCCGAACGAAGCACCCAAGGTCGGCATCAACGTCTCCACTGACGTGTCGGTCACCAAGAAGGTTGCTCGCGTTAAGGTAAACGGCGATCAACCGGTCATGGATGCAAATGGAATCCCGGAAACAATCGAGTCGACTGACCCGGTTATGCCCGGCGATTACATGCTGTACTCGATCACCTTGAATAACAAGGGACCGGCTGTCGCCTCTGGCATGAAGATTAAGGATGTCCTTCCGCAGGGAATCGAAGCTATCTCCACGCAGGTCCGCCTGTGTCAGACTGATGCAACCACTCCCTGCGTCGGCGTGCAGCACAATTCGGCTCCAGATCTCGCGAATTTGGACACCGACTGGGAGGCAATGCCTTCCGGTGAATTGAACACAAACCTTGCGGTAAACGGAACCCAGACGCTCTACGTTCTGGTAAAGGTCAACCCCTACACCGAGGGCAAGACCATCACCAACACCGCAACCTTGGGCGATTATGACCAGGTTGATTCGAACAAGGAGAACAACACCTCGAGTGCTTCCTTCACTGTGGGCGGCTCCATTTCGGGAACCATCTACAACGACAAGGATGCCTCGTGGACGAACGATACAGATACCGATAAACCTTTCGAGGGTGTGACGGTTCGTCTCCTCGACGCAGATGGAAACCCTGTGAAGGATTCCACCGGCGCAGAGATCACCACCAAGACCGATGCCAACGGTAACTACACCTTCAACCGCCTGCCCTTGGGTGACTACAAGGTTGAGGTTGTTCCTGACCAAGCAACTGTCGACGGAAAGAACGTAAAACTCTCCGACTACAAGCAGACCTACGGTTACGAGACCTCAACCAGCCGCACCGATGCCGGGAAGGGCAAGCTCACGACCCCGGCAATCTCGCTGACTGCCTCCAAGGCAAACGTCACGAAGGTTGATTTCGGCTTCGTGAAACCTGCTGCGGTTGGTAACTACGTATGGTTCGATGCCAACAAGAACGGCATCCAGGATGCTGATGAATATGGCGTTCCAGGCGCGCGTATTTCTCTGGTTGACGCCCTTGATAGGCCGGTTCTCGATGCGAACGGAAATCCCGTCAAGCCCGTCCTAAGTGATGAAAACGGCCTTTACAAGTTCGAGAACTTGCTTCCGAACACGGAGGGTGACAAGGGTAGCAAGAGCTACACCGTGCGCCTCTGGCCTCCCGATTCATACGGGGTAACTGTGACGAACGCGGGTACTGACACGGATAAGGACTCCAACGGTCCTGTACCAAAGATCACTCTGACTGAGGGTCAGGAAGACATGAGCATCGATCTCGGTCTGGTCGCTAGCGGCTACATCGGTGACACCATCTTCTGGGATATAGACAACACTGGCGGTTTCAATCCCACGGAGCACGACAAGGAGCTGGCAGGTGTCATTGTCAAGCTGACTTTCAAGACCCCTGCAGGTGTTGAAAAGACGCTGACGACCACCACTGATGCAAATGGTAGGTACTCCTTCGAGGATCTGGCCCCCGGTGACTACACCGTCTCCGTGGATCGCGATTCGCTGATGGCAGCCTGCCCTGATTGCATTGCTCAGAGCTACGCGCCTTCCGGCAACATGAAGGCATCGGCGAACCAGACGCTCTCCTTGACCTCTAATGTCACACTTCGTCGCGGTTCGATGTCCAATGACTCGCAGGACTGGGCATTCACCGGTTTGGCTGACACCGCCATCAAGAAGGCGATCACCGATCCCGCTGAAGTCGACCAGGCAACCTTCGAGTTCGCTCCCGGTAAGGTCATCACCTACACCCTGACCGTCACCAACAACGGTCCGAGTGCAGCAACCGGTGTCAAGGCCACCGATCAGCTCCCCGCGGGCGTTGAGTTCGTCAAGGCTGAAGGCGATGGCTCCTACGATTCGGCAACCGGCAAATGGGATCTGTCCGAAGAGACCATTGCCAAGGGCGACGTAAAGACCATGAAGATCACCGTGAAGATCACCGGTGAAGGTGCAGGCACGCTCATCACGAACGTTGCACGCATCACCCACCAGGATCAGGCCGGTGACGACCCGACGAACAACGAATCCTCGGCTTCCTTCAAGGGCGGCTTCAACATCGGTGGAACACTCTTCCGTGACTCCGATGCAAGCTACTCCAAGAGCGATACCGAAGACCGCTTCTCGGGCGTGACCATCGCTCTGCTCGATGCTGACGGCAACCCCATCCTCGACAAGGATGGCAAGCCCGTCACCACCGTGACCGATGCCGACGGAAACTACCAGTTCACTGGTCTTCCCAAGGGCACCTACCGCGTGAGCATCGTCGACCCGAACGCGGGCGACCTGGCTGGCCTCACCAACACCCAGGCCTACAAGGGCCGCGGTGCAACCGAGGCATCGGTGACCATCGGTGATTCCTCGGTCCAGGGCGTTGACTTCGGCTTCGTGAAGCCGGCGACCATTGGCGACCGCGTGTGGAACGATCAGGACCGCAACGGTGTTGACAACGGCGAACCCGGTGTCCCCGGTGTGACCGTGATCCTCAAGGATGCATCGGGCAACGAAGTTGCTCGCACGAAGACCGACGCAAACGGTAACTACCGCTTCGAAGGAATCCTCCCCGGCACCTACAGTGTGTCGATTGAGGTTCCCGCCGGTTACGAGGCAGTGGCAACTTCCAAGGATGTCACCGTGGCAGAGGGCGAAGTCAACCTTGATATGGACTTCCCGCTCACCCAGATCCCGGCCGCCCCGTCACCTTCGAAGCCCGCGAAGTCGATTCTGGCGAAGACCGGTTCAGATGCGCAGTGGATCGCCATTCTCACCTCCATGCTGCTGGCAGCAGGCGTTGGGACTGTCGGTGCCGCTCGCAAGCGCCGCGACTGATCGCATAACGCAAATGCGCTTCTAAGCGCAAAGCACAGGCCGGGCCCCGATGAAAATCGGGGCCCGGCCCTTTTGTATGTCTTATCAGTTAATGCGATGGCTTAGATCGTGGAGTCATGCGTTAGCTCTCCCCTTCCCCCGTTAGCTCTCCCCTTCCTGCTTTGGCTCACTCACCTACCGCCTTAGACCAGCAATAGACCCGGAATGGGTGAGCCAAAACAGGAGGGAGGACTGGATGGGCGACTCTTGGCAGTCGACGCATAATGACACTGGCCCCTCGAGAGACAGGGAGAAGCCGCGTCCTAGACGCATGTGCGCAGGCAGTAATCACACTTCCCACGAGACAAAAGGTTGCCCCCGGGTGCTCACGCACCCGGGGGCAACCTTTATTCAGTATTCGTCAGTCGCGAAAGCTCAGTCCAACTGGTCGAAGGAGTGTGCCCACGCCGAATGGATGGGGTTCGCATCGGCAACCATGGCCTCGAAACGATTTTCGGCGATCTGCATAACCTCATTCAAGGTCACGCGGATCTCTCGCAGGTCAGAGCCCTCGACGCGACGCCAACCATCAGCAAGAAGCTGATCAGCCGAATCTACACGCGAGACGCATACGATCAGCGGGCGGTTAAAACGCTCGTGGTATGCCTGGCCAAGCGCGCGCAATTCTTCCTGCTTCTCGGAGTTAAAGTCACCCAAGAGGGTCGAACCGGTATCCAGCAGCGCCTGCTCATCGGCCTCGCCGCCCAGAATCAGATCAACGATGTCGGCGTAGCCGGAAATCAGAGCTTCCTGTTCTTCACGGTCAGCCTGGCCAACTGCATCCTGGAAAGCATGGCGCAGGTCAGCGACGGAGTCGAAAGGAGCATGTGTCCACGCGCGTTCAACCGGCCACGTCACTCCCGAGAACATGGGAGCGAAGGCGCGGGTGAACTGTGCTTGATCAAGGCGGTTAATGGCATCCAGATCCAGCGGACGTCCATCAACCATTGAGACAGCCGGAGAAGGCTTACGACCGATGTGGAAGAAGAGCAGGTTGAGGATGATGGCGCAGATTGAACCGATCGTCACGCCGGATCCGAAAAGAATCTGCATCCACGAGGGCACGTAGCTAGCCAGTTCGGGCTTCAAAGTGACCAGCAGACCCAAGCCAAGCGAGGTCGCAACGATCACCGAGTTACGGTTATCGCGCATATCGACAGTGGAAAGAGTCTGAATACCGACAACAGCAACAGCTGCGAACATTGCCAGAGACGCTCCACCGATAACAGGCTTCGGAATCGAGGCGACGATCGCGCCAGCCTTGGGCAGGATTCCAAGAATGATCATGAAAACGCCCGCAGCAGTAACGACCCAGCGTGACTTCACGCGCGTGAGTCGAACCAAACCAACGTTCTGTGCGAAGCAGGTGTAGGGGAACGAGTTCAGCACACCGCCCAAAGCGGTCGACAGACCATCGGCGCGAAGAGCATTTGCAATGTGCGCTGGAGTGATGCGCTTACCCACAACCTCACCGGTCGCAAAAACGTCACCGGTGGTTTCAACTGCGGTAATTGCCATGACAATGAGCATCGAGATAATCGCTGCAACTGAGAACTTCGGAATTCCAAAGAAGAAGGGAGTGGTAACTCCGATCGGCGCCGCCTGAGAGACTGCAGAGAAGTTTGCATCCCCCAGAATCCACGCAACAACCGTTCCGCCAAGCAGGCCCAAAAGGACGGCAATCGTTGCCATAAAGCCAGAGAAAATACGCTGGATAATGACGATGACAGCCAAAGTACCCAGAGCGTAAGCAAGTCCGCGAAGAGTTCCGGGAATGGGATCGGCGCCAACCTTTGCTGCCTCAGTCCCCCAGTAAACGATATCGTTTGCTGCAACCGAAATAAGGGTCGTTCCCATAACTGTCAGCAGGGTGCCGGTGACGACAGGCGGGAAGAAACGCAAAAGCTTCGCAAAGAAGGGAGCGGCAAGGAAGGTTGCAATGCCCGCAACGATAATCGAGCCGTACATCGTGGCGAGGCCTTCGACTCCCCCACCAGCAGCCAAACCAACTGCGATGAGCGGTGAGACTGCCGTAAATGTCACGCCTTGAAGCAAGGGAAGACGAACACCAATCTTCGGGCCAAGACCCGCAGATTGGATGATTGACGCGATACCACAGGTGAAGAGGTCCGCATTGATCAGGTGAACAGTAGTAGCCGAGTCAAGTCCCAGACCAGTTGCAATTACCAGCGGAACGACAACTGCCCCGGCGTAAAACGCCAGGACATGCTGAAAACCGAGGATTGTGAGCTTGGGGAAAGAAGGGACCGCATTGACCGGGTCAATTCGAGTGGTGGACATTTTTGGCTGGCTATTTGCCATTGCGCTGCTCCTGCATGTCGCTCAAAAATGGACCTCTTAATTCTTACCCATCCGTAAGAAGCAAGGAAAGCACCGTTTCACGGAAATTTCGGTTGCATTGATTGACACACTCGCATATATTTTCTTTTTTTCCGCAAGATTCTGCGACTTCCTCTGCAGCAAAGAGAAGCCGATGTGATTGATGACGCATTTATGAGTTTGCTTGTAAAGGCGCCTTGTGCCTAAACTATTTCTCGGCCAATCAAACGGCAATGCGCTCGTAGCTCAATGGATAGAGCATCTGACTACGGATCAGAAGGTTGGGGGTTCGAGTCCCTTCGAGCGCGCAAGCGGCCCCGCTCGGTGCGTCCCACCGGTCGGGGCTTTGCTATACCCGCCTATCTCCACATTGGTGTGCAGATATACGCGTTACCCGCCCAGACACACGCCTTCTACCACGCTTCCCTTCACTCGCAGTGATCGAGCACCGCTTTCATCGCTTTCTTTTCCCGCGGGGTCACTCCCAATCCCCAGGAACTCTTCACAACAATTTGCCGCTGCACATACGCACAGCGATAACGAGCATTCGGTGGAAGCCACTGATCCGCTCTACTGGCCCCTTTATCTTGATTTGCATTGCCGTCAACAGCCAGCAAGTTTGTTGGATCGTTCGCAAACTCTTGTCGACGCGTAGCATCCCACTGCCATGCGCCGCTGCGCCACGCATTGGCAAGTGCGACAACGTGGTCGATTTGCACCTGATCTGAGGAATCCTCACCCTTGCGAAATTCAATGGTTCTACCCGTATAAGGGTCATCAAGGATCCCCCCAACGACCACACAGTTCGGAGAGGATGCCTTCATCTGCAGGCTACGTAAATCCCTTCGAAGAATGTCATTTCGCGTATCGCAGCCATTTCGGTCAACATCCGCCCATCGCTGACCGAACTCATCACGTGAATAGCGTGGAATAGATCCATTGCGCGTCTGAAGCACGGGAAGCTGATCCAGGGATTTCGCACTATCATCCACGCTTCCTAAGGAAGAATCGGAAGGACCGCTGGAACTATTGAACCCCGCACCCCATACGCCGAAAGCGCCACCGATAATTCCACCGCGAACAAGTGCAAAGACCACTCCGACAATCGCGCATATTAGCAGGGGCAGAATCAGAAGTCGTGAGCGTCTGAGACCTTTTCGGCGCGTCAACACTTACCTCCTTCTGAGACTTCTTCAGCTACTTTGACACAGAGAACACACCTAGACATAAAGAGCCACGAATATGTGGAAAACGCCGAAAAAGCGTTGTTCTGTGGAAAAAGCCGCTGCGTAAACAACAGTGTCTTAGTCATCACTCCCGACGACCTTCGCAACCGAAGCGCGTGCAGCTTTACGATTTCGAAGATTCTCACGCACAAAGTACAGACACACCAGGATCACGGTCAGTGATCCCATTGCGACCAGCTGTGCGCGTCCGGCAGCATTGAACATCATCAGAACCGCGATCGACAGTAATCCGATGACAGCGAACCACGGCAGCCAGGGCCACCCCGGCATCCTCAGGGACAGAACCCCCTCGGCCTCGAGCTTCGAGTGCAAGCGGATCTGCGAAATAACGATCATCACCCACACGATCAAGAGCACCATGCCCACTGCATTAATAAGCACCTGCATGATCGACGATGGAAGATACCAGTTCAAGGCGACAGAGATAAAGGCCAGGGCCACGGAAACTGCAACCGAGCGCCGCGGGGTCCGCCCGTCCTCAATGTCACCGTGAAGGGTGGTTACTCCAAGGGCCTCGTCACCCTCATCAACAGCATTGCGCACGCGCGCGCCCAAAATCCAGGTCGGTCCCATTCCGCGTGCTGACAGCGAGTATGCAATTCGCGAAGACGCGTAGATATTTGCAGAGAAGGCACTAATCAGTGCGGTGAAAACGATGATCTCCATGATCATTCCGACCGCTGGGATCCCCGCCATGTTCAAAACCGCAGCGAAAGGACTGGTCTTCATCTCATCCGAATTCCACGGCAGCAGGCAGATCAGCAGGGCAACAGAGCCCACGTAGAACACCAAAATGCGCCAAATCACCGAGCGGATAGCCTGCGACATCGCGCGCCTGGCATCATCGGCCTCGGCGGCGGCGATGGTGACGATCTCAAGCCCGCCAAAGGAGGTAATAATCGCAAGCAAACCAACCGCGATTCCGGGAAGGCCAGCGGGAGCAAAACCACCATTTCCGATGAATGCCTGGTGCAGGCTCTGAGCGCGCCCGGGAATAATACCCGTCAGAAGGCCCAGTCCGACAACCAGGAAGAAGATAATTGCCGCGACTTTCAATCCTGCAAGCCACGCCTCGACACGACCGAATTCGCCTGCCGCCAGAAGGTTAATCCCGCCCAGGACAACAACGATGACCAAGGTGACAACCCACTGGTCAACACTGGGGAACCAAGCTGTAAAGATCTGCGCTGCGCCGGTCATTTCCAGGCCAAGCACCATGATGAGCATGAACCAGTAGAGCCAGCCGGAGGTAAAGCCTGCCCATCGGCCGATGCCGGCCTCGGCGTAGGTCGAGAAAGATCCCGAGGAAGGAATCGCAGCGGCCAAGACAACGATGAGTGCGGCAAGGATGTAGGACACCAAAACGGCTGGTCCGGCCTCGGAAACGGCGACGCCGGTGCCCAGGAAGAAGCCGGCACCGATCGCGCTTCCCAGCGCCATCATCGACAGGTGTGCAGCCTTGAATCGTTTTGTTCGAGGCCCGCTATCACCCGGCTGAGTTGTTTGCGGTCCGCGGGCGCCTTCCCCTGTAGATCCTGCTCCGCTCTGAGCCTTGTCTGTACTCATTGTTCCGAATTGTCCTCAGTAATCTTCTTGACCTCGCGTTCATCAAGCGAACGCAGCCGAAGGAGTGCCCGAAGCTGCGTTGCTGTCATGGTCAATGTCCAATCATTATGTGAAGGAAGCTGCCACTTTCTCCAATGCGCAAGTACTGTGAAACTCGACCCGACAATCGTCGCAACCAGCATGCCGATTTGTTCCAAGCCCGAGTGGCCAAATGCAGCCATGATCGCCGCTGAAACGAATGCAGGAGTTGCGTAGAGATTATTTCCACCAAATACCTGGGGGACCATCCCGGCGGAAATATCTCGAATCATGCCGCCACCGACGGCGGTCATAATTCCCAGCAGAATCGCCGGTCCCACTCCCAGGCCAGCATTCAGTGTCTTCAGCGCTCCAGTGGCCGCCCAACATCCCAGAACGGTTCCATCGGCAATGACTAGCGCGATCCTCCAGAATCGGGAATTGAGGCGCCAGAGCATGGCGATCAGCGCACCAACCAGGGCAGTCCCCAAGTAGAAGGGATCGGTCAAGGCAACCGGTGGGCCTTGATCGAGCATAATGTCGCGGAGCATTCCACCGGCCAGTGCACACATAATGGCCAGCACCATGAAACCGACTGCATCGAAACGTTTAATGCGCGCGATACGTCCGCCGAGGATCCCGTTCAAGAGCACGCCAAGAAGATCGATGACGCGGAACAGGTCCGGCAAAGTTTGATTGAGAGTATCGAGCACGCTCACTATTGTTATCCACCTCTCAAAAGAATCCAAGGTTGCGGACGCGCAGTCTCAGTACCCAAGATTTACGACGAGGCCGTTCCCCTCCGTAGAGCAGCGCGGTCGCGCGGCTGTCCCCGATCAGGAGATGCTGGTGCCGAAGAGAAGACCCAGCAGGTAGGTTGCGCCCGCTGCGCCATAACCAACGGCAAGCTGACGGAAAGCACGCGGGGCGGGTGAACGACCCGAAAGCACACCAACAATTCCACCGGTAAACATGAGCGCAATACCGACAAGGACAACCGAAATTCCCGCGGCAAACAATCCATCAAGCCTGAAAATATAGGGAATCAAGGGCAAAAGAGCGCCGAGAGCGAAACAAATGAAGGACGAGGCCGCCGCACGCGCCGGGGTACCGATCTCTTCGCTAGCTCCCGCATCTTCATCCTTGTACGCTGAAAAGATGGGGCGTCGCTCTGTGCCATCTGTACTTGGAGCGGCATTACCACCCGAACGACGATCAGATTTTGCAAGTTTTGCGAAGACATCTGCTGCGTGTGCCTTCGCGCTTTCCTCATCTTCCCCGCGAGCGCGGAAAAGCAGTGCCAATTCATTGGCATCGACATCAACAGAGTTCAAGGTGTTGTCAACACCGGGGTCGGGAATCGAGGCGTCCAATAGCTCACGCTGAGAACTGACGCTCACCCATTCACCAGCAGCCATGGACATTGCACCCGCAAGCAGACCAGCAACTCCCGTCGTCAAAATCGCTTGCGAGCTCAGTCCCGCACCAACGACTCCCAGAATCAACGCAAGGTTTGATACCAAACCATCGTTCACCCCAAAGACCGCAGCCCGGAAAGTACCCGCTAGGGATTCACGGGAACGCTGTGCAAGTGAACGAACAACCTCGACATGCAGACGCTCATCGGCAGCGATCGCCGCTGGAACGTCAGCATCGTCATCATAAGAGGAACGTTCCTCGGTTCGTTGGGCCATCGCCAGAATAAAAATCGTCCCGAACATGTAGGCCAGTGCAGATGAAATTCGGGTACGAAGCGGAGGATGCGGTGCGGGAAGCGCATGTTCCCCCAAGAGGGAGAGCCAGTACTCCTCATGACGCCCCTCGGCCTCGGCAAGGCCAAGAAGCACCTGGCGTTCTTCGCCCGTCCGGCGTTCAGCAAGTGCGCGATAGGTACGCGCCTCCATGCGTTCTTCGGCTAGGTAACGGCGCCAACGGCGAATCTGCGCGCGCGAAGCTTGCTTTTCAGTGTGATGGGAATCAGTCATTGTGAATGCGTCCGCGCCTCAGCCCGCGTAGGTCGGTAGATCGTCTTCGGTAATCTCCGGTTCAGGGGCCGGCATGCGGAACAGTCGTTCCTTCACCGCATCGGCAACTTTATCCGTGACTTTCTCACCCTGGGTGCGGACAAGCGCAGACATTTTTTCACCGGCGGCATCCAGAGGACGGGCGACCAAGGGGAAGCGGCGAAGCTTTCCCGCGCACGCACAAATTCGCGCGTATTGTTCACGCCCCGCTCGGGTCCCCAGCACGTAGCCGATCCCGAAACCGACGGCGATTCCCATTTTCGTTCCCATGATGCGTCTTTCTTGTGCGATCAGGCGCATATGCGCCGGTGTGCGATGGTGACTATCGAATAAAAACTAGCCTAGTAGTTCCCCAAAGCGACACGCTACTTGTTTACCTTTTCGCACGTTGTGAGATGGGGTATTTCGCATCTTCTATGAAACCAGTACCGTGGAGGTATGAGCGAAGTACGTATGAACACACCCCGAGGGATCACCCTGTCGGGAACTTTCGTTCAGCCCGTGGATTCACGGGACGCTGCTGTCCTGTTTTCGCATTCTTTTCTTGCAGATGAACACTCGGGTGGACACTACGATGAGCTGGCACGTGCCTATCGCAAGGCCGGGTATGCGACGCTCCAATTCGATTACTCGGGGCATGGACGCTCCGATGACGAGGTGATTACGCGCGAGTCTCAGATCGAGGACCTCCAGGCCGCATCGGGCTGGCTCGCTGATCAGGGTTTCACGCACCAGATTATTCACGGTCACTCTTTTGGTTCGGTCACTGCACTTGCCGCTCACCTGATTCATGCGACCGCGCTGTTTCTTTCTGCTCCGGTACTTGGCCCGCTCTCCTACGACTGGAGTGCGATCTTCTCCAATAGCCAATTAGACGAATTGGAGCACACCGGCCAGACCCGGATTCCAGACGACTCCGATGGGCCTCGCGAATTTTTCACGATCTCTAAGCAGACGCTGGCCGATCTATCCATGGTCGACTCTTCAATCATCGATCCGAAGGGTGCACCTGCATTCATCCTTCACGATGCCGATGATATCGATTTGGGTCTGGTTGATCTGACGCGCGATGCTTTCCACCGTCTTCCCGACGGCTCGCGGGTTGAAATGGTCCACGACACCCGCTTTGGTGCTGGCGAACATCCGGAAATCCTTCTCGAGGCCGTACTTGAGTGGGCGCATCTGTGGGCAGAGCCCAGTGGAGAGTTCCGCCAGTAACGTACACACCCAGCTGTGACGAAAGTTCTTCGTTACCCTGAAGGGGTGTCCACTTCATCGCAGCCGAGGCGCCGGCGCGCACATTCACGCAGGGGTCGTTCCCCTCATGCACCCGCGCCTTTCCGTCCTTTCACGCCCGAACAGCTTGCTGCTCGGGCCGCTGCGATTCCATTGATTTCATTTCCCGATCTTCCGGTCAGCGCGAGGCGTGACGAAATTGCGCAGGCAATTTCGCAGCACCAAGTTGTCATCATCTCCGGCGAAACCGGTTCGGGAAAAACCACGCAGATCCCAAAGATTTGCCTCCAGTTAGGCCGAGGCGTGGCCGGCATGATCGGACACACCCAGCCTCGCCGTATTGCAGCGCGTTCGGTTGCAGAGCGCATTGCCGCTGAACTGGGCCAAAAGGTGGGCAAAGAGCCGGGCGAGGTCGTCGGATACCAAGTGCGATTTACCGATGAGGTCGGTCCCACCACTTTGGTCAAACTTATGACCGACGGTATTTTGCTGGCAGAAATTCAGTCTGACCCGATGCTGCGTCGCTATGACACCCTGATCATCGACGAGGCCCACGAGCGCAGCCTGAACATTGATTTCATCTTGGGCTACCTTGCACGCCTGCTCCCTTTGCGCCCCGATCTCAAGGTCATCATCACTTCAGCGACCATTGATTCGGATCGTTTCGCGCGTCACTTCGGTCGATGGAACGGTCCGATTGGACAGGGCACGCTCATTGAAGCAGCGCCGGTCATTGAGGTTTCGGGTCGCACTTTCCCGGTTGAAATCCGCTACCGTCCCCTTGCGGCCGATACCCCGACTTCCTATTCCTCCTCAAGCAGCTCCCCCGCTTCTCAGCCCGCTGAAAGCAGCCCGGCCACGGCCTCGGTAATCGAGGAAGAAAGCACTGGAAGCGGCGTCGAACAACTGGTTTTAGAGGACCCGGATGATCCCCTTGCTCTGGAGGGCTACGGCGCGGGTCAAGACATCGATGTCGAAACCGCAATCTGTCATGCGGTCGATGAGCTATGCAGCGAGGGCCCGGGGGATATTTTGGTATTCCTTCCCGGTGAGCGCGATATCCGCGATACCGAACAGGCATTGCGCGATCACCTGGGCAATCGCGCGCCCAGGGATATCTCGCACTCGAAGAACCCCGCAGATATCGAAATTTTGCCCCTATTTGCGCGCCTCAGCTCCGCGGAACAACACCGGATTTTTGAGGAACACAGCCATCGGCGCGTTGTTCTGGCGACAAACGTTGCTGAAACCTCGCTGACGGTTCCGGGAATCCGCTACGTGATCGATCCGGGACTGGCGCGAATTTCGCGTTATTCCAATAAGACCAAGGTTCAGCGCCTACCAATCGAAGAGATTTCAAAGGCCAGCGCGAATCAGCGTTCTGGGCGTTGCGGACGAGTTGCAGACGGTATCGCGATTCGCCTGTATTCCACCGATAATTTCGCATCGAGGCCGGACTTCACCGAGCCGGAAATCTTGCGCACCTCGCTGGCCTCGGTGATTTTGCAGATGAGCGCTTTGGGGCTGGGAGATGTTGCTTCGTTCCCCTTCGTCGATGCGCCGGACTCACGAGCGATCCGCGATGGCATCAATCAGCTCATTGAAATTGGGGCACTGCGCCCGCTGGATTCGTCAAAGAACTCCGATTCTTCCGCGCTGGCACAGGGAAACCAGGGGCTTGAGCTCACGCGCATTGGCCGCGATTTAGCTCGGCTTCCCATCGATCCGCGCTTGGGCCGAATGCTAATCGCTGGGCATGAATCGGGATGCGCCTCGGAAATTTTAGTCATCGTTGCTGCGCTGTCGATTCAAGATGTCCGCGAGCGCCCTCTGGAACACCAGGAAGCGGCAGATACAGCGCACGCGCGTTTTGCTGACCCCCACTCCGATTTCTTGACCTACCTCAATTTATGGCGCTACCTGCACGTCCAGCAGCGCGATCTTTCAGGTAGCGCGTTTAGACGTATGTGCCGGGCAGAATTCATTCACTACCTGCGTTTCCGCGAGTGGCGCGATATCGCCCACCAGCTGCGCGATATGGCCCGCAGCATCGGCATCAACACCGAGCCACTGGGGATGCCTTCAGCGGGTGATGTGGTTGAGCAGGCATCACGTACGGGAATTGCGGACGCCGCGGCGAAGGCTGCAGTTGCCTTCACGCGTTCAACCAGCGCGGTCGACACCGACGATATTCACCGTTCGATCCTTGTTGGCCTGCTCTCCAGCCTGGGCGCATGGGATCCGGCAACTCGCGACTATACGGGTAGCCGAGGCACTCACTTCACCATTTGGCCCGGTTCTGGGATCACTGGCCATCCCGATTGGGTGATGACCGCGGAATTGGTCGAAACCTCTCGACTCTTTGCACGTACGGTCGCCCGCATTCGCCCCGAATGGGTCGAGCCCCTGGCAAAAGACCTACTCAATCACGTCTATTCCGAACCCACGTGGAATTCTTCGCGGGGTGCGGCTTACGTTCAAGAAAAAGTCATGCTCTACGGGCTGACGTTGATCGCAGACCGCTCGGTGTTGCTGGGACGACTGGGATCTACTCCCCTGGGATCAATCCGAGGCGCTGCTCCAACAGATTCTCCTTTTGCGATCGCCCAGCAAAGCCCAATCACTGCTGCCGAGCTCGCCCGTGAGATGTTTATCCGCCACGCGCTGGTTCAGGGTCAGTGGCGCGAGCGCCACGCCTTCCAGCGTCGCAACGACGAGGCGATCGAGCGCGCAAGGGAAACCGAACGCCGCAGCCGCACCCACGGCCTCGTC
>QWCW01000329.1_pt1 | contig 17376 bp, 18 predicted proteins | sample 1972691 | NCBI WGS metagenome assembly QWCW01 (sample SAMN09866698, study PRJNA288562) | Human oral metagenome isolate pre2_saliva, whole genome shotgun sequencing... | reverse complement strand
TGTCGGAGGTTTTCGCTGTCGTCTGTCCACGGGTTCGCCCTTCGGGCATCACCCGCGGTTACGCATGGTGTGTCCCCGCCGGGGACAGTGGGTGAGCACGAGGGATACTCAGCTCAATTCCATCCCTGCATATCGTCTATGCTCTTGCGGATACTCTCGTTCTCTACTTCGCCGATCGTCACTCTCTCACATTCTCTATGGCATGTATGCTTTTGTGGATACCCTCACTGCACCTCCTCCGCATCCGCATCCACCCAAAGCCGCCTCCGGCGGAGGCGCACCATGCTTAACCGCGGGTGATACCCGAACGATAGTGAGGGGGAACCCGTGGAGAAGTGGACAAAGGACACTCCGACGCCGGCGGCGTCGCACTGAAAGCGTGGAGGGGGGGGGTAACTCAGACGTGCAGAGGTGAGCTGCTGTGCGCCGCCGCCGGCGTCGGAGGGTAAGGGCTGTTATCTATCCACGGGTTCACCCTTCGGGCATCACCCGCGGTTAAGCATAGGGTGTCCCCGCCGGGGACAGTGGGTGAACACGAGGGATACTCAGCTCAATTCCATCCCTGCATATCGTCTATGCTCTTGCAGATACTCTCGTTCTCTACTTCGCCGATCGTCACTCTCTCACATTCTCTATGGTATGTATGCTTTTGTGGATACCCTCACTGCACCTCCTCCGCATCCGCATCTACACAGAGCCGCCTCCGGCGGAGGCGCACCATGCTTAACCGCGGGTGATGCCCGAACGAAGTGAGGGTGAACCCGTGGAGAAGTGGACAGACAACAGCACTACCTTCCGACACCGGCGGTGTCGCACTGACAGCGTTGAGGGAGTATTCTTCCTCTCTCCTTCTAAGAAAATACTCGATTTTGTTGTCACGCGTTGTTACACTCATAACAGATATGTTTTCAATTAGTTATATGCAAAGTGTGACGACGTGACGACGTGACAACAGAAAATAAAGACAAGGAGAAGGGAGGTGGGTGCTGTGCGACGCCGCCGGCGTCGGAGGGTAAGGGCTGTTATCTATCCACGGGTTCTCCCTTCGGGCATCACCCGCGGTTACGCATGGTGTGTCCCCGCCGGGGACAGTGGGTGAGCACGCTATATCGCAGAGGAGAGTAAACGCTATAAGCGGGCGGGCGGATAGAATAAGGGCGTGAGCTGACACAATAAGGGTGTGAGCTGATAGGCTTATTGTATCTGAAAACGCAATAAGGGTGTTGACGATTACGCAGATTCTCCTTGTGCTTTCCCTCTAAGAGTCTTCAAAAAAAGGCTTGGTGGGGAAACCTTGTTGAAATGTGAGATGGGTAGGTAATCAATGGAAAAGTTGCTTAATGCGCGAATATTCTTTTTTGTGTGTTGTTTTTTATGTTGAGGCCAGTAAAAACTTCCTCATCGTTCACTACTTGTTTTGTCAAAAGAAAACGTAAAGGATTGTTTTCTTTATCGGAATCGGGTCTTAAATAATTCTGACTTACCGACCATCCGAGTTTTCCAAAAAAATTAAACAAGTCGATAGTTGAGTTGAATATTTTTTTGCTCCCGTCCTCGTTGATGATGTAGCCGCTCTTTTCTGTGCCAGCATCTACTACAGCTGCTACTTTCTGTGAGAATAAAGCGACACGATAAACGGCAACTTCGCAATATGCTGCGTGAGTGGTTTGTGCAGTTACGTTGAGGCTTGTAAGAGTAATAATAAGTAGTAATAAAAGTTTTCGCATAATAGAAAGTTATTTTGTTACTGATATTTGTTATCTGTAGAATTTAGTTGACTTATGAATTAGACGCCTTTTATTCTAATGTTTACAAAAATAAAGATTTAATAGAAATAAAACGAGAACGGCATTAAAAGAAATGATGACAGGAGATATATTGCCTGTTTCGTACTCTTTTTATTTGCCTGCCTTTTGCACTTTTTTGCCTGCTTCCTATTGTAATTTGCCTGTTTCTTACCTTAAAATAATACGAAAAAGCGACTCAATGCGTAAAACATTAAGTCGCTTGAAGTGTTGATAATGTGCGGAAAGGATAGGATTCGAACCTACGAAACCCTTTAGGGGTTTACACGCTTTCCAGGCGTGCCTCTTCAACCACTCGAGCACCTTTCCTTGTGCGGTTGAGCAAAGACTTCTGCTGAAATCCGGGTGCAAAAGTACGCGAATACGATTGAAGTACCAAATTTTTGCTGAAGTTTTTTAAGGAAAGGGCTTGTTCTGGACTACTGGAAGAGCGTGATGCTATCGCGTTGCGCAGCAGGGATTGTCCAGTTTTCTGGAACGAATTTCCACTGGTTGAGAGCCTTGGGAGCGATGTCTTTTTGTTGACGAATTTCTTGCATGAGATAGTAGCGCAAATCTTTGTCTGTACTCCAAACAATGCGTTTAACAAGCTGTTCGCGTGGGATGCCTGCTCCCTCAGTCATAAGGCCGCCACCACCGTTGCCGCGATAGCTGTTAACGGCTACGCGATAGGTCTGCTTCAGATCGAAGGGTTCGCCAGTTGCTAAGCTCTTGATGGTGATTTTCTGTCCGCGAGGCTTGGTAACATCCACTTCGTAGAGGATTCCTGCAGCACTGTCGAAGTTGTAGCTCGGAGTGCGCAGGCGTTGCCAGCTTTCGGGAGAATTGATGGTGCGGTCGTTGAAGAGCAGTAAATGGTCTGAAGGAGAGGTCATCTGCTGTGTCCAACCAGCATAACTATATTCAAGGAAGTCTTTAATCTCTTGCCCCGTGAGCTGCATAACGTAGAGCATATTCTCAAACTTGTAGAGATTGAACATGTCGCTGACGCGGATTGTACCAACAGGAATGCGGGCATCGAAACTAAGCGGTGCAACAAACGAGATCTGAGCTCCCGTGATTTTAAGCTGTAGCTGATGGATGAAATCCACAAATGCTGACGGGCCGAAGAAGGCGGGGCGAGTGGTGAGTTCTGTGGCGTTGTGACCAATGACCTCTTGCGTGAATTTCTTTACGGCATCTATCTGCGGTTGGAAATGGGCGAGCATTTCGGGATTCACTTCCCATTGGTCGATGTCTTCCAAATGGCCAGTGGCGCTCTTGACGCTTACTCTTTTCCCATTCTTTTCCACAACGAGGTCAGCCACTGCTACGAAATGGGCATTAGCACCCGTGTTGAGAACAAGGACACTATCGCCATTGACATTGGCAATTTTGCGATTGGCCTTGCGGTGGTCGTGACCACAAAGGATGAGATCGAAGCCCGGAACTTGTTGTGCCACTTGCAGAGAGGCGTTCTCGTTCTTCGTGCCTGTGGCGTTTTCGCGACCTACACCACTGTGGAAGAGTCCGATAACCACATCGGCTTGGCGGCGCATTTCGGGCATATATTTACGAGCTACTTCCACCATGTCGTCAAAGCGCATCCCCGACCAAAGGTTTTCGGGAAGCCAATTGGGTATGCCAGTGGTGAGCAAACCTAAGACGGCAAAGCGCACACCATCTTTCTTGATGATGGTGTAGGGACGCCAGTAGGGTTGGCCCGTGCTGGTGCGGATGATGTTTGCTCCCAGCATCGGCATGCGGCATTCTTTCGTCCAACGGTCGTAAACGGCGTGTCCCGCCTCAATGTCGTGATTGCCTACAGTGGCTGCATCATACTGCATATAGTTGAGCACTGAAGCGCAAGCGTGTTGGCTCACAGTGTCCATGAAGTTGTAATAATAGGCGGAAGGTTGTCCTTGCAAAATATCGCCCGCATCGAGGAGCAACACGTGCTGCGGCTTCATGAGTTGTCGCTGTGCCTTTACGAAGGAGTAAGCACGTATGAGCGAACCTTCGCCTGGCTTCTGGTTGAGATAATCGTAGGGGAAATAATTACCATGAACATCGGTGGTTTCAAGAATCTTGAAACGAATTTCGCGCGGTTTGGCCGAAAGCGTGGTAGCAGTCAGCGCGAAAAGGAGAAGAAGAAAATGTTTCATATTGTTAGTCTTGTTATGAATGTTCTTAGTGAAAAGGCGGCGGAGAACTATTTTTTGACTGTTTATTTGCCTTTTCTGACATAGTCGACAAAATCGAACGGTACGGCGTTGCGTTCATCGGCATCGTGATGTTCTCTACTGGTTTCTTGCCATTGCGTAGCATCGAATTCGGGAAAGAATACATCCGCTTCGGCAGGAACGGCCTGCACTTCTGTCAGGCAAAGACGCTGAGCAAAGGGAAAGGCTTCGGCATAAACGGATGCACCGCCAATGATGTAAACGTCCTCATCAGTTTGGCAAGCGTTCAGAGCTGCTTGGAGCGAGGGGAACACTTCCGCTCCAGAAAGTTGGAGTGAAGCATTGCGACTCAAAACAATGTTGCGACGATTGGGTAAAGCTCCTTTCGGCAGTGAGTCGAAAGTGCGCCGCCCCATAATGATGGTGTGTCCCGTGGTAAGTGACTTAAAGCGTTTCAAGTCGGCACTGAGATGAAACAGCAGGTTGTTATGATAGCCGATACCTCGATTCTGGGCAACGGCACAGATAATGGTGAGCATATATATAAGGAATCAGTAAGGAGCTAAAAAGCGAGGGAGAAAGGAGGAGAAAAATTGATTTCAGACTGATACATCCGCCTTGATATGTGGCCAAGGATCGTAGTTTTCCAGTTCGAAATCTTCAAAGTGGAAATCAAAAATATCCTTAACGTCAGGATTCAGCTTCATCGTAGGGAGAGGGCGCGGAGTTCGCGTGAGTTGCAAGCGCGCTTGTTCCAGATGGTTGAGATAGAGATGCGTGTCGCCCGTAGTGTGAACGAAGTCGCCTGCACGGAGTCCGCACACTTGCGCCATCATCTGCAAGAGAAGTGCATACGAAGCAATGTTGAACGGCACTCCCAAGAACGTGTCGGCTGAACGCTGATAGAGCTGGAGCGACAGGCGACCATCAGCCACATAGAACTGAAAGAGCATGTGGCAGGGAGGTAAGGCCATATCCGCTACTTCGGCCACGTTCCAAGCTGAAACAACGATGCGGCGCGAATCAGGGTTGTTGCGAATCAGTTCAACCGCTTGCTGGATTTGGTCAATAGTGCCGCCGTGGTAGTCAGGCCAAGAACGCCACTGATGGCCGTAGACGGGGCCCAGCTCACCGTTCTCATCAGCCCATTCGTTCCAAATGCGCACGCCGTGGTCCTGCAAATACTTCACGTTCGTACTGCCCTGCAAGAACCAAAGCAGTTCGTAGATGATGGATTTCAGATGCAGTTTCTTTGTGGTGAGGAGCGGAAAACCTTCCTCTAAATTGAAGCGCATCTGATGGCCGAAGATGCTCTTCGTCCCCGTACCAGTGCGGTCAGCCTTCTCGACGCCGTTGTCGAGAATCTCCTGGAGCAAGTTGAGATATTGTCTCATTGTTTGATTTTTTTCGGCTGCAAAAGTACCAAAAAAAGACTAACTTTGCTGGCGAAGAAAGAATTAAGTAGCAGCAAAACCTTTGATATGACAACCACAGAAAAGATAGCATTGCCTGCGGATTTTGTCTCAGAAATGACAAACCTGCTGGGAACTGACGAAGCCCTTCAACTCTTTGAGGGGCTTGAAACGCCGTCCCCTACGAGTATTCGCTGCAATGAAGCAAAGGGGTACGACACCGACGGAGAACCCGTGGCATGGTGCCGAACAGGGCGATACCTCAGTGAGCGTCCACAATTCACGCTCGATCCTTTGCTCCACGCTGGTTGCTACTATGTGCAAGAAGCTGCATCCATGTTTGTGGAGCAGGCTTTCAAAGCAATGGGCGAGTGTCCGCAACGTTTGCTTGACCTCTGTGCTTCGCCTGGAGGGAAGAGTACGCTTTGGCGCTCGCTTCTGCCCGATGGCGCATTGCTCGTTGCCAACGAACCGCTACGACAGCGGGCGATGGTATTGGCCGAGAACTTAGCAAAATGGGGACAACCGGATGTTGTGGTTAGCAATGCCTATCCTGCCGATTTCGCTCCGCTGACGGGCTTCTTCGATGTTATTGCTGCGGACGTGCCCTGCTCTGGCGAAGGTATGTTTCGTAAGGATATGGGAGCGCGCAATGAATGGTCGGTGGAGAATGTTAGGAAATGTGCCGAATTGCAGCGCAGTATCATTGCCGATGTTTGGCCTGCGCTCCGACAGGGCGGTTATCTCGTTTATAGCACCTGCACTTTCAATCGCTCTGAGGATGAAGACAACGTATCTTATATATGTGATGAATTGGGCGCAGAACTGATTCGTCTGGATGTGCCTGAAGAATGGAACGTGAAGGGAGATACCACGGGGCAGGGGCTTCCTGTTTATCATTTCCTCCCAGGGCAGAGTCGCGGTGAGGGCTTTTTCTTGGCTTTGCTCCGCAAGACGAGCGCGACTGAAGCAGGTGGCAACCGAAAGCATAAGAAAGGTGTGCGCGAACAGCCGTTGAGAAATGCTAGCAAACTGAGCGGTTGGTTGCAGAACGAAGCTGACTATAAATTCTATGCACCCGATGATTCACACGTGGCGGCTGTCCGCAAGTCGCTCTATGAGGATGTGCAGCGTCTACGCAATCAGCTGAAAACAGTTTGGGCAGGCGTTTTGCTGGCTGAAGCAAAGGGGCAGAAATGGGTACCGCAGCAGGAGCTGGCTCTCTCGCAAGCCCTTGCTCCCGAAGCCTTTCCGCGTGTAGAGCTCTCGCTCGATGAGGCCCTTGCATACTTGCGCCGCGATGCCATCACAGTGGATGCTCCGCGCGGGTATGTCATTGTGACCTACCAGGGACGTCCTCTCGGTTTTGTGAACAATCTCGGTGCACGTGCCAATAATCTCTATCCGCCCGAATGGCGTATCCGTAAACAGTTGCCTTAGTCGCAACATTTTCTTTGTCTTATGAATCAAGGCACAAGACCTTTCGTTTCACCTCTTTATTACGCATAAAAATACCTTCTTTTTCCATGTCAGAAAAAGAAGGAAAAGAATATCCATTATGAAGTATTTGGAATATACCTTTAACATCTCTCCCAATTCCGGCGATATGCAGGACATTTTGGGGGCTGTATTGGCCGATGCAGGCTTCGACTCTTTTGTGAAGGACGAAGAAGGCAAAGAATCACTAAAAGCTTACGTCAAGAAAGACGAGTTTAGCGAGGAACGCCTCAAAGAAGTTTTGGCCAACTTCCCGCTGCCGGCAGAAATTTCTTATGAAGGGCACGAGGCCGAGGATAAGGATTGGAACGCTGAATGGGAAGCCAATTTCTTTGAGCCACTCAATATTGACAATCGTTGTGTGATTTCTGCTCCTTTCCATAAGGATGTGCCAACGGTTGAGTACAACGTTAAAATCAACCCTCGAATGTCGTTCGGTTCGGGCCATCACGAGACTACTTCGCAAATGATACGCGAGATTCTCAACAATCCTATGGAGGGGCGCATCGTGCTCGATATGGGATGCGGTACGAGCTTGCTCGCCATCTTGGCAAGTATGCGCGGTGCGACAACCCTTACAGCTATCGACAACGATGAGTGGTGCGTGCTCAACTCAAAGGAGAATTTCGAACTCAACCACATTTCAAATATCAACGTGCTTCTGGGCGATGCTTCTCTTCTGCCACAAGTAGGCCCCTTTGATGTAATTTTGGCCAACATTCATCTGAATATCATTTTGGCCGATATGGAGAAGTACGTTTCACGTCTGAATGTAGGTGGTCTGCTCTTTGTGAGTGGGTTCTATTATGACGATCTTCCACGCATAAAGGCTGAGGCCGAACGCTTAGGACTGATCTTCGATCATGCAGGACAACAGCGCAATTGGTGTTGTGCTGCTTTTCGAAAAGCGTAATAAAAACTAAAAGCCAGTGTAAAGAATAGCACTGGCTTTTAGTTTTTTCTTTTCTTACCTCTTTTTTATTCAGCACTAAATGCCGCTGATGTGTTCACATCTCAAAGCCATCGACACGTTTACATGACGTGCCAAATGGGTAGAGCAGGGTAGGGCGCACTAACACTGATGAGCTTATGACTCACAGGATGTTCAAACTCGATGTGTGCTGCGTGCAGACAGATAGAGCCGTCGGGATTGGAGCGCGGTGCTCCGTATTTGAGATCGCCTTTAATGGGGCAATCGATAGCCGCCAGTTGGCAGCGAATCTGATGGTGGCGCCCTGTGTGGAGATTCACTTCTACGAGCGTATAGCGGTCGCTTTGTCCAATCACCTTATAGTCCAGTACTGCGCGTTTGCTCCCAGCCACTTCCTTCTCATGGGCGTAGGCTTTGTTCTGCTTTTCGTTGCGCGTGAGGTAGTGCACGAGTTCTGCTTCGGGCAGTTTGGGACAGTTGCCCACTATGGCATGGTAAGTCTTTTTGACTTCACTCTTTCGAAACATATCGTTGAGACGTGTCAGAGCCTTACTCGTGCGAGCAAACACGCAAATACCACTCACGGGGCGGTCCAAGCGGTGAGGAATGCCCAAGAAGACAGCGCCAGGCTTGGCATATTTCTCCTTGATATAGGCTTTTACCTCATCGCAGAGAGTGCGGTCGCCTGTTTTGTCGCCCTGCACAATTTCGCCTGCAGCTTTGTTGACTATGATGATATGGTTGTCCTCGTACAGGATATTCATGCTTTCAGAAACTAAAAAGACGAATCCATCGGAAAAACCTCAAAAGGTCCGTTGGATTCGTCTTATCCTATTGGTGTAAAATTACATATTCATGCCGCCATCGACCTGAATAACTTGGCCGCTGACATAGCTTGACATTTCGCTCGCCAAGAATGTTGCCACATTGGCAATATCTTCGGTCTGACCACCGCGGCGAAGTGGAATTTTGGTCATCCAATCCTTGCGAACATCATCAGGAAGAGCTGCTGTCATAGCTGTTTCAATGAAGCCTGGAGCAATGGCGTTGGCGCGAATGCCCTTGGGGCCGTACTCTTGGCCGATGGATTTTGCCAAAGCAATAAGGCCTGCCTTGGAAGCTGCATAGTTAGCCTGACCTGCATTACCATGAACGCCCACTACAGAAGCCATATTGATGATTGAACCCTGGCGCTGACGCAGCATGATGGGCACAACGGCGTGGCAGAAGTTGAAAGCACTCTTCAGGTTTACTGCCAATACAGCGTCCCATTGAGCTTCTGTCATGCGGATGAGCAAACCGTCCTTGGTGATACCTGCATTGTTCACCAGCACGTCAATGCTGCCGAAATCTGCCTTAACAGTTTCCACTACGGTCTGGGTTTCTTCAAAATTGGCCGCGTTGCTAGCGTAAGCCTTACACTTCACACCCTTAGCTTCCACCTCGCGGATGGTTTCTTGAGCGTCTTCGTTGATAACGAGGTCTGTGAATGCGATGTTTGCTCCTTCTGCAGCGAAGCGCAGAGCAATGGCTTTGCCAATACCGCGGGCTGCACCCGTGACTAAGGCTGTCTTACCAGTTAAAAGTCCCATAATTTTTATTTATGTTTTAGTTGTAAATGTTTTCTTATTTAGTTTCGGCAGCAGGATATCCCAGTGCGCCACGGATAACGCGCATCACCATCGGGATGGATTCTTCTTCCGTAAGTCCATGTCCGAGGCGGTCGTAGATATAGGGCACTTCGAGACCTTTCATCACATAGTGGATGATATCGGTCATAAGGCCGATGTTGTCGATGTTAAACTTATGGCGTTCTACGCCTTCTCTCAGCACGCGGCTGATAATGTCCTGTTCTTCTCGGTCGAAGGCTTTGCGCACTTGTTCCACTTTCCATATATTTCGGAAGAACTCCGCGCGCAGATTGCCATTGCGAGCTACTGTTTCCTTTATCACTTGCAAGTGTGTGTAGATGAGCGTCAATACTTTCTCCTCTGGCTCTATGTCCATTGCAGCCACTTTGTCCATTTTCTCAGACAAGCGTTCCAATTCGTTCTCAATGACGGCGTAGTAGATTTCTTCCTTGTTGCGGAAGTATGTGTACAATGTTCGCCGCCCACGTTGTGAAGCTTGAGCAATATCGTTCATAGTGGTTGCTTCAAGGCCTTTACGAGCAAAAAGTTCTCGAGCAACTTCCAAAAGAGTCTGGCGCGTTTTGGCTATCGACATATTGATTTTTGTTTAACACACTTTGTTTTCTATGTGCAAAGGATATGCAAAAGTACGGGATTATGACGAACGAGCCAAATAAACTGCACAGAAATTGAAAGAATGTGCCGAGCTTTTTCTTTCTTCTTTAGCTTCTCAACCGTGTGGAATGTGTGGCACTGCATCTCAGTTTTATCTGTCAGCAGCCGTAAGCAATCTTTCTCTTTTCAGGAGCTGGTGACGAGTCTATGAGGCTAACAGTTCTGTCTTCTTACATTCCTGTTTACCGCCTTCTTTTTTGACAATAGGTATTTTCGTTCTGGAGTTGAATGTCCCTAAAAAGTTAGTATCTTTCTTTTGCACATTCATATTTGGACGTATTCTTTTGGCTGTTTTTCTTAATTTTTTTCTGAAAAAGAAGGAAAAGCTCTGATTTCTCTTCTTTTTCGTCTTCAACGTGTGTCGCTAAGAAGGAAATTTCCTTATTCTGTTTAGAAATACAATAAGGCTACCCGTCGGCATCCTTATTGTGTCAGCTGACTTCCTTATCGCATTTGTTACTAACCTTATTGGACTGATCGGACAAGCAGAACAGGTTTGTGAATCACTTTACTGAAATGGAGAATTCAAGCCATTCTCAGCTCTCTAAAATAAGAATTTGCTTTACAATCTTGGCTTTTTCTGGGTGAGCAGAAAGGTTTATCCCAATCTTTCCTTGTGCATTGTTTTCCAACCTAGAGTTTTCCATAAAAAATACTGACTTTTCCCTCATGCAATGGGAAAAGCCAGTAGGATATGTTTGATGTAAGGATTATTAGTTGCCTATGTTGAACTGCTTACCTTTGGCACCATCTTCAAAGCCTTTTTGATAGCCTTCGCCATAGCCACGCACATAGGCGGCTTTGTCCTTCGGTTTGGTAAAAGCATTTGAGGTATCGTAGCTGGCGCGGGGATGCTGCGTGGCCCCATCGTCCATGCCTGCCAAATAGCCGTCTTCGCTGCCTGCTTCGTAGGCTCCACGCGTGTCGCGCGTGATGCTGTCGGAGAGTGCAACATTCACGGTGTCGCGCAGAATGGGCAAATAGGTTGCATCGATAGTGGTGTCGGGACGGGCAACGGGCATACGTTCCTTCACTGCCACTGTGTCCTCAGGGTGTAGTTGGGTATAGACAGGTGAGCGGCGATCGCTGGCGCGCTTCAACAGGAAGATGCTGACCACCGTTAGTAGACATGCGCCTACAATCACTCCTGTCCAGATATGTGAGGGATGTTCTTTTTTAGCCATATTTCGTGTGTATCTATTGTTCCGTAACGTTTTATCTCATTCTTACTTTGTCCCTCGCGTCGATACGCAGGAAGATGAATAGAAGTAGTGTGAACCCCCAAAGACTTGAACCACCTTAGGAGAAGAAAGGTAGGGGGATGCCTATGACTGGTGTGAGTCCCATCACCATACCCACGTTGATAAACACATGGAAGAGGAGAATGGAAAGGACGCAGTAGCCATAAACTCGTCCCGCGACGGTGGTCTGTCGCTCGGAGAGATAAATCAGTCGGAGTATCAAGATCAGGAAGAGGAGCAATACGCCCGCACTGCCGAGAAAACCTTGCTCTTCGCCCACGGTACAGAAAATGAAGTCGGTGTCTTGTTCCGGTACGTATTTCAGCTTTGTTTGTGTACCGTTCATGAAGCCTTTCCCTTCAAGTCCGCCCGAGCCAATTGCAATCTTACTTTGGTTGACATTATAACCAGCTCCGTGTGGGTCGTCCTCCGTACCCAACAATACCTTGATACGGGTTTGCTGATGAGGTTCAAGCACATCGTTGAGCGCAAAGTTGGCCGAATAGAGGAAGGCAGTACTTCCTAAAGCGAAGATAGCAATGAGAGAGTAGGATCTAATTCGTTCGCCTAAGCCTTGCCAAATGAGATAACCAGCCATGGCTATGATACCAACGATTTGCACCCACGCCACGTCGAACGGCTTGATGAAGGCTGAAACGAGATAGGCGATGAGTTGTATTAGCAAGCCTATGGAGAGAAACCAGAACCAACTGTTGTTGCGCTTCAGGTAGATGGCGCACATCCCCACGACGTTGAGCCAAATGATGATAAGCACGGCGAATTGCCCAATTGTGGTCAGCGTACCCGGCATAATATCTGCTTCGTAGCGGATGCCTACAACAAAATAAGAAACGGCTGCTACTGCCGTAAACAGTATAGAACCAGGCATTCCTTCACGATAGAACATGAGGAAGAATGCCAGATAAACAAGGGCGGAACCCGTCTCTTTTTGCAACACAATAAGCACCATAGGGAGCAGAACAAGACCGGCGGCCTTGAAGAAGTTGCGCATATTCGAGAGGTTGAAACCATACTGTCCGATAACTTTAGCCACCGCTAAAGCCGTGGCGCACTTGGCAAATTCTGCAGGTTGCAAACTGACGGGGCCGAGGGAGATCCACGATTTAGACCCTTTGATGTCGTGCGCTATAAAGGGAGTGACAAGCAGCAGAAGCATCATGCAGATGTATAGAAAAGGAGCGAGCGTATCGAAGTATTTGTCGTCGACCATCAGGAGGAAACCTCCCAAACCGATGGAGCATCCTATCCACGCTAATTGCTTACCGCTTCGCGTGCCCCACGAAAAGAAATCTGTGTCGCCTAAGTTGTGGCTCGCACCACAAATGGAGAGCCAACCAGCAATTAGTAGCAACAGGAAAATAAGAATAACGACCCAATCGGCGCGTGCTGCCGGATTGCCGTATTTTCTACCGTTCAAAGTGTCCATACTTGATGTGCCGATTTTGCATTACCGCGGCCTTTCTCATAGATGCGGGAGAGAGTTGGCCACGAAGATATTGTTCGATGATAAGTGCCCCGATGGGAACACCATAAACGTTGCCGAAACCGCCATTCTCTACATAGACGGAGACAGCTATTTTAGGGTTATTCATAGGAGCAAAGCCCATGAAAACACTGTGGTCGTGTCCGCGGTTCTGCGCCGTACCCGTTTTGCCACAAACCTCGAACCAGGGGAGATTTGCAGAACGACATGTACCGTCAATAACGGCCTTGCGCATTCCGGCTACTGCATAGTCGTACCAGCGGCGGTTGATGCCGGTGTAATGCTTGCGAGTGTAGAGTGTGTCCAATTGGCCCCCTTGTACAGAACGCACAACGTGTGGCGTGTAGAAGAAACCGCGGTTGGCAACCTGTGCGGCTAAGTTAGCAATTTGTAGAGGTGTTGCTGTAACCTCGCCCTGGCCGATTGAAATAGAGATAACCGTCAGTCCGTTCCACGAGCCTTTGTATGCCTTATCGTAATATTGTGCGTTGGGTATCATGCCGCGCTTTTCGCCTGGGAGGTCGATGCCTAACTTATAACCAAAACCCATTTTCACAAGGTGATTCTTCCACACTGTCATGGCATTCTGCACTGAACCGTACTTGCGCTTGTTGGAGAGTAGGCGAAAGAGATTCCAGCAAAAGTAGCTGTTGCAGCTAGTACCGATGGCGGGTACTAGATTGATGGGGCTGGCGTGTCCGTGGCACCCGACGTGAAGTCCCTTATAGCTAAAGCCGTGGTGGCAGGGGAAACTGATTTGCGGATTAATGCTACCTTCTTGCAAACCTAAGAGCGCTTGTGATATCTTAAAGGTAGATCCTGGCGGATATGTACCCATGATAGCACGGTTAAGCAATGGTTTGCGCGGATTCTTCGAAAGCGCCTCGTGTGCCTTAGAGCGGTCGCGTCCCACCATAATACCGGGATCATAACTGGGGGAGGAAGCCATGCACAGAATCTGTCCTGTTGATGGCTCTATGGCTACAATTGCTCCGATTTTCCCTTGTAGCAATCGTTCCGCCAATTCTTGTGTTTTGAGATCAACTCCTAGTGTTATGTTTTGCCCAGGCACTGGCAGCTTGTCGTATGCCCCGTTCATATAATGACCTTTCGTTCGTCCGTGAACGTCGCGGAGCATGATGCGCAAGCCTTTTTCTCCGCGGAGTACCTTTTCGTAGGAACGTTCCACCCCGAGCTTTCCAATGTAGTCTCCGGGCTGGTAATAGCTATCACTATCAATGTTGGTCTGATTCACCTCGCCCACGTCACCAAGTATGTGTGCGCCAACCGCCGCAGCATAGTGGCGGATAGATCTCTTCTCAATGGAGAATCCTTTGAAACGGAAAAGCTTTTCTTGGAATAGGGAGTATTCTTCGGGAGGTATTTGCGTCATGAAAACTTGCGGCGTGTATCGACTGTAGCCTGGGTTCTTCCGCGTATCTTTTATCTCTTCGCAGCGCTGTATGTAGTACTCTTTAGTGATGCCAACAGTTTTGCAAAAGTCTAGAGTATCTATGCCCTGTTGCTCATTCATTGTAACCATGATGTTGTAGGAGGGTTCGTTGTAGACCATAAGTTGGCCATTGCGATCGAATATGAGACCGCGCGAGGGATAGATGATATCCTTCCGGAAAGCATTGGAGTCGGCGTTTTTCTTATAGTCGTCGCTCAACAATTGCAAGGTGAAAAGGCGTATGAGGTAGATAAGGATGATGCCAATAGCTACACCGCCAATCACAAACTTTCTGTTGCTGAAATTGTAGGCTTCCAATGGTGTCTTATATTATTGTATGTGTTCATTAGGGCTTTTTTCTTATCAGCTCCAAAGCGATGCAGAACAGCGTAGTCAGCACTGTTGAGCCGGCGATATTGATAAGCAGAAAAGTCCAGTTGAAGAAACTGAATGATTCGATAGAGAAGAAGATGAGGCACTGTAGGAAAACGGCAGTCAGAAGGTAGCGGACGAAGGGCCAGCGCTCCATAGTTCTCATTGAAGGTAAGATGTTGTCGTCTTTGTCCCGATCTCTCGGTCCGAAAAGGTTGAAAAGTAGCGGTGTGATAAGGCCGATGGCCGTCATAGTGGCTGCGGCCATGCCTGGTGTATTTCCAAAAATGTCGATCAGTACTCCCAGCAGGAATCCGAGTAGGATGTAGAGCCACCGCGGGGTGTCGCTGGGCAAGATGAGTAGGAAATACACATAGGGCATTGGTGTGGCGTAGCCCATGATATGGATATGGTTGAATACGAGCACTTGTAGCAACAAGAGCAATAAGAACCAACCTATGCGGGATAATATTGTCTGAAACACGGATAAAGAAGCATTTAGCAGTTTGTAGAACAATTTTTCTGCAGGAGGGAGCTATCATTCGTTATAGCCCGCGCATCTGAGAGCCAAAGAAGTGCATTTTTAGCAATGTTTATTGTATCGTTTCCAAGCCATTGAGAGCGTCGTGAGCATCTTGTTCAGCTGCGTGGGCTTTTAGGGTGTCTATCTCGGCTTGATAAGGAGTCATGACCACACACACGTTGCGCAAGGTGGCAAAATCTGTGCCCAGCGTGATATCTAAACGATAGCTCTGACCATCTGGTGAATTTCCAACGCTATTCACGCGACCGATGAAAATTCCAGGCGGGAAGACTGCGCTATAACCGCTGGTTTCAACAATAGCTCCTTTTTTTATTTTAGCGTAACGAGGAATATCGTTGACGTAAGCATGGAGCAATTTTTCGCCACTCCATTGTAAGTAACCAAAATAGCCCAGACCGCGAACGCGACAACTGATGCTTGACTTGTGATTAGTAACAGGTATGACAAGCGAATAATGAGGACCAGCGAGATAAACGATGCCGACTACGCCACCTCCTCCCACAACACCCATTTCTGGGCGAACGCCATCACTACTTCCTTTGTCGATGACGATATAATTATTGGTCTTCTTGGTGGAATTGGACACAACGACGGCGTCCAATAGTTTATAGTTTGCCAGCGTCTGACGTACGTTTAGCTCTGTGGGCGTTGGCTGATGGGAGAGTTCTCCCAATCGAGCTCTCAGATAAGCGTTTTCTTGAGTCAGCAAGGTGTTTTGGTGAGTCAAACGGCCATTTACATCTCCCAAATTGAGATAGGTCATAACTTCATAATATAAATTATTAACCGTTGCTGCTGTGTGATTGGCTGCTGTATACCAAACGCTGCCTTGATAGCTGTTGAACCGGAACAGGAGTATAAAACTCACTGCTTCCAGTAGGAGAAACAGGAAGAAGAAGTTGTATTTGCGAAGGAAGTCAAGAAAGGTCTTCAATGGATCAAGCCTATTTATTATTCAAACTAAGCCGGGAGGAACAAGTTCTATGTTCTCCGTTGGAAAAAGGGACAGACTCCTAATAAATAACAATGAACAATTGCACGACACGACAATTGCTCATTGTTATTTATGGAGATGTCTGTGCGCATTAACGCATCAAGAACGTGTAATCATCAACATGTTGAAGGGCAATACCTGTGCCTTTTGCAACACAAAGGAGAGGATCGTCAGCAACATGGAACGGGATGTTGATTTTCTCCGTCAGTCGCTTGTCAAGTCCGCGGAGCAACGCACCGCCACCTGTCAGCCAGATACCGTTCTTAACGATATCGGCGTACAACTCTGGTGGAGTGTTCTCCAAAGCGTTGATAACGGCTTGTTCGATACGTGCGATGCTCTTTTCGAGGCAGTGAGCAATCTCTTGATAGCACACAGGCACCTCCATAGGCATTGCGGTGATGCGGTTCGGGCCATGAACCACGTAGTCCTCTGGGGCGTCCTCCGTTAGATCTGTCAGAGCTGCACCCACATTGATCTTGATGCGCTCAGCCATGCGTTCACTGACGCGTACGTTGTGCTGGCGGCTCATATACTCTTGGATGTCGGCTGTGAAGTCGTCACCAGCCATCTTTATAGAGTTGTTGGAAACGATTCCGCCCAAGGAAATTACGGCGATTTCCGTTGTACCACCACCTATATCCACAATCATGTTTCCTTCGGGGGCATTTACATCAATACCCACACCGATGGCGGCAGCCATAGGTTCGTAAATCAGATAGACATCTCGGCCGCCTGCGTGCTCAGCTGAGTCGCGCACGGCACGAAGTTCCACCTCGGTAGAACCGGAAGGGACACCAATGACCATTCTGAGAGAAGGAGAGAAGAGACGGCGGCCCGAATGGACCATTTTGATAAGGCCACGAATCATTTGCTCGCAAGCGTTGAAGTCGGCAATAACACCATCGCGCAACGGACGAATAACGTGAATCTTATTATTAGTCTTCTCGTACATCAATTTAGCCTTCTGACCCACTGCCAGTAGTTTGTCGGAATGTTGGTCCAGAGCTACCACGGACGGCTCATTGACTGCTATCTGATCATCTGCAATGATGATGGTGTTTGCAGTACCTAAGTCCATCGCTAGCTCCTGTGTGAAGGAGAAAAATTTACTGAAGAAACTCATTGTCTATTTTCTGCTATTATTTATTTCGT
>QWCW01000558.1_pt1 | contig 17577 bp, 24 predicted proteins | sample 1972691 | NCBI WGS metagenome assembly QWCW01 (sample SAMN09866698, study PRJNA288562) | Human oral metagenome isolate pre2_saliva, whole genome shotgun sequencing... | reverse complement strand
AAAAAGAAAAACCCTGATGAAAAATTTCATCAGGGCTATCAATATGGCTCCTCCTGCGGGACTCGAACCTGCGACATATGGATTAACAGTCCACCGTTCTACCGACTGAACTAAGGAGGAAAAGATGGTGCCTCGAGGCGGAATCGAACCACCGACACGGGGATTTTCAATCCCCTGCTCTACCGACTGAGCTATCGAGGCAACTCGTCGTTTACGGGGCGCATTATGCCGATTAAGTTTAGGTTCGTCAAACACTTTTTTTCAAAAAATGAAAAAAATGTTTTATTTGATCTGTTTTTATACATATTGGGCTTTTATTCATCAAGATAGAGGGGTTATACTTTAGGTAACCTGAATCGATGGCGCAATCCTACTTTATAGAAAGCTTGGTTAGCTTCTTGAAGAAGCGCCATTTTCTTCTCGTGACTAAAAGAATAAATATTTTGAGAATAGATTGCGCCGTGTAGTCTAAATAGTAGTTGATCAGAACCATCAATACCGATTTCAATTAGTTTAATAAAAGTTGCGATTTCACCAGTATTTCTTAAATCATCGACAGAACAAATACCTACCCGTTTAAGCATTTTTTCTAAATTGATATTCATATTAGGTAATGAACGAATTTGTGAACGTTGTTTGGCTAAGATAGCTTCTTGTTCAGACTGTATTTGATGAATAATATTTTTTACCCATTGTGCGAAATTAGTGCTTTCCCAAAATTCTGAAGGTATCTTATAAAAGGATTTCGTTGCCAAGCCTACATTTGGATCTTCTAATAGCAATGTATTTGGTAGTAATTTAATCTCTTCTAAATCTGTTTTGGCTATACGAAGATAAAGTTGTTCATCTTTGTATAGTGCAAGCATAATTTTATCTTTAAAAATTCCGTAGTAAGAAAAATAGGTCTTTATTCTGAACTCGCCAATCAGTGGAGTAAAAATAGCAGAAAGTGGAGCTTTTAACTCATTAACAGATTTCATATGGATTTCCTTTTATTCATAGGTGTAGATATAAATTAGCGCACAATAATTACCGAAACATTTGTGTATGTTCAACAATAAAATTTCTGATTTGTGAACTTGATCGAAAAGTTATGATAAATTTCTTACGAAATAGGAGAATTTTAATAATTATTGATTAACTTCAAATGAAGTTTTGATGTAATAATGAATACTGGGGGACTGTATCTAATCTATTTAAAGGAGTTCTTAACTAAGAAATCAATAAATTTTTATAAAAAGGCTTGCTTTTAGAAGGCTTTTTGCGTATAGTTTACCCACTTTAGATGTGAGCCTTTTAGGCAAGTCATTTTTAGTCGTTTAGTGTAATCATTTACTAAACGGCGCTATCAATTTGATAGTGCGTATAATGTTCCTAATCTTGGAACTATAACATGTGTGGCTGAGCTACCTTAGTAGATTATCTCTAAGTGTTAGTTTGGTCTTTCTATTAGCTAAATTTTAAAATTGGAGCTCTGGTCTAATGCAGAACCAAAGAATCCGTATCCGCTTAAAAGCATTTGATCATCGTTTAATCGATCAATCAACAGCGGAGATCGTAGAAACAGCTAAACGTACTGGTGCACAAGTTCGTGGTCCAATTCCTTTACCAACTCGTAAAGAACGTTTCACGGTATTGATTTCTCCACACGTTAACAAAGATGCGCGTGACCAATATGAAATCCGTACTCACAAACGTTTAGTTGATATTGTTGAACCAACAGAAAAAACTGTTGATGCATTAATGCGTTTAGATCTAGCTGCTGGCGTTGACGTTCAGATTAGTCTAGGTTAATTGGGAATTTTAAGAGGTTATTACAATGATTGGTTTAATCGGTCGTAAAGTTGGTATGACCCGCGTTTTCACTGAAGACGGCGTGTCTATTCCAGTTACCGTTATCGAAATCGAAGCCAACCGTGTTACTCAAGTTAAAACCCTTGAAAACGATGGCTATTCTGCAATTCAAGTTACTACTGGCTCTAAAAAAGCAAGTCGTGTAACTAAGCCAGAAGCAGGCCATTTCGTGAAAGCAGGTGTTGAACTTGGTTCTATTGGTCAAAACCAAACTCCAGGTCGTGTGTTTAAAGGTAAAAAAATGGCAGGACATTTAGGTGCTGAGCGTGTAACCGTTCAATCACTAGAAGTTGTTCGTGTAGATGCTGAGCGTAAATTATTATTAGTTAAAGGTGCTGTTCCAGGTGCGACTAATAGTGATGTTATTGTTAAACCAGCAGTTAAAGCATAAGTCTAGGAGATAGAGATGGAATTACAAGTTGTAGGTGCAAACGCACTCACTGTTTCTGAAACTACCTTCGGACGTGAGTTTAACGAAGCGTTAATCCACCAAGTAGTTGTTGCATATGCAGCAGGTGCTCGTCAAGGTTCACGCGCACAAAAAACTCGTGCAGAAGTGTCTGGTTCAGGTAAAAAACCTTGGCGTCAAAAAGGTACAGGTCGTGCTCGTTCAGGTGATATCAAATCACCAATCTGGCGTTCAGGTGGTATCACTTTCGCAGCGAAACCACAAGATCACAGTCAAAAAGTGAACAAAAAAATGTACCGTGGTGCAATTAAAAGCATTCTTTCTGAATTAGTTCGTCAAGACCGTTTAGTGGTTGTTGAAAAATTCGAAATTGATGCGCCAAAAACTAAAGTTTTAGCACAAAAATTAAAAGAGATGGCGTTAACTGACGCTTTAATCATTACTGCAAATTTAGATGAAAATCTATTCTTAGCAGCACGTAACTTATACAAAGTAGATGTTCGTGATGTGCAAGCAATCGACCCAGTTAGCTTAATTGCTTTCGATAAAGTGGTTGTAACTGTTGATGCAGTAAAACAAATTGAGGAGATGCTAGCATGATTCAACAAGAACGTTTGCTAAAAGTGCTTAAAGCACCTCATATCTCTGAGAAAGCGACAAATAACGCTGAAAAAGGTAACACAATCGTATTTAAAGTTGCATTAGATGCTAATAAAGTAGAAATTGCAAATGCGGTTGAAGCACTTTTCGAAGTTAAAGTTGATTCTGTACGTACAGTGGTTGTTAAAGGTAAAACTAAACGTCACGGTGCAAAATCAGGTCGTCGTAGTGACTGGAAAAAAGCTTATGTAACTCTTCAAGAAGGTCAATCACTTGACTTCGTTGAAGGTGCGGCAGAGTAATTCGGAGGAATAGAAAACTATGGCTATCGTTAAATGTAAGCCGACCTCCGCTGGTCGTCGTCATGTAGTTAAAGTTGTTAATGCAGAACTTCACAAAGGGAAACCTTTTGCAGCACTTTTAGATACTAAATCTAAAACTGGTGGTCGCAACAACTTAGGTCGTATTACCACTCGTCACATCGGTGGTGGTCATAAACAACACTATCGTTTAATTGATTTCAAACGTAATAAGTTAGAAATCCCAGCGGTAGTTGAGCGTTTAGAGTACGATCCAAACCGTTCTGCTAACATCGCGTTAGTTCTTTATAAAGATGGTGAACGTCGTTATATCTTAGCACCAAAAGGTTTATCTGCTGGTGATACGATTCAAGCAGGCGCTTCAGCTCCAATTAAAGTTGGTAACGCATTACCTATGCGTAATATCCCAGTTGGTACAACTGTACACAACGTGGAATTAAAACCTGGTAAAGGTGGTCAAATTGCACGTTCTGCAGGCGCATATGTACAAATTATTGCTCGTGAAGGTAACTATGTAACTTTACGTCTTCGTTCAGGCGAAATGCGTAAAGTCTTAGCTGAGTGTACTGCAACCATCGGTGAAGTAGGTAACTCAGAACATATGCTTCGCGTACTTGGTAAAGCAGGTGCTAACCGCTGGAGAGGCGTTCGCCCAACAGTTCGTGGTACTGCAATGAACCCAGTAGACCACCCACATGGTGGTGGTGAAGGCCGTAACTTTGGTAAACATCCAGTTACACCTTGGGGCGTTCAAACCAAAGGTAAGAAAACTCGTCACAACAAACGTACTGATAAATACATCGTACGTCGTCGTGGCAAATAATTTTATTCATTAAAAAGAGGATAACCCATGCCACGTTCTCTCAAGAAGGGTCCTTTCCTTGACCTACACTTGTTGAAGAAGGTAGAGAAGGCGGTGGAAAGCGGGGATAAAAAACCAATTAAAACTTGGTCCCGTCGTTCAATGATCATTCCATCAATGATTGGTTTGACCATCGCAGTCCATAATGGTCGTCAGCACGTTCCAGTTTATGTATCAGACGAAATGATCGGTCATAAATTAGGTGAATTTGCACCGACTCGTACATACCGCGGTCATGCCGCAGATAAGAAAGCTAAGAAATAAGAGGTAAAAGATGGAAACTATTGCTAAACATCGTTACGCTCGTACTTCTGCCCAAAAAGCTCGCTTAGTTGCTGATTTAATTCGCGGTAAAAAAGTTTCTGTTGCATTAGAAATTTTAACTTTCACTAACAAAAAAGCAGCGGCTTTAGTTAAGAAAGTATTAGAATCCGCTATCGCAAACGCAGAGCACAATGACGGTGCAGATGTAGACGATCTTAAAGTTGCTAAGATTTTCGTTGATGAAGGTCCAAGCATGAAACGTGTTATGCCACGTGCGAAAGGTCGTGCAGATCGTATTTTAAAACGTACTAGCCACATCACTGTGGTTGTATCAGATCGTTAATCAGTAGGAGAATAACAATGGGTCAGAAAGTACATCCTAATGGTATTCGCCTTGGTATTGTTAAACCTTGGAACTCTACTTGGTTCGCGAATACACAAGATTTCGCTGATAATTTAGACGGCGACTTCAAAGTACGTAAATTCTTAAACAAAGAGTTAGCGAACGCTTCAGTATCTCGTATCACTATTGAACGTCCTGCAAAAAGCATTCGTGTAACTATCCACACAGCTCGTCCTGGTATCGTTATCGGTAAAAAAGGCGAAGATGTTGAAAAATTACGTAACGCAGTATCTAAAATTGCTGGCGTTCCTGCGCAAATCAACATTGCTGAAGTGAAAAAACCAGAGCTAGATGCAAAATTAGTTGCAGATAGCATCGCATCTCAACTTGAACGTCGTGTAATGTTCCGTCGTGCAATGAAACGTGCAGTGCAAAACGCAATGCGTTTAGGTGCTAAAGGTATCAAAGTTGAAGTTAGCGGTCGTTTAGGTGGTGCAGAAATTGCTCGCTCAGAATGGTATCGTGAAGGTCGTGTACCTCTACATACTCTTCGTGCGGACATCGATTATAACACTGCTGAAGCACACACAACTTACGGCGTAATCGGCGTTAAAGTGTGGATCTTCAAAGGTGAAGTTCTTGGTGGTATGGCTGCAGTGATTGAATCTGAAAAAGAACCAGCGGCACAGCCTAAAAAGGCGCCACGTGGCAAAGGTCGTAAATAAGGAGAATCACTGAATGTTACAACCAAAACGCACAAAATTCCGTAAAGTACACAAAGGCCGTAACCGTGGTATCGCGGGCGGTACTGAAGTGAGCTTCGGTACATTCGGTTTAAAAGCAGTTGGTCGTGGTCGTTTAACCGCACGTCAAATCGAAGCCGCTCGTCGTGCTATGACTCGTGCAGTAAAACGTCAAGGTAAAATCTGGATCCGTGTGTTCCCAGACAAACCAATTACTGAAAAACCATTAGAAGTCCGTATGGGTAAAGGTAAAGGTAACGTTGAGTACTGGGTAGCTTTAATCCAACCGGGTAAAGTATTATATGAAATGGATGGTGTTTCTGAAGAAGTCGCACGTAATGCATTTGCATTAGCAGCAGCGAAATTACCTATGAAAACCACATTTGTAACTAAGACGGTGATGTAATGAAAGCTCAAGAACTACGTAACAAAAATGTTGAAGAGCTGAATGCTGAGTTAGTAAACCTTTTAGGTGAACAATTCAAATTGCGTATGCAAGCAGCCACCGGTCAGCTTCAACAAACCCACCAGTTAAAACAAGTGCGTCGTAGTATTGCACAAGTTAAAACTGTATTAACCGAAAAGGCGGGTGAGTAATGACTGATAAAATTCGTACAGTACAAGGTAAAGTAATCAGCGACAAAATGGATAAATCATTTGTTGTTGCAATCGAACGCACGGTTAAACACCCGTTATACGGTAAATTTATCCGTCGTACGACTAAATTACACGTACACGATGAAAACAACGAAGCTAAATTAGGTGATGTAGTTGAAATTAAGGAATGTCGTCCTGTTTCAAAAACTAAATCACATACTTTAGTTCGTGTAGTAGAAAAAGCGATTGCTTAATTCTATCTAGCAAATTAAACAAGCGGTGTAATGCCGCTTGTTTTTTTGCTAAAGGTTAAATATGTTAGCTAAAGCGGATTTTTATTTGCTTTAATTCTTGTTCAAAAAGCGATCTTTAACTTTACAAAGTAAGTCAATTTCAGTAACATATTCGACCTATTTGCGGGTAACCGCGAACTTGATGGTGCTTAGCCTTTCTAAGCCTCATCTAAGACCGTAGGCGAGGGCGTAAGCTCTCTTAATTTAACCTACGTAGATGGTGAACAGACAGATTTTTCTGCTTCTGGACACCAGAGCCTCAAAAATATCGTGTAAGCGGTTTAATTTTTGGGATTTTTTGTAATTTCGCTTTTAAAGCGAAGTGTATCAGGAGCTAAAACCAATGGCATTAAATCTTCAAGACAAACAAGCAATTGTTGCTGAAGTAAACGAAGCTGCCAAAGGTGCCCTTTCAGCTGTTGTTGCGGATTCTCGTGGTGTAACAGTTGAGAAAATGACTGAGTTACGTAAATCTGCACGTGAAGCAGGTGTAACTATGCGCGTGGTTCGTAATACTTTATTACGCCGTGCGGTAGAAGGCACTGAATTCGAATGTTTAGCAGAAACGTTCACCGGTCCAACTCTTATTGCATTCTCTAACGAACACCCAGGTGCAGCAGCACGTTTGTTCACTGAATTTGCAAAAACAAATAAAGAGTTTGAAATTAAAGGTGCAGCCTTTGAAGGTAAAACACAAGATGTTCAATTCTTGGCAACATTACCAACTTACGAAGAAGCAATTGCACGTTTAATGGGTACAATGAAAGAAGCGGCAGCTGGCAAACTTGCTCGCACGCTTGCAGCATTACGCGACAAATTAGAAGCAGAAGCGGCATAATTTTCCGCCGTTTTCTCAAATCGTTTAACTTATTTACTTTAGGAATTGATTGTTATGTCATTAACTAACGAACAAATCATTGAAGCTATCGCTTCTAAATCAGTATCAGAAATCGTTGAATTAATCTCTGCGATGGAAGAAAAATTCGGTGTTTCAGCAGCGGCGGCAGTAGCAGCAGCTCCAGCGGCAGGCGCAGCGGCAGTAGAAGAAAAAACTGAATTCGATGTAGTATTAGCAGATGCTGGTGCAAACAAAGTAGCAGTAATCAAAGCAGTACGTGGTGCAACAGGTTTAGGCTTAAAAGAAGCTAAAGACTTAGTAGAATCTGCACCAGCAGCATTAAAAGAAGGCATCTCTAAAGCAGAAGCTGAAGCTCTTAAAAAAGAATTAGAAGAAGCTGGCGCGAAAGTAGAAATCAAATAATTTTTGATTTAACTTTTAACCAATTCTTGGTTCTAGGAAAAGCCGATGAGTTATCTCATCGGCTTTTTCGTTTTTATTACCAGAACAAGCGGTTGTTTTTTATCAGGATTTTGCAAATCTTCTACAAGAGTATAGTAATGAAAAAGCCCGTACTTTACAGCACGGGCCTATGATGAGAGATTAGCTAATGTTAGATTTTAAAAAGCAGTTTTATAAATCTCTAAGATTTCTTCTGCTGTACAATCTCTTGGGTTTCCTCCAGTACATACATCGTTTAATGCATCTTGTGAAAGCGCAACTAAATCTTCCTCTTTAACACCAATCATATGTAATTTTTCTGGAATGCCAACATCATGAGAGAGTTGTTTTACTGCATCAATAGCAGCTTGACGATACTCTTCTTGGCTCATGTTATCAACGCCTTTAACGCCCATTGCGCGTGCAATTTCTCGGAATTTCTCACCCGTTGCTGGTGCATTGAATGCTAAAACATAAGGTAATAACACTGCATTTGCAATGCCGTGTGGTGTGTCATAGTAAGCTGAAAGAGGGTGAGCCATACTATGTACAATACCTAATCCCACATTTGAGAAGCCCATACCTGCGACATATTGACCTAGCGCCATACCTTCTCGGCCTTCTTTGGTATTAGCTACCGCACCGCGTAGAGATTTAGAAATTAAGCGAATAGCTTCTAAATGTAAGGCATCGGTTAATGCCCATGCTGCTTTGGTGGTGTAGCCTTCAATGGCATGAGTTAATGCATCCATACCGGTTGCTGCAGTTAAACCTTTTGGCATACTTTCCATCATTTCTGGATCGACTAATGCAACAATTGGAACATCATGCACGTCAACACAAACGAATTTGCGTTTTTTCTCTTCATCAGTAATAACGTAGTTAATTGTCACTTCAGCTGCAGTACCTGCAGTAGTTGGAATAGCGATAATCGGTACACATTTATTACGTGTTGGCGCTACACCCTCTAGTGATAATACGTCACCAAATTCAGGGTTGTCGATAATAATCCCAATCGCTTTTGAGCTATCAATTGGTGAGCCGCCACCAATAGCAATTAAGTAATCTGCACCGCTGGCTTTAAATTTTGCTACGCCTTGCTTAATCACTTCTACGCTTGGATTGGCTTTGACTTCATCAAAGATCTCATAAGGCAAGCCTGCTTCATCTAATAAGCGGGTAACTTTTTCAACAACTTTGTATTTCACTAATTCTTTGTCAGTCACGACAAAAGCTTTTTTGAATTGGCGACTGCGTACTTCATCAACAAGATGCCCAATCGCTCCTGCACCATGATAACTGGTTTCATTAAGAATGATTCGATTAGCCATAATAGACTCCATGATTTTACAAATTAAAGAAGAGGGGAAGATGGCACATCCTGTGCCATCAGAAATTTATTTTAAGACTTTCCAGCATCTGTAACCGTAGATAGTAATCACTACAAAACAGATAAGAGGTAAGATGAATGAGAAGTTTACAGCTGGGATGCCCATAACAACGCCTTGGTCAATGATCATACCTTGTAGTGGTGGCATTAACGCACCGCCCACAATCGCCATTACTAAACCTGCTGCACCTAAAGTTGATTCTTCTTTCAAGCCATCTAAAGCGATACCGTAGATAGTTGGGAACATAAGAGACATAAAGCCTGAAGTTAAGATTAAGCAATATAAGCCCCATACTCCGTCGATGAAAATTACACCTAAGATGCTGAAGAATCCGCCGATAGCAAAGAGCATTAACATAAATTCAGCTTTAAGATATTTCATTAAACTGGTACTGACAAAACGGCTCACAATGAAGATACCCATCGCAATAATGTTAAAGTTTTGACCTTCCGCTTTAGTGAAACCTAAACGCTCAGCGTATTGTACGATGAATGTCCAGCACATGATTTGCACACCTACATAGAATACTTGTGCAATCACACCTTCACGATATTTCGCTTTTTGAATTAGGCGACCAAAAGATTCTTTAAATGAGATACGAGCAACTTCTTCTACTTTTACTGCTGGCATTTTATAAAGACCGATGATGACAAGCACGGCAACTACCACAAAACCTAGTGCTACATAAGGGTCACGAATTTCAGCTAAGTCATGAGTACGAATACCCATTTTTTCTGCTTCTGAAAGCGTATGGAAAATTAAGTTACCTGCAGCATCGCGTTTGTCTGATTCTAAATTAGTCAGTACTAATTGAGAGGCAACGAACATCCCTGTAATTGAGCCTAGTGGGTTGAAAGATTGTGCAAAGTTCAAACGACGAGTTGCAGTTTGTGGATCGCCCATAGCTAGAATATAAGGGTTTGCTGTGGTTTCTAAGAAAGCCAAGCCGAAAGTTAAGATATAAAGTGAAATTAAGAAGAAATTGAACACTTCATATTTTGCGGCAGGCCAGAATAAGAAGGCACCAATCGCATAGAGTACTAACCCCAACATAATGCCGGCTTTATAGCTATATCGGCTGGCAAAAAGTGCGGCAGGGATTGCCATTGTGCCGTAACCGCCATAGAAGGCAAATTGCACAAGTGCGGCTTCAGATGCTGGAATTTCCATTACTGTTTGGAATACGGCAACCATCGGGTTGGTAATATCATTAGCAAATCCCCATAGAGCAAATAAACTCGTAATTAAAATGAAGGGGACAAGATATTTCTTTTCTAAAACTTTGGTGCTCATAAGATTTTCCTTATATTAAGTAGATATGAACTGCCTTGGATTATTCTTCAATACGTAATCCGTAAGATTTAAATTTTTCAAGTACAACTGCCATTTGATCTTTGTTCAGAAGCGGAATTTCTAGACCAGTTGCTAAAAGTTGTAAATACCATGAAGCTAACACTTCAACTTCGTGAGCTAACCATAAGGCTTTATCAAGGTTTTCTTCACAAGCAATTAAACCGTGATGTGAAAGTAAAATAGCTTTGCTTTCTTTAATCCCTTCGCGGACATAATCTGCTAATTCATGGGTGCCGAAAGTAGCATAAGGTACGCAAGGAATATGATCTGTCCCACCAACTGCAATCATATAGTGGATTGGCGGAATCGGTTTTTCGAGAATAGAAAGCCCAGCACAGTTTCTAGCATGGTTGTGCACAACTGCATTCGCTTCAGGACGCGCTTGGTAAACCGCCAAATGGAATTGCCATTCGCTTGAAGGAAGTTTGCCTTCTTCATGTTTACCGTTATTATCTACGTAAACAATATCTTCTGGGCGAGTGAGTTCGTACGGTTTTCCTGTTGGTGTGATGAGCATACCGTCTTTATAACGTACGCTCACATTGCCTGCTGTGCCTTGGTTTAAACCAAGACGAGTCATTTCTAAACAGGTATAAATAATTTTTTCGGAAAGTTCTAGTCGGTTCATTTGATTCACCTTTTTATTGTAAGATTGGTAAAATTTCTAAGATTTGTGACCGCTTGTAGGGTTATTCCACAGGCGTAACGCCTTTCTTAATAATCACATTGCCATATTTGGCAGTTTCTCCTGTGATTACGACGGCATAAGTTTTTTTAGCACGCTCATAAAAAGCAAAGCGTTCGACGCGTTCTACTTTTGGTGCGGTACCGTTAATTTTTTTGATAGCTTCTAAATAACGAGCTTCTACGCTTGGATCGAGGCTATCGCCTTCTACCGCTTGCATCATTGCTAATGGTGCTTCAACGTATTGGTCGAATTCAAACAGCGGGGTAATGCCAAGCAATAAAGTTGAGATGTCAACACCATCAGCACGAATTACTTTGTGATGTAATTGATGCGCTGGAAAGTGAGCATCAGAAAGGACCAATTCGTCGCCATGTCCCATTTCTGCTAAAGTTTTTAGTAATTCTGGGGAAATCGCGGGGTGGATGCCTTTTAACATAGGGTGTCTCCTTTTATTATTTATCCGTAATATTGGCTGTTTTCTGAGGGCTCAACTCTTGTCACACTTGGTTTCATTGCCTGTTGTGCGGCTAATGGTGAGTCAAATTGCCCTGCACCGAAGAAAGTAAACATTGCTGCACCTAAAACCGTGGTTTCAGGGAAATCCACCACATCAATTGGGCAGTTAAGCACATCGGCACGAATTTGATTCCATAAAGCATTTTTAGAACCTCCACCCACGCAAATTAGGCTTTCGGCATTGAAGTTACCGACTTTTTGTAAAAGCTCTAGCCCGTTTTTCAAGCGGTGAGCCATGTACTCTAAGCCTGCGCGATAGATTTCTCCGCGTTGAGTATGCATAGATAGCCCAACGATAGAGCCCATTTGTTCAGTTGTTCCATCAAAATTGCCAATCAATTTCACGCCATTTGCGCCGGCTGGAATTGCTTTCGCTTCTTCTATCATGGTGCGGTAATAGGCATCCGTGCCTGCAACGTCGGCAAAGAAACGTTTGCCGAGCCATTCCATAATGCCAGATGCAACCCATTGCACACCCGGGTTGAAATAGCCTGCTTGGCTATCAAATTCAATGGTTAATCCATGTTGAGCAAATTGCCATTCAGGTTTAGCTTGTTGGGTACGAGCCATTAAGATTTCCCAAGTACCAGAGCTTAAAACAGGTTGATTGTAATCGGCACCTGAGCCAAAAATCGCAAATTGGGTGTCGTGTCCGCAAGAAATAACAGGGATGTCTGCATTTAAACCAAGTTCTGCGGCTAACTCTGTTTTTAATCCGCCAATCACTTCACCTGCACTTTTCATTGGCGGGAAATGTTGTTTGGTTAAACCGAGCAGTGTTAAAACTTCACTATCCCAATCGTCCTGTTCAATGTTGGTCATCATCGATGTGCCAGCCATTGTACGGTCGGTACTTTGAATGCCCGTTAGGCGATATGTGAGGATGGAAGAAATAAACATAAAGCTTGAAGCTTTAGCATAAATTTCTGGCTGATGTTGTTTGAGCCAAAGTAATTTGAATAATGTGTTAAAGCTGTAATGTCCTACGCCGTTGCGTTGATAAAGTTTTTCCACGTCAATATAGTTGGCGAGGTTGTTCATAATTGGCAAGGTACGTGGACATTTCCAGGAGATAATCGGGTAGAGCTGATTGCCATCTTTATCAAATAAAGCGCCATCTACGCCAAAGGTAGTCACGGAAATACCGACAATGTCCTGACGTTGTTCGTCAGATAATTCAGCTAAAGTTTTTTTAGCACAACAGAGAAGTTTTCCCCAAATTTCGTCAATATCCCAAATATGGAATTCTGCGCTTTCTGCGCCTGTTTGAGTGTTATTAGGTAGATGGTGGGCACTTAAAATTTTACCTGCATCATTGATGGCAATGGTGCGAAGATTGGTTGCGCCACAATCGAAGATAAATGCGATTGCCATGGCTATCTCCTAAAGTTTGAAAGGGATGCTACTTACCCCTCTCTTTGAGTGTCGAGGAAGAGAGGAGATGTGGCGGAAGAAAATTCAACCTCATCGTTTAAGTAGCATCTTTTCAAATCTCCCCAAACCCCTCTTTTTTTAAGAGGGGCTTATTGAGGAAATTTGCAATTTATACGCAAATTCTTACCGCTTGCGTATTATTTATAAAGTGGGCCAAAGTTTTCACAAGCGCGATAATCTTGACCTTCTTTGTCTTGACCAAACATGTTCCATGCACTTGGACGGAAGATATCTTTTTCTTCTACGTTATGCATATTAACTGGAATACGAAGCATAGAAGCTAAGGTAATCAAGTCTGCACCAACGTGTCCGTAAGTTGCTACACAGTGGTTTGCACCCCAGTTTGCCATGACAGAATACACATCTTTGAATGCACCTTTACCATTTAGGCGAGGCACGAACCAAGTAGTTGGCCAAGTTTCATTGGTACGTTTATTTAAGATATCGTGTACATTTTCAGGTAACTCAATTGACCAACCTTCTGCAATTTGAAGAACAGGGCCTACACCTTTAACAAAGTTAATGCGGTGCATTGTAAATGGCATACCACCTTTGGTGAGGTATTGAGAAGATAAGCCGCCCCCACGGAAGTATTCATATACAGCAGGGCACCAACGTGTATTTTCTAAACAACGTTTACCATCTTCTTCGGTCACTTCCCATGCTGGTTTGATAACAGGGTTACCATCTTTATCTTTGTGTTGACCAGTACCATCTAATGCTGCAGAACCAGAGTTGATTAAGTGAATGAAACCATTTTCTGGGCGCCAGCCGGTTACACGTTCTACTGAGTCTTCACTCCAGTAAGTACGCACGTCAGCAAAGATTTGAGCTTGACCGGTTAAAAGGTTACCGAACAACATATTTACTGCGTTTAAGCTGTCATTTTCAGTTGCAAGAATGTATGGAGGACGTACACCATTCCAGTCGTAAGTTGAGTTCAACATCGCTTCCATAAAGTCGCCATTTGGACGATGGTCTGTCCAATGACGTTGACCTTGGAAACCTGCTGCAATCGCATTGTGACCTAATGCTTCTTCAGACATGTGCACATATTCGTTGCGCATGCCTAAGTATTCTTGGAAGAATGGTTGGTTTACGATTGAGCCTGCAATACCCATCGAAACAGAACCAATTGAAAGATAAGATTTACCACGTAAAGTTGCCACAGCTAAAGCTGCACGAGCAAAGCGTAAGAGTTTTTCACGCACATCAGCTGGGATAGATTGATCATCAGCTTCTTGTACTTCGTGGCTATAAATTGAGAAAGCCGGTAAACCAAGTTGGTTATGGCCAGCAAGTGCTGCTGCTAAATAAACTGCGCCTGGGCGTTCTGTACCGTTAAAGCCCCAAATCGCTTTTGGCGTATGAGGGTCCATATCAATTGTTTCAGAACCGTAGCACCAGCAAGGGGTTACAGTAATTACCGCGCCTACGTTTTCACGTTTAAATTTTTCAGCACAAGCAGCAGATTCTGCTACACCACCGATACAAGTATCGGCAATCACGCATTCCACGAAATCTCCATTAGTATGGCGGATTTCGCTGCTGATTAAATTTGCCACGGCTTTAGCCATGTTCATCGTTTGATCTTCGAGCGATTCACGCACCCCTAAACGGCGACCGTCAATGGTTGGGCGGATACCAATTTTTACTGGAGTTGATTTGAGAGTTGTCATAAAAAATTCTCCTGATTGGTGTTAAAAAAATAACTTCGTTGAAAGTTATTATTCACAATAAGAAAAAATTTTGAATTAAAACACCGTTTTGTGTTTGGATTTGTGAAACAGATCACAAATTTGGTCGCTTGTAAGGGGAAAATGCGAAAAACTAAATGCCCGTTTGAGAAGGGATGCGACCAAAACGGGCATTTGTGTTTTTTATAGGATATTTTGGGTTACCAAATGATGTTTGTGTGAGATTGGTATTTGTCTAAAAGTGTACTTTCCATCGGTAAATCAGTAAACAAAGCATCCACTTCTGCTAAATCACATAGCTTAAAGACATCTTTGCGTTCAATTTTAGAGTGGTCGGCGACGAGAAATTTTTGTTTACTCATCGACAACATTTTGCGTTTAAAAGAGAGGTTAATTTGATTGGATTCCCAAATGGCACCTTCAAAAATACCCGTGCAGGAAAAAATTGCCATATCAATATGGAGTCGAGAAAAAAGATGCTCCGCAAATGGGCCATAAAAAGCATCAAACTTTTCTGAATAAATGCCTCCCGTGGCAATGGTTTCAATATGCGGTTTGTGCGCGAGGGTGTGAATAATGCGCATGGAACTGGTAATCACTTTACATGGTACATTTGGTAAACGTTGTGCAATGTTCCAAGCCGTTGAGCTAGCATCAAGCACTAAAACGGCATCTTCAAAAACTTTTTCACGAATGAGTTCAGCAATATGTTTTTTGCCATCGTGGTGAGATTTTCTTCGAGTAGAAAATGATTGCCCGATATTCTGATTTTGCAAACTCATTGCGCCACCATGGGTACGGTAGAGTTTATTCTGCTCAGCCAGTTTATTTAAATCACGGCGAATGGTTTCAATCGACACGCCTAAATTTTCGGCTAGCTCCATTGAGCCTGCTTCCTCAAATTCATTTAAATAGCGCAAAATTAAGGCATGTCGTTTTTCCATATGATTTCCTACAGTTCATTACATAATGGTAAGTTTTGCCAAAAATCTGACCGCTTGTCGAGCGGCAAAACGTAAATTTGGGAAAATGATCACAAAATAGTGATAATATCGCTGCACAAAAAAACGGCGATTAAGGTGTGAGTGGGAACTTCATTTGAGCTTGCCAGTCTTATCATGCAGTTTTTTCATTGAGCATTATGTTGCTGATAATGCTTGCATACTCTATTTCAACCCTACATAAGGAATTTAAAATGAAAACATTCAAATCTCTTCTTGCTTTAGGCATGGCAGTCGCATTTTCATCTTCTGCATTTGCGCAAACAACTGATGCCGTGGGTGCATTAAAAGACTCCGCGAAAACAACAATTAACAACGAAATTTCAAGTCAAAAAGCGAGTGCAACCTCTGCAGTTAATAGCAAAGTGAACAGCGTGAAAGAAAATATCAGCGCAGTGAAAACCGCAGGAACAGAAAAAGTGGCGGCAGCACAAGCGAACGTCACTGAAAAAGCGAGTGCAGCAAAAGCTCAAGCGACAGAAAAAGTCACTGCAACCAAAGCGACAGCAGCGCAAAAAGCAGAAAATGCAGCGACTAAAGTAAAAGCTTCTTCTAAAGTGAACATCAATAAAGCAGATGAAAAAACCTTACAATCATTAAGCGGTATTGGTGAAGCGAAAGCAAAAGCAATCGTAGAATATCGTAATAAAGTGGGCAAAATTAAATCGGCAGAAGAGTTATCTAAAATCTCAGGTATCGGCGATGCGACGGTTGAAAAAATTGCGCCATATTTAACTTTCTAAGTTAAAAACGAAATAAAGCCTCTCAAGCGGTTCATTTTTCGCAGAAATTCGGTATTATGTAGCAGTTGCACAAAGGTTTAACCGATTGAAAACCTTAAAATTCCTATTAAAATTTTAACTCAATAGGGATGTAGTGATCAGCTAATTCAACAGTCCCCGATAGGTTGTTTTTGTTAAAACAGGTGGAAAACCTTGATTGTAACGATGTGGGCGAACAAAATTGTAATACATCACATAAACTCTCACATCGTCCATCGCTTGCCCCAAGGTTATATAGTCGCCCTCTTTGCATCCATTCATATTTAAAGCTGCGAAACCAACGCTCCATTGGGCCATTATCCCAACAGTTACCTCGGCGACTCATACTTTGGGATAAAGCACTTCAGCATTAATCCAATTCACCCAAGTGTTTTCCAATAATGGAATTAAGGGGGTGCTATCTTCAACTACAGTATTTAAGGCAGATAATACCTCTTCTAAAGACGAAGGTTGTTCTTGTATATAACTTAATAGCCAAAAGTCAAGTTCAGATAGGCGTTGTTGCAGAATATTAAAATCGCTATCCCGCCATATAACAGCTTGTATAGGGTTTTCATCAAATTGTTTAAAATCGCTTGATAAAAAATCGACTTCATAGCTTTTTAAATAGGCTGCATCAGATAGCTGCATTACGCTATGCTTATTCCACTCAAATTTTTCAGGTACTTTTGCTAAAGAAACTTCTGCAAGTAATTGTGTATTTTCAAAATCCATCAATGCCAGTATATTGGCATCAAAACGCTCTTTTTCTTGGCAAAATAAGAGAAATTCTCCAGCAATATCTTGAAAATAAGGCGAATGTGATTTTCCTGTTAATACAAACGTTTCTTTTGTCTGAGACCAACTCTCAGCAGAAACATGTTTAGGTGCTTCAACAAAACAGCGGTCAATAAAACCAAAGATGTTATTTCGAACTAAGCGAGCATAAACAGCGATGCGATTAGGAGCATAACCATTTAAAGGTTGAGCATGAGCCAATCGAACTGCTGTGGCAAGTGCTTTTTGTGTTTCAATAAGCGAAGGTTTAGGCTGCATAGGATATTACCTCTTTCTGAGCATATTTTTGCTGTAGTTGTGCAATATGTTCAACTTCAGCATAAAGTTCTGCAAATGGAGGGAAATTGAAATCACGCTCTAATAATGTTGGCGGA
>QWCW01000651.1_pt1 | contig 17721 bp, 18 predicted proteins | sample 1972691 | NCBI WGS metagenome assembly QWCW01 (sample SAMN09866698, study PRJNA288562) | Human oral metagenome isolate pre2_saliva, whole genome shotgun sequencing... | reverse complement strand
CATGTCGAGAAGTCGCAACTGTGCTTTTCTTAGCACAGAGCCGTCTGGGTTATATTCCTGTCGGAGGCTTTCTTGTGTCTCTCCTGTGTTGAAAGTTTCAATCATTTTCCGTTAATATACTTGTTGCAAAGATAATAAAAGATTATGACTTCCCCCTCGGTCTCTTTAAAAACTTATGTTTTGATTTCATGATTCGAACTAATATACTTATATTTGCGGAGGTAATTAGGTGTCAACTTTATTGCTGTTAGTGTTGGTGTTTGCCCTCCGCACAAGTGGTGTTTACGCTTAGCACCAATGGTGTTTGCCCTCCGCACCATATGTGCGGAGTAATTACATGCCAATTAAAAACGGTAAATGAGGTTGTTACTAATCGTATTAAACATAGGAAGAGGTTACACTTATAGAGGGAATGTTGACTGGAAAGCATAAGATTTATTGGATAATCAGAAAACTCTTAGGTTACCTATTGTTGCTTGAGGTAGTATGGCTGATAATCAATTGCATATCACCTTGGAGGTTATGGAGTAATGCGGATATCATAGTTGTCTGCACTTTACCTTGGATATTGCTTTTCTTCCTTATCCGCTATATCAAGCGGAGGTGGAAGGAAGATGGTAATGCCGCTATCGGTTGTTTGCATACACTTTTATGGATGAGCATTCCTCTCATCATTATCGCACAACTACTCTTTGGATGGTTATGGAACTTAAGGAATGATTCAACCAAGATAACGTTTGAAGACGATAAGTATCAGGTAACAATTATTAGGGCACTATTCGCAACACAGATGGATAAGATGCAGATTATGGAACACTGTGGTCCATTCTATTCTCTTTACCATTCCAAAGTATGTAGGATTTGGCTTTTCCAAAGAAAAGCGTTATATTTGCATGCTAAATGGATTCTGCCAATCAAGGTGGGAAAGAAGGAATAATATCTTCCCTTTCTACACCTATGAAAAAAAGTACTTTTACGAAGGAAACTTTATATAGCAGAAGACAGCTAACCTCTTTTTTAGATAGAACATACTCTGAGGGGGAGATAAGAAATAGCGTATCATAGAGATACAAAAGCTAATGGAAAAAGAAACACTCAAGGAGAAAACTGCCAAAGGACTCTTTTGGGGCGCATTGAACAATGGTACAATGCAGCTGTTGAATATTGTCATTGGAATATTTCTGGCACGTCTGCTCACACCAGCCGACTATGGATTGGTGGGAATGTTAGCTGTTTTTACAGCGATTGCAGGGGCATTGCAGGAAAGTGGTTTTACTGCAGCACTTGCCAATATGGAACGTCCAACGGATAATGATTATAACTCTGTCTTTTGGTTTAGTGCTATAATGGGTTGGATTTCATATACAACCCTCTTCTTTTCAGCCCCTTTGATTGCAGCTTTCTTTCATCATGCAGAGCTTATCAGTCTATCTCGTTTCGTCTTTGCATCATTGCTTTTCTCCTCATTAGGTACGGCTCCTGCAGCTTATCTTTTCAAAAATATGATGGTTAAAGAGACTGCTCTGCTGCGTATCACCTGCCTTTTTATCTCGGGTGTGGTAGGAATTATCTTAGCATTAAAGGGTTATGCTTATTGGAGCTTGGCTTGGCAGCAAGTGCTTTATATCAGTCTTACGAGTCTGTGGCGTTTCTTTATCATTCCTTGGCGTCCCTCTTTTCGCATTGACTTTACCCCTGTAAAGAAGATGTTTTCCTTTAGTTATAAGATTCTTGTGACGACAATTGTCAATACAATCAGTCAGAATATTCTAACCTTTATCTTCGGTCGTTTATATTCTGCAAAGGTTGTGGGAAACTTCTCTCAAGCCTTCAAGTGGGATACAATGGCAAGCACCTTTGTGTCTGGAACGGTGTCGCAGGTAGCGCAACCAGTGCTTGTCGAGGTGAATAAAGACCCAGAAAGGCAGGTGAATGTGTTCCGTAAGATGCTTCGTTTTACGGCATTCTTAGTCTTTCCTGCTATGTTTGGATTGGCGATGATATCGCACGAATTTATCATTCTTCTTATATCAGATAAATGGATAGAGAGTATTCCTTTGCTACGAATTCTCTGTATTAGCGGTGCTTTTTTACCATTCTACACGATGTATCAGAATCTTATCCTTAGTCGTGGTAAGTCTGTTGTTTATATGTGGTGTACGATAGCTTTAATCATTGCACAGATAGTCTTTGTTGTTGGTTGCTATCAGAAGGGAGTTGTGTTTATGGTAAGTGCTTATACTATTGTAACCATCTTATGGCTCTTCGTATGGCAGTTCTTTGCTGGAAGAGAGACAGGTTTGCGCCTTTTTGATGTTCTGAAAGATATTAGTCTTTACCTTTTAGCATCGGTAGCAGTAATGGTCATCACTTATTTTGCAACCTCTTTCATTCATAATCTCCTCTTACTATTGATTGTTAGAATCCTTATGGCAGCTGTGCTTTACTTCTTTATCATGAAGTGGGCAGGCTCGCAGATACTCGTGGAGTGTATGAATTATCTACATCGACGTAAGCAATAGAGGAAAAGGAGTGCTTGGAAGATAAAGGAATAAGTTGTAAATTTGCATAAAAAAGAGAAGATGAACCCATTTGTTCAAGGCGTAATACTTACTGTGTCCTCCCTAAGGTTGATTCCACATATCCTACTATATAAGTTGTATAGAGCGCAGATTGATGATGATCTCCTACAAGTGCAGGACCGAAAACGAGGGGTGTGTAACTTCGTGAAGGTGATGACGCGTGAGTGTACCTTTCGCAATCTTTTCTATTATAGAATAGGTGAATACATGTCAACACCCATCAAATGGCTGTGTCCTAGCGAACGAACATTGAACATCTGGTGCCCCTCTATTGGCAAAGGTGCTCATTTTGAACATAACTATGCTACCTATCTAAATGCCGAAAGCATCGGTAAGAACTTCTATTGTCTTCAGTTGGTAACCTTGGGAACAGGACATCATGAAGGTCAAGAAGGTCGCCCTATAATTGGTGATAATGTGAAAATAATGACTGGAGCAATCGTCTTTGGGCCAATTCGTATCGGTAATAATGTTACGATAGGAGCTGGAGCGGTCGTCTTTAAGGATGTACCTGATGGTTGCACAGTAGTTGGTAACCCTGCAAGAATCGTAAAACAGCAATAATTCAAGTCGATAATAGCATGAAATTGGAATATCCAAAGATAACAGTTGTAACGCCTTCTTATAATCAAGGACAGTTCATAGAAGCAACGATTAAATCGGTCATCGGACAGCAATACCCTAACTTGGAGTATATTGTTTGTGATGGTGGATCTACCGATGAAACCGTGGAAATATTGAAGAAGTACGCTGATAAGATTACATGGTGGTGTAGTGAGAAAGATAATGGACAAAGTGACGCCATCAATAAGGGGATGCATAGAGCTACTGGTGACATTGTTTGTTGGATAAATAGCGATGATGTGTTGTTGCCAGGAACCTTACTTACTGTAGCAAAATTCTTTCATGACCATCCTGATACAGACTTCGCCAATGGCTATACGGTCGAGATTGACAAGGAAGGGAAGATTATTAACTTCACGCATATCGTAATGAATCATTTCTTTTTTCGTCATGGCTGTTATAATATCTCACAACCAGGAATGTTTTGGAAACGTAAGATTTTCGATAAAATCGGCTATCTTGATGAATCTTTTCATGCAAAGATGGATGTGGAATGGCTCATTAGGGTGTACGAAGCAGGGCTGAAAGTAAGACGTATCAATCGTAATTTGGGTGCAATTCGTATTTACCCAGAGACCAAAACGGCACAAGGAGGAACAATTTGGAAACGTGATACAGATGCACTTCGTGCGATGTATCTTGGAAAGTATTTGCCAGAAAATGGCCGATGTTATCGTCCTTTCTTCAAGTTGTACAAGATTCTTGATGGTTGTATGTTCCGTAATGCCATAAGGAAATGGCAGTATTGTGGTAAGCCTGTTACAACTTATAAAGAGAATCTTTAACAACGTCTTCCCCTGTAATAAAGCAGGACAGATGAAAAAAAAACGAAAACGACTTCCCTAAGGCATAAGGGAGTTGTTTTTGTTTGTTTGTGCAGAGGACTTTAATGTGGGGCAACAAAGCCTCGTAACATATAAGGAATGATGAGGCTGAGGTTGTAAACTATTAAGGCAAGCGTTAAAGCTGCAATAAAAAGTCTTGCTCCTATTAGTACTCGTCTTTGTTTGATACGTTTAAACAGATAGCTTATTGCTATTGGGATGATGAACAACCAATGTGCCCCCATGATATAAACTTCGATGATACCGAAGCCGAGAATGATATGGAGCGCAATGTCTGTGGCAAACCAAGCCATACATAATTGTAGGAATTTGTCCTTTCTACCCACGATGATTCCGCCTAAAAACAAAAGTATGATTATTGCTTCAGCTATATAATTAAGTACACAACTATACCTGACGATGATTGGGCGTGACTTGTTTACATCTTCCAATACGTGTTTTTGATGAAGTTGTAAACTCTCACCGAAGAGATTCTCTACGACTGCGTCAGTTCGTGAACTTGATAAGTCAGTCCATTCAAAGAATCTATTGTTGGCTACTTGCGTTCCAGTACGACTTTTCATGAACTCATGTTGCTTCTCATACTTAGCAGCAAACTTCAAGTCTTTCTTCAGTTTCTTTTCTTTTACCTTTGCTTGTACTTTCGCATCTGGTTCAACGAACGCCTGCTGTTGATAGCTATAAATTGCGAATAATGCACAAAGTGGTAGGATAAAGCTAATGAAGAAGTGCTTTATCCGAAAAGTTTTCTTACCATTGACAAACAAATCAGCCAAGCCAATCTTTGCGATATTCGTAAAGGTTATGCCTGCTGCAAAGAATGACAAGAGCATTGTTTGCCATGCTTTCATGCTACTTTTCTCCCGTTTCATCGCTCTTCCAGCAAGGTATAATGTCATAGTTAGGAAGAATAGTGTGAAGATAAAATGGTCTGGCACAAACACTGTGAGCAGGATAGAGGCAAAAGAAAAGAAGAAGACCGTTAGTAACAGAGCGTCTTTTCTTCTTAATTCTTGTACTTCCACAAAGATGCGATAGATGAAAAGACAACTATAAGTAGCGGCTAGTACATTGAAGAAAGCTTCGATGAATATGGCATTATTTCTACCTGTGAGATTCATTAGCCAGTGATTGAGGAGATAGAAAGGATAGAAAAAAGTTGGTAACAATGGGTGACGATAGAGCTGATAATAAATTTTCCATCGTGACATTGTCATGTAGGAAAGGTTGTCGAAGCCCGAGACAGTGTAATGGTCGAAGAATAATCCCCAAAAACCTAAGTTACCTCCTCTGGTAAACAAACCATAGTTATAGGCTATCATGAGCCAGTTTAGTGCCAAGAAAGCTAAGAATGCTACCAGGCACAGTCGTCTTTCACCACGTTTTATCGCAAAGATATTTCGCATGACGTCCTTTTATAAGTTAAGTAGATAGTTGGCTGTTAATCCTCCGTTGTAAACCCAAAGGAAAATCGTAATCACTAATAGCAGGCCGCGCAGTATTTGACGGTGTCTATGAGAAAGTCCTTTCATAAGATAACCATAAGCTATTGGGATGATGAAAGCCCAGCCTGATGCCATGATATAAACCTCTGTAATGCCAAAACCAAGAATGAGATGCAGTGTTATATCACAAGCAAACCACGCCAAAAGCATTTGGAAGAAGCGTTTCCGCCAACCGAAAATAATTCCCATAACAAAGAGCACAATCATGATGGCTTCTATCGCATAGTTTATAATCCAGTTGTACGCTACGAAAACCGGTCTGTCCCAAGCAACATCTTTCAGCAGATAACGTTGGTGCAACTGAATAGATTCGCCGAAGAAGTTCTCTACCAAAGTCGTTGAACGAGGTGTTGAAACATCAAGCCAATCCAGCACTGACCCCTTTGACATGGTCTGCCCTAAATGTGATTTCTGCCAAGCATTACGCTTCTTTTGAAATTCTTCCACTCCCTTAGGGTCCTTTTGTTTCTTTACTTTTTCTATGTTGCTGATAACAGCCTTTTGAGGGACCTCTAAAAGGTAATATTGTGCTTGCTGAATACCAATCAACAAGATGCATGGAAGGATTACACCAATCATGATATACTTCCATGTAAAGAACTTTTTCTGATTTGTAAATAGCCCAGCAAGATAAATCTTTGCACCATTAGAGGTAGCCATACCCGCAGTGAAAAAGGTCAGGATAAATGACTGCCAGGCTGTCAATAATTCTCTCTTCTTCATCTTTTTACCACAAATATACAATGTCATCAGAAGAAACATCATTGATACAATGAAATGGTCGGGTACCATCGATGGTATAAGGATATGTCCGAAGGAGAAGAGGAGTAGGGTTAGGAGAGTCGCATCGAACTGTCTCAATCCCATGACTTCACGGAAAATACGATAGGCGAACACCACCGCATAGAAGGCTGAGAGTACGATGATGATAGCCATGAAGTACACAGCAAAGTTATATCCAAAAATATCTATGAGCCAGTGGTTCAATAGGTAAAGTGGATAAAGGAAGGTGAGATATAGCGGATGGCGTAAAGTCATGAAATGGATGCGCATCCCTGAAATGGTTATCCATGACCAGTTATCATAGCCTGACATACGGAAATTCTTGGTAAAGATACTCCAAAAACCAATATGTGCATTGAGTAGCTTTGATTAATCACTGCAAAGGTACAAATTAAAGCAGATTAAACAAAGGAAATAAGAGGAAGAACTCGTTTTGTGCGTAGTACTCTGTCTTCTATTCCGAATTATTTTCACGTAAAAAAGATATTCTTTTCAGGAAAATAATTTGAAGGTGAGGCTTAATAAGGAACAAAACCTCACTTCTTATGTAAGAAAAAGCGTACTAAAAGGAAGTTGATTGGTACACAGATAGCGAACATAGGAATCAATGCTATCTGTTTGCTGAAGCCTAACCAAAGGAAGAGTTTTAGGAAACCACTCTGCAAAAGATAATTGATAATATGCGAAAAGACAAATCCTGCTCCTCGTTTTGTCGTTGACTTTACGCGGAAGGTGTAACGTGTGGAAGCAATATAGTTGAATATGAAGCTAACCAGGTAAGCAATAGTATTTGCGATGAGGGGCTGTAGCCAGCATATTAACAGCAAATATGTGCTGTATTGTATGGCTGCAGCTGATGATCCAACGATGATAAAACGTACGATTTCACCGAGCTTTTTCCTGTCTTTTATCTCATTTCTTAGCATCTCGTTTCTTATTTCTGAAAGGTTTGTAATAGCCTTTGTCTGCAAAGTCAAGTAACTCTTTATCGCCTTTGCTGTCACCGAAAGCTATCAAGTCATAGGCTTCGCGATGTGGGTAAAGTGCCAATAGGCGATTTACCTTCTCTTGTCCGTAGCAGTTTTTAGTGGTAAATCTACCTGTAAGGTAATTCTCTTTTACTTCAATCTGAGTTCCTAAGATTTTTATCTTATCATCGATTCCATCGAAGAAAGGGCGTACCCAGTTGTCTATGCTCGCACTGATGATAAGTACTATTACGTTTTGTTCTTCAATAACCTTCCTTACTTTTTCTTCTCCGGCAGGTCGAAGCAAGTGTTTGTTCTGCTGTGCAAAGCGTGTACAGAGGGTGTTGAAATCGTCAATTCTTATCCCTTTGAAGAAAAAGGAGAATATCTTCTGTTTTGCTTTCTCGTTGGGGTAAAGGTGGGTTTTCATCAAGATTAGTATCGGTGAAAAGAGTAGAAACCCCAAGAACATCTGCCTGCTTCCTTTTGTAAAGCGGATAAATTCTATAAGGGTATCCTTAGTAGTCAATGTCCCATCGAAATCAAAGGCATATATCTTTTTCATTTCTTATTGGATATTCTTAAGTACATAGATAATGAAGAGGAAGGCTAGACCGAAGGCTAAGACAATCAATTGCATAAAACGATCGTGTAGCATCACCTTCGTTGGGTCGCCACTCTTTTTGTCAACTACTGATATCTGAATATAACGTAGCAGCCCTAAGAGTACGAAAACACTTGTCAGATAAAGGTAATCTGTGTGAAAATTCTGAATCGTCTCTGGGCTCATAGTGTACATGATAAAACATACGAGAGTAACACTCGCTGTTATCGTGATAGCCTGATTGATGAAGGTGATGTTATAACGAATAGTGTTTTGACGCGGTGCATTCCCCGTCTCATTCATTCTCACTACGTCGTCACGGCGTTTTGCAAACGATAAAAAGAGCATTAGGAGGAAGGTCATGAGCACTATCCACTTACTCAGTTGTATGTTCGTAGCGTATCCTCCGGCAAGAATGCGAAGTACAAATCCGAAGGCAACGATACACACGTCGATGATGGCATATTGCTTTAGACGAAGGCAATAGGCAATGTTTAATAGCCAGTAAAAGAGGATTACGCTGGCTGTCTCTAGTTGGTGAGCTGGTAACAAAAAGGTCGAAGCCATCGAGAAGATGAACATCATTCCCATCAGTAGGTATCCCATCCCAATACTCACAGCTCCAGATGCCATTGGGCGGTTTCGTTTTACAGGATGTTGGCGATCATCGTTGATATCTACGATGTCATTAAGACAGTAGATTGATGACGCTGAAAAACTAAAAGCTAGCGTTGTAATCAGACCTGCGTAAATGGCATCCCAATGTAGTAATGCTCCGCCGAAGAATACTGGCAGAAGAACAATGAGGTTTTTTATCCACTGATGTGGGCGAATTAACAATATGAGGTTTCTCATTTTATCCTTTTCTCTATGGGCGTTATTATTTGTTCAAGTAACGTATGCAGCAGCCATGCAAAAATCAGCGTGATGGCAGTTGTCACGATGAAAGTAGGCCAATATGACCAATTATTCTTTTCTACATAATCTAATACAAAGTGTGCGTGAATCAGATACGCCTCCAAACTTAATGCACCAATGAACTTAAATGCTTTGTTTATACTCTTTGGCGTTCTACGGAATACGCGGTTTAGAAGAAGTATCGTTGTAATTGTAAGGGGGATATAGAGCATTCTTTCAAGGAAGAGTGGGAACTGTCCGTGCCTCTCTTGCTCGAGGAAAATGCTCGCTGCAAGCGCCATTATGAACATTAGCCAAATCATCCAGATGGAAGCTCCGTCCATTGTCTCCTTTCGTTTCACCGCTGCTGCAATGTTGATCCCGATGAAGAAGATTGGGATACGGCTCCAGAAGATCTCTAAATGACCTAAGATATTGTGGATGGGCGTTACATATTGCACAAGAATACACCACATAATCATCATCACCGGCAACCATCGATAAATAGGATGCTTGATGATGAGGTTCATGTAAAATGGACTCACTAGATAGAGAAAGATGATGGCGGGTATATACCAGAATGTTAGTTCATCGTGTAACCAGAAGTCCCAGTTTATTGTTATATCACCGATGAGATCGATGATACTCGTACTTTGTCCGCTATGTCCTACGAGGTTAGGACAGAGATAATCTGGGATATAGTATAGACAAGCTATGATGAACCATGCGGGATAAATGCGTAAAAGACGTCGGAGATAAAAAAGTCGAAGTGAGGGCTTCTTGGTCCAAGAGAACCAAAGACCCATACCGCTCAGGAAGAGGAAGATATCTACGCCAATATTCCCCATTCTTCTTAATCCGAAGAAAGCATCCTCTCGTGGCAGACTAACATGAAAGAGGATGACGAAGAGCATAGCTGCTCCCATCAATTCGCCACGGTAACGGCTTATGTTAGCTAATTCGATGTCTTTTATCTTCATTTTGATGCGATGAAACCGTAACTTTTATGTTTTTTATTTCAGTTTAGGACTTGGAATCTTCTTCATTAATTCCTTAAACAACCATGCAAGACAGAGTGACGCAATGATGTATAGTAGAAGCCCTGTCCAGTAGTCTCCACCTTTGGAAATAGGAATAAATATCTTTCTTGTGATAGGATGGCATACGAAGAGGGCTGCTGAGATACTCCCGACCCAAGATAAAACACCCATTAATGAGAAGTTTTTCCAGTCAATAGTTGTTTCTAAACGACTTAATAACTTCACGAATGTGATGGAAGCGATGCAAATAGCAAGGGGCACAAAATACCATGTTAGATAACTGAAACTCATCAATACAATCGCAAACACTGATAGGATGAAGGCTACAAGGTTCGTAGCTGTACTCCATGGACGTACGTATCTTGCATAAAGTAGGCCTGCACCGAATGGCAACATTCCTCCAATAAAGTTATATCTCCAGCGGTTCAAAGCGTCACCTTCTGGGTCACAAGCTATCTGGATAACAAAGCATAGGACTATCAATGTAACATTCCACGTCCAATGGCGACGATAAAGAAACAATCGATAAACGATGTATAGCTGAATCATTAGTCCAAAGAACCAGTATGGTCCTGGCCAAATGATGTCGTCGGGATGGGTAAGAAGGTTGTTAAAAAGGCCCATTTGTCCGATTATGTCCATCACCTTGTAATGATGCTGCCCGATGGTGATAGCGTCAACCATCGTAAAAGCAACGAAGCCGACAATCATCATGCGGAAGAGTTTCAACCAGTGATACTTGATGAAACCGAAGCGACGGAGTTTCCTTTCGGCTTGCATATTCTCTGTAGGGCTAATGACTGAGCACTTTTCATACTTCATTGTCAGTCCATAAGCTGACAGAAAGAGGAATATGGGTACTCCATAATGTCCAAAGAAAGAAAAGATGTGGAATAAAAATAATTCATCCCATGAACCTTGCAGCACCTGATAAAGTCCATCAACATTACGTTGGAAGTATTGGTATTCGTTCTCTTTCACCATTGGTCTTAACCAATGGCAATAGTTATGCAGGAAGATGCCAATGATGGCAAGTCCCCGCAATGCGTTACATTCCGTCCGTGTAAGTTTTTCTTCGGTATTTTCGCCGGATGAGATGGATGGATGTTTGCTTCCTTTAGAACTAAAAATCTTGTCGAACATTGTTTTTTATATCTTATAATCTAATATTCTTCTAGAATCACTAAAAGATTGATGTTGTGGTTGAAGCTTTCGCATCTGAGTTGGGTGTTTACCTCCTCTTCAGAGGTGATTCCTGCTCAGAAGGTCGGATTAGCTTATCGTAATCCGTTGTATTCTTGAGTATTCTTGGTCGATTTTCGTTGTATTGTGGACTCAGAATGTTATACTCAGCATGATAGTCTTTCGTATGAATACCCGCCAGATAAAGTAGCATGTGCGGCAGGGCATCCGTCATAAAGCGTCGGTTCTTAGCACCGATTATTTCTTTGAAAATATCAGGATGCTTAGCAGCATACTTGTAAGAGCAGAAAATCCAGAAAGGAATTTCAAATTCATAGTGCGCCAAGTCATAGTCAATGGCAGCCGAGTGTTTACGGCAGATGAAACCGCGATTCCCCTCATAGCATTCTTCACCATGGTCAGGCATATAGATAATGATGGCATCTTTATCCTCAAAACGACTGATGATGGCATCAACAATGGAGTCATTATATAGTACGGCATTATCGTAATCAGCTAACATCTCTCGTTGTTTGCCATCAAGATCGGCACGTTTCTTAACATAATCATCAGCTTTGAAGTGACGTCGGTCGCTTGGGAAACGTTGTTTATATTTAACATGCTGTCCGAGCAGATGGAAGATGATGAGGTTATGATCGGTATTGTATTGTTCCTGATTTTTGTCGTAATCATCGAGCAAACCACGATCAAATCGATATAATTGCGTGTTTCGTGAATCGAACATTGCCTCTGAAAGTTCTGGGTGATTAAGGAAGAACCCACCACTAAAATCATACACAGCCTGCTTCGCCTTTGGTAAGAACTGATTGGTGATGAAGGTTACGTGATAGCCTGCCTTTCGGAATAGTGAAGGGAAAAGTGGGTAATCACACCACTCGCCTTTTTGGCCTACAACGTGTAGAGAAAATACGTTTTTAAACACGAAGCTAGTTAGATTCCACGGTGCTACGACATCCTTAAATGGTATGAGCAAACCTGACTTCTCACGTTTAATCTGGCGAGGAGTAGTTGGCATGAAATAGCCATATTGTTGTGAATGGAGCTTTCCGTAGCTTTCTCCGATGATAAGGATGATATTTGGCGATTTGAAGGAGCAACTATCTACACTCATCTTGTCTTTTGCTTCGATGAGACGTTCAACTTGTTGCGATGCTAACTCGTTGGAGAAAATACTGAAAGCAAGGCGGTAAAGGGGTAAATAAAATTGTGCGCAATCGTCTGTTGTCAACTCGTGTTCAACAGAGCCGATGGTGTCCAAAGAGAACATCTGAACCATTTCTTTCTTGTTGTGAGCAGATGATTCAATCGCCCAACCAAGAAATACGAGACAAATGCCCCCAAGAATGTGGTGACTATGGTTAATTATTTGTTTCGCCACTGTAACCTTATAGCTAATAGTTGGTGGCAGTTTTATCTTCTTCAGAAATGTTGTAAGGATATGAAAAAGTATAACAAGCAGTAGTAATCCTACACTTGAGAAGATAAGGTCAAACGTAAAATAACTACTAAAAAACTCGCTTGCCTCACGTTTGTCAGTTTCTCCAACAAGTAGGAGCATTGACGGATTCAACGCCGATTGGAACTTTACCCAACAGAAAAGGTCGATAAGGCTCGTGCTGTAGGCGATGATATACAAAAAAGCACGAATCCATCGACGAACCTTTAGAGGAATCAGCGTGAGAATGATGCAGATAATGTATAGGTCGAGAAACAACTCTAACCATAGGTTACTATATACCGTAGCATGTGGGTTGTTTGTAGGTAATTCTGCATACGATACTAATATACCGATAAGGTACATAAAGAAAAAGAATGAGGCGTTGTCCTTAATGGGCTGATATGCCTTATTCAATAAGTTGACTGCGTATTTAGCAAATTTCATGTAGGCGTATTTATTTACTTGCAAAGTTAACACTATTTTTAAGATAAGTCAAAGCTTAGACGTAAAATAATACTATGTAAGCTGGTAAGCGTCTATTCGTCTGTTTTCAATTACCCACCGCACATGTCGTGCTCAGCCTCCGCACAATTGGTGCTTAGCCTCCGCACAATTGGTGTTGGGCATATGCACAAACGCAGAAGATACTATATGTGAAAATTGTTGAGTAAAAGTAGTGTTGTAAGCTACGAATGATTGGCTGTGGAGTGAAGATTTGTATTGTTACTCCAATCATTTCCTTAGTTGGAATCTATTTCTTCCCAATAGGTGTTATGGCTGAATAAAGTCGTTGGATTTCATTCTCAATATCTGCAGGTACAAGTCTGCTGATGTCTTCCCTTTGCTCTACTCGGTGACGGATATCGGTGCTACTAACATTTATGAGTGGAGTTTGAAGTAAACTAACGTTTGCAGGTAGTATAGTTTTATCTATCTCTTGACCAAGTCGTGGATAAACAACGATTTTGTAATTGGCAAGGATATCTTCTGCATGATTCCATCGGTCGAAAGCTGCCCAATTGTCACCTCCAACAAGAAGGGTGAAACGATAGGTTGGGTAGTCATGTCTGAGATGCTGTAGCGTGTTCCAAGTGTAAGAAGGTTTCGGAAGTTGGAACTCATAGTCCAAAGCCTTGAATTGTGGGTTGTGAGCGATTGCCTTACGCACTAATTCTAAGCGTAGGTGGTCAGCTAAAAGCTGCTGGTTAACCTTAAATGGATTTTGAGGGGAAACCATAAACCAAACCTCATCTAAGTTTTCTTTCTCAAGAAAAGCCTTTGCAAGGGTAATATGCCCGTTATGGATTGGGTTGAAAGAACCACCAAAGATACCGATGGAAGTCCTCCCTGAAGCTTCCCCCGACCTCTCCGAAAGGAGGGGAGTTTTTTGCTGGGTAATGTTGTTTGATGGTTTCATTGGAGGTATTGGCTTATATGGGCTAGTACTCCTAGAGTTCCTAGTTATTCTAGAAATAACTATGCTTTATGATAAATGTTTTATTCTATTCCTTAGTGTTGGGTTAAACTCCCCTCCCTTCGGAGGGGTTGGGGGAGGCTTTATCCCTCTAAAAACGCTTTTACAATCTCATAAGTTTTCTGCTTGGCCTTCTCTAGGTCGTCATTGACGATAATCTTGTCGAATTTATCGCTAAAAGTCAGTTCTTCTGAAGCCTTAGCAAGACGATGCTCTATTGCGTCTGCGCTGTCGGTTTGTCGCCCAACAAGACGGCGACGTAGTTCTTCTATCGATGGAGGTTGTATGAAAAGGCTTAAAGCACGATCACCATAGAACTTCTTGATGTTACAGCCACCCTTCACATCAACATCAAAGATAACGTTCTGTCCTGCTGCAGACTGGCTCTCTACTTGTGATTTTAAGGTGCCATAAAAACGGTTTTCATAAACCTCTTCATACTCGAGGAACTCACCCTTAGCAATCTTCTCCTTAAACTGCTCAGGAGAAAGGAAGATATATTCTATGCCATTCTGTTCTGTGCCACGTGGGGCACGAGTGGTGCAACTAATTGAAAAGGCCAGTTCAAATTCTGGATGTTCCTGCATCAACCATTGGACGATGGTACTTTTGCCTGCACCGGAAGGAGCCGAGAAAATGAGCAATTTGCCCTGACCCCTCCGAAGGACGGGAGTGTCTGACGGGTTGTCGTGGGAGTTGTCAGGAGACGATGTGATATTAGAAGTGTCCTCCTGTATATTTGCTGCTGGTGTTATATTAGCAGATTGGTTTTCAGATGAAAGCTTGTTCATTGCTGTTTTTATTTTGTTTAATACTTTATTGAGATTTTGAAGTACTTCCTCATTGGAGAACCTTAATGATATGAAAACCTAAAGATTTAGAGTAAGCGTCTTGTTCTCTATCGTTTAATTACTATTCTGCTGTGAGGTGATTGGGGGCGTCAACTTCAATTAATAGGTTCAAGGATAGGCAGGCAGCAGCAGAAATATAATCCAAGACCGGATATTGTCGGCGATTACATAGACTTAATTGCTTCCCTCCAGGTACTTCCACAAAGGTTCTTCTACTTTAGTAGGATGCTTCCGGTTATATTTTGCATTTTGATAAAGTAGTTGGTCGGTAAAAGTATCATTCGTATGATAATGAAGGTTTCCAAGATAACGATGTCCCTTATCTTCTTTCTCCATAGCGTTATACTTAATAAGTTTGCAGGTCTTCTATAATCATGAAAGATTTTTTTATCATGAGTATCGGTACCATATACTGTTACCATAATGTACTCTTGTTCCTTTTCATGTTTTATTTATAGTTTCTGCAAACTACACCCCGTCAGGTACTTCCCTCCCGTGACGGAACTAGAGAGACCCTTACAAGACGTTCAGAACCTGTTCCTTAATCTGCTCCAGTTCGTCCTTCATCTTAATGACGATGTTCTGCATCTCAGCTTGGTTGCTCTTAGATCCTGTTGTATTAATCTCTCGACCCATCTCCTGAGCGATGAAACCGAGTTTTTTGCCAATTCCATGACCATTCTCCTGCATTGTCTCCTTAAAGTATTTGAGATGGTTGGTCAGTCGCTGCTTTTCTTCGTTGATGTCGAGCTTCTCAATGTAATAAATCAGTTCCTGCTCAAGGCGATTCTTGTCATAGTCAACCTCAGGAATCTGTTTGAGACCATCGATGATTTTTTCTTTAATCTTTGGTACACGGCTCTTCTCAAATGGTTCGATACTTTTAAGGAGGGTGCTGATGTTGTCAATCTTCTCATCAAACTTCTTCTGCAAGGCTGCTCCTTCCTGCTTGCGGAATTCAATAAGTTTTTCAAGCGCTTCGTTGATAGCCTGTTGTGCTATCTCCCATTCTTCTTCGTCCAAGACTTCAATCTCAGTCTTAGTTGTTACGTCAGGAAGACGGAGAAGTATTGTAAACCAATCTTGTGGTTCTGGAATACCTGTAGATGACGAGATAGATTTAATTTGTTTATAATAATTCTCTACAAGTGCAGCATTGATAGGGGTAGCGTCAATGGTAGCCTCTTTTTCAACCCATAGCGAGAAGTCAACTTTCCCACGTTCTAGCTTTTGTGCGAGCAAACGGCGGACTTCCATTTCCTTTTCTCTGTAGAGAGGTGCGATGCGTGCTGAGAGGTCGAAAGACTTACTATTAAGTGATTTCAACTCAACGTTGATTTTCTTTTCCTTGTAGGCTATAACGGCTTTGCCATAGCCTGTCATTGATAGTATCATGAGCTTTTCGCATTATTTTTTTGCAAATGTACAAAAAATGTGGAATAAAAAGAGTATATTTGCATGTTATTTAGAACATAATTGATTTTTATGTCTTGTATATTAAACATTGATACGAGTACAAATGTGTGCTCTGTTGCAGTAAGTCAGGATGGAACTTGTATTTTCGAAAAGCAAGATACGCTCGATCCTAAGCATAGAGAAAAGTTAGGAACATTTGTAGATGAGGCTCTTGCTTTTACAGATAAGAATGGATTGCCATTGGATGCAGTGGCAGTTAGTAGTGGTCCTGGTTCGTACACTGGTCTGCGTGTTGGCGTGTCCATGGCAAAAGGTATTTGCTATGGACGAGGAGTGAAGTTGTTGGCAGTGCCTACATTGGAGCTGTTGACTGTGCCTGTCTTATTACATCATGAAGAGGTTGAGAACAATGCGCTCCTCGTGCCGATGATTGATGCGCGCCGTATGGAAGTTTATTCTGCGGTATATGACCGTGCTTTAAAAGAAGTGCGTGGTATTCAGGCTGATGTGGTTGACGAGAATACTTACAAGGAGTATCTTGATTGTGGTCCTGTCTATTTCTTCGGAAATGGCGCAGAGAAGTGTATGGAGATTATCAATCATCCTAATGCACACTTAATCAAAGGTATTGATGCCTTGGCTAAGAATATGTTCCCTTTAGCTGAGAAGCGTATTGCACAAGAGAAGTTTGAGGATGTAGCTTACTTTGTCCCATTCTATCTTAAGGACTTCGTTGCTAAAGAGGCAAAGCCTTTGCTATAGTCCAGATTCTATCAGAAGGCTTTTCATCATCACTTAAAACGTAACATTCATCATTCAATGAATATAGAAGGATTAGATTATAACACACAACGAGAACGACTCATACTGCCACAGTATGGGCGAGAGATACAAAACATGGTGGACTATGCTGTCGGCCTTCCTACAAAAGAGGAACGCCAGCGGTGTGCAGAAACTATTGTCTCCATTATGGATAGGATGAATGCTCAGAATCGTGGTAACTTTGATCACATGGAGAAGCTTTGGGATCATTTGGCATTGATGTCTAACTTCAAGTTGGATATTGACTATCCTTGTGATGTGTCAGAAGCTTTGAAGATAGCTACAAAGCCTGAATCCATGACTTATCCGATGTCGAATATTCCAGTAAGGCACTATGGGAAACTATTGTTTGAAGCTTTTGAAGAGCTGAAGACAATGGAACCAGGAGATCGTCGGGATGCTTTTGTACGTTCTGTTGCTAATCAGATGAAACGAAGTCTTATGCAATGGGGACATGGCTCAAGTGATGATGAGAAGATAGCCTCTGATCTTGCTCGCTATACAGATGGCAAGATTCAGCTCGACCTTGATACTTTCAAGTTTGAGAAAATTAATACGAGGGAGTTTGCACAGCCTCGTAATAAGAAGAAAAAGTAAAATAACGACACATGGAATCCTTTATCATAGAAGGTGGACATCGGCTGAGTGGCACGATTGCTCCACAAGGTG